>Ga0182024_10000970_pt1 | contig 74222 bp, 62 predicted proteins | sample P32metaG_FD_120480 | JGI IMG/M metagenome (GOLD analysis project Ga0182024, IMG submission 120480) | Permafrost microbial communities from Stordalen Mire, Sweden - P3-2 metaG (Illumina Assembly) | ecosystem: Environmental > Terrestrial > Soil > Wetlands > Permafrost | place: Sweden: Stordalen...
CCCAAGGGCTCCCATCCCAGCTTGAATCAAATAAAGCAGTGAAATGAAAGCACCCGCCACCGCTCATCACCACGTGCCAGATACTGTGGGAATATGCCGATCGAGTTTTCACACAGTCTGTATCGGTGAATATAGGTGGATAACGGTAAAAAAAGTTTTTCCATCGTTGATCCTATACCAAGGTATAGTGGTCCGCGGCCTAAACCGACCTGCATGCAGTCCGGTTCTGACGTAACTTGTTGATTTCCACGGCAATTTTAAGATAGTTCCACAGCGAAATTCAGCTCAAGTTCGATGAAACGATTGCGAAATGTGATCCTGCTGGTCCTTATGGCCGTTTTGGCCTTCAAAGGCTGGGAGTATTGGCACGAGCATCGTTTCGACGCCGCCATCAACGAGGCCGCCCAACGCTATCAACTTGACAGGGCCTTGATTAAAGCCGTGATTTGGCGCGAAAGCGATTTCCATCCGAATGTGCGGGGTCGGGCCGGCGAATTGGGCCTGATGCAAGTGCGGGAAGGGGCGGCCTCGGAATGGGCCTCAGCCGAGCACATCCAGCACTTCGACCACGCCTCATGCCTCGATCCACGGACGAACGTGCTGGCGGGAACGTGGTATTTGAAGCGGGTCTTGCGGCATTACGGCCAAGCCGATGATCCCCTGCCCTTCGGCCTGGCGGAATACAATGCTGGACGCGGCAACGTTCTTAAATGGCTCGCCGGCGACAACGCGACCAACAGCGCCGTCTTCATCGGCCGGATTGGTTTTCCAGGAACAAGAGTGTATGTGCAAAAGATCCTCAAACGTTACCGGGACTACCGGCGAGTCAATCCTTTGTGAGCGCGAGCATGGCGGCTTCGAGCTTGGCGCGAAGTTCTTCCCGTTCGCTGTCACTGGCCTGGCGCGGCACCCAGATCGGTTCGCCGTAAAAGCTGTGGCAAACTGCAAACGGCAACGGAATCTGGAGACGGTCCCAGGTCGGAAGCCGCACCTTCCATCGGATGAAGTTCGAAGTCGGGATGATGGGGCGTCCCGTAAGCTGGGCCAATTGAATGATGCCGTCCTGGATGCGATAGGCCGGCGGACGAGGGCCGTCGGGTGTCAATACGAAACTGTAACCGCGTTCCATCCACGTCGTCGCTTCCAGGAGCGCTTGTGGCCCGCGCCTGCTGGTTGAACCACGAACCGGCTGGACTCCAAAGCGCGCCACGATGTTCGCGAGCAGGCTGCCATCGCGGCTGGCGCTGATCATGGCGGCCACTCCTTTGTCCGGCCAGCGGGACTGAAGGAAGTCGTTGTAACAAGCCAGCGCAACAGGCAATCGATTGTGCCAGACACAGAAGATGACGTTGCCTTTGGTTTCAGGATAGCTGCCTGAATCCCGCCAGCGGACGCGCCAAGTCTTAAGGCAGATGCGGAAGAACAGTGCGACGAATGCGGCGATAAACCGCCGATGCCAAGGCATGGGTTGGGGCACAACGACGCCAGAGGAGGCCATTACGCTCCTTTTTTGAGGCTGGCGCGCACCAGATCTTCCAGTGCGGCCTCGGGGCCGAGCAAGGCCAGGGTGGCGCGAATGGTTTCGTGCGCTTCGGCCGGTTTGAAACCCAGGGCGATGAGAGCCAGAACGGCGTCATTGACCTTCTGCTCGGCTGCGGAAAGAGTGCGTTGCGCGCTTTGAGCTTCAAGAATTCCGCCAGGCCCGACCTTGTCTTTGAGCTCAATGACGATGCGCTCGGCAGTTTTCCTGCCGACGCCGGAAATTTGGGACAGCATTTTGATATCCCCGCCCGCGACAGCGCCGCGAAAGGCCGTGACATTGATGCCGCTGAGAATGTTCAGGGCGATCTTCGGACCGATGCCGCTGACAGTGTTGATAAGGAGGCGGAACAATTCGCGTTCGGCAACTGTCATGAAGCCGTAAAGAATATGGGCATCCTCCCGCACGACAAGATGGGTCAGGAGTTTCACGACCTGGCCCGGCCCAGGCAATTTGTCGTAGGAAGAAAGTGGTATGAGCACGTCGTAACCGACTCCATTGACTTCCACCGTGACTTGGGTGGGAAGGGCCTCGATCAATTTGCCGTGCAGGTAGGTAATCATGCGGGCGCGGCGACCGGCTGAGTTTCAGCCCGGCGGCCAGGTCATTTTTCGGCCGCCAAGGATATGGCAATGCAGATAAGGAACGGATTCGCCGCCGTCCGGTCCGTTGTTGATGACTAAACGGTAACCGGACTTGTCCAGTCCCAATTGCGCCGCCACCGCAGCGGCTTTAAGAAGCAAGTGGCCGAGCAATTTGTGGTCGTCGGGGACGGCTTCGGAAATTCTTGCCATGCCTTTTTTGGGAATGATTAAGACATGAACAGGCGCCTGGGGATTGAGGTCGCGAAAAGCCAGCACCAAATCGTCCTCATAAATGATGGAAGCCGGGATTTCGCGATCGATGATTTTCTGAAAGGCACTCTTGCTCATACGACCATGAGGGCGCAAGAGCGGCGGGCAGGCTCGGTCTCCCAGCAGGAACGCAGGAAATCCACAATTTGGTCGTGGAGACTTTGGCAGCGCGGGTTCCAACGGTCGGCGCCGGTCAATTGCTTGACGCAGTCACGCAGGCCATGAAAACGGAGGACGTTTGGAGATTGGTCCAATTGCCGTTTCAATTCCTGGCGCAAATGAGGAAAGAACAGCAATTCGAAACCTTCATTGGCAGCGTGGTTGGCCAACTCATTGAGGTTGGATTCCAATACCCTGGGCGAGTCTGATTTGGCTGGTTCGTCGGATTGATGATCGGCATAGACACTTAAGCCGAAGCTTTGGAGGACCTTCTCCAGGGCAATGGCGAATTCGCCCACAGAAACGGATTGCCGGTGCAATTCATGCTTAAAGTAGTGCAGGACGGCGGCGGAGGCGTGACGCACAACCTCGGCGTCAATTAGTTCGGCTCCTTCGCCCATCAATTCAAGGGTGACCCACTCTACCGAGCAGGGCACGTTGGTGCCGTCGTGAGTCTTGAAAATCAAACAATCAGACTTGAGTTGAATCATGATTGGCCTCCAACTTTTTGACTTCACGCACGAATTCGGTTGCTTCTTCAAAGCGGCGGTAAACACTGGCAAAGCGGACGAAGGCCACTTTGTCGATTTGCCTAAGGCCTTCCATGACCCGCTCGCCGATGGCCATTCCCGGAACTTCGCGTTCATATTTATCGGTTATTTCGTCAATGATGTTTTCCACCAATTCCTCGATCACTTTAGGACTGATGGGTCGTTTCTGGCAGGCCTTCTTCAGACCCGACAGAAGTTTCTCTTTCGAAAACTCTTCGCGTCGGCCATCTCGTTTGACGACCATAAGCCCTTCATGCTCAATCTCTTCGTACGTGGTGAATCGGTGGCTGCATTGCAAACACTCACGGCGGCGACGGATGGTCGATCCTTCGCGGGAGGCTCGCGAATCGATGACTTTATCGTCTTGATTGCTGCATTTCGGACAACGCATACAGTCTTCGGTAACCGCTACATAATGTAGCCTGCGTTGTTAGTAACAACAAAGGGTTGTGGCGTCAAGCCTGTTTTTTCTCTCTTTTTTAGAGCCTCTCATTCATCCTTTTGCCTCATTTTAGGTCAGGGATTGTCTCAAAAGTGAGATGGCACCTCCCCTGCTTAAGACGCAATGTTGCTTTCGGTGACACTGTGAGACGCAAAACCTAAACAACTGAGCTTCTGAGATTTGCATAGTGAACAGGCTATTTTATCGGGGCTGGTTGATTTTGACGTTGACCCTTGCGTTTGGTGTCCGGTTGCAGGCGCAACCGACTATTCTTCAGCAACCCTTGTCTCTTTTGGATCAATTACTTGGCAGCACCGTTTCCGTTTGCGTCCAAGCCCAATCCTCCGCCACGACCAATCTTCAGTATCAATGGCTCCGGAATGGCGTCAGAATACCTGGTGCCACGAATGCCTGCCTGCCGCTCAACGGTCTCCAAGCCATCGATTGCGGCGCTTTCAGTGTCTTGGTGGATGACGGAGTGGGTGTTGCGGTCAGCGAACCTGCCGATGTCACTGTCTCGGGCCTCAACCTTTTGCAAGGAATTGATCAGCTCATTGATGCGCTCGACCTGGGCACGAATGGCGTCATTCGCAGCTATAACATCGATGCCGTCAAACAGCCAGGCACGCCGGAACTTGTCCCAGGCGACCCGGGCGGCAGCGAGGTGTGGTTTCAATGGACTGTGCCGTTGCTGCAAGCCAGCGGCATCGTCACTTTTAGCACGTTGGGAAGCGATTTCGATACCGCCATGGGAGTTTATACCGGCTCTGAACCCGGCAATTTGATTTCGGTGCCCTCTGCAATCAACGATGATGACGACGCTGGCTATTTGAACAGCCAAGTCACCTTCTACGCTGTCAAGGGCACCACGTATTTGATCGGCGTCGATGGCTTCTACGGCGAGCAAGGCAACATCGTCTTGGGCTGGCACCTCTATCCCAATTCGCCCAAGCTCCCAAACGCCACGAACACGCTCCGAGCCATCACGGCAACCGACGGCGCGACCGTTACTCTTAGCAGTCCCTGGCCTGGGAACAATTGCGACTGGCTCCTCAATGGGGCTGTTTTTGCAACCAATACGAATGTCTTGATCATAACCAATTTAGGTCAGGACACTGTTGGCTCGTACGTCGGGCGCTTTACCACGAAGGACGGCATTGCGATTTCTGCGGAACCGACAGAAGTGCAAATAAACACAACCCAAGACGGCGGCGCATCCACCAATTCTATTGCGTGGGCGAAGTTCCTGACTTCCGCCAATTCCCCTTTTATCCAGTCCACCGGTCCGGGGCAAAATCGGGTCATGAAACTCAGTGGCGGCGGAGATTCCGGCGGCTTCAGTAGCGCCCAAACCTTCAACACAACCGGCAATCCAGACCAACCCGGCGAACCAACGGTTTGCGGTCAAAACGGCGGGCATCCCGGCTGGTACTCCTACGTGACGCCCGCTTCCGGTTCGCTTGTTATTAATACTGCGGGCAGCACGTTCAACACCGTGCTTGGCGTTTTCACCGGCCCCGGCGACAGTTTCACCACCTTGACTAATATCGGCTGCGGCTACACCACGAATTATCATGTCAATGGCCAGCCCTCTGTTTATCTTCCCACCGTTCCCGCCGGCCAAACCAACTACATTGTTGTCCAAGGGCAAAATGGCGCCAGCGGCGTGGTCCGATTGAACATCAATCTCGGCGTTCCCATTTCCATTTTGTCCGCGCCGCAAGACCAATCCGCGGGGCCGGGAACCAATGTCAATTTGGCCGTCAGCACCAGCGGCAGCGGGCCGATGAGCTATGCCTGGCTGTTCAATGGCAACTATCTCCCGGGCGCGACCGATCGCACTCTGACCATCAATAACATGCAGCCCTTCAATGCTGGCACTTATAGCGTCACTGTAAGCAATGCGGTTTCTGTGGTCACCACTCAAGCAGTCGTATCGTATGGCCTACCGATTACCATTTCGGCCCCGCCCCAGAGTCAATCCGCCGGACAGGGAACGAACGTGAGTCTGGGTGTCAGCCTCAATGGTAGCGGGCCAATCAGTTATACCTGGCAGTTCGATGGAACAAACCTCGACGATGAAACGAATGCCACTCTGACCATCACCAACATGCAGGCTTCCGATGCCGGAACCTACACAGTTGTCGCAAGCAACTGTATTTCAATGGCGACCGCTCAGGCCGTCGTATCTTATGGCATTCCGATTTCCATTTCGGTCCCGCCGCTGAGCCAATTCGCCGGACCGGGAACCAACGTGAATCTGGGCGTCAGCCTCGCCGGCAGCGGGCCAATCAGCTATACCTGGCAATTTGACGGCGCCAACCTTGGCGGTGAAACTAACGCCACTCTTACCATCCCCAATATGCAGGCTTCCAATGCCGGAACCTACACTGTTGTTGCGAGTAATTGTGTTTCCGTAGCAAGCGCCCAGGCTATGGTATCCTACGCCGTCGCGCCGACGATCATAAGCCAGCCTTTAAGCCAAACTGTGGCTTCCAACTCTACCGCCACCCTGACCGTCAGCGCGACCGGATCGCCCGCGCCGACCTATCAATGGTTTTTGAACGGCGCGCCCACCGGAGCTAACAACAACACGCTCTCGATTCAAGGTTTTCAATCGACCAACCAGGGCAGATACACCGTCATTGTCAGCAACGCGTTGGGCGCCGTTACCAGCACACCCGCGCTATTGCTGTTAAATGGTCCGGCCAGAATTAGTTCCTGTCGCCTGTGCAATGAGGGATTCTCTCTGCAAATAGCGGGCCCAGCCGGGGCTAATTACATTATCGAATGCTCCAGCGATTTGGTAAACTGGACCCCGCTCTGCACGAATAGCGCCCCCAATGGCATATTGGAATTTACTGACACCAACGCCGCAAATCTGACCAATTGCTTTTATCAAGTAATTACCAATTCGCCCTAGCGACACCCGCAAACGGACGCGGCCAACACCGCAGCTCAAGCGGATTTTCCTGGTAGTTGGACTGAGCGCGACTTGACCCTGCACGGATTCGGCGCAAAGAATCGTAATTTCCACCGCCATTCACCGCAACTTCCTCAATCAACTGACGACGTTTTATGTAGCGCGGCAGTGCGGAGCTTCGAGTTCCAACTCCGTCCGTTAGCATTAGGAGCCAAAAAGGACATCGGGGTAGGCGAGATCCAGAATTGGGGAAGCGCGCGGAAAATGCGCATTGACTCATGGCCTGCCCAACTCTAAGCAATGGATATGAAGCGACCTCCTTCCAGGGTGGCAGTAGTGGTATTACTGGTATCTCTGACCCTCGCCGTCGCGGCCATCGCTGCGCCTATTCGCGTGGTGGTTTGGGACGAGCGCCAGGAAGCCCAAAAATCGGCTTACGGCGGTTTTTTAGGCGACACTCTAGCCGCCAAGCTGGCTGAACAACCCGATTTTTCTGTCAAGTCTGTCGGATTAAATGATCCCGACCAGGGATTGACGGATGAAATTCTCGATCATTGCGATGTCTTGATCTGGTGGGGCCATCAGAAGCATCAGGAAGTCACCGACGAACATGTGGCAGCCATTATTAAACGTCTCAAGGAGGGGCGGCTTTCGCTGATCGCTTTGCACTCAGCGCATTGGTCCAAGCCGTTTGTAGCCGCCATGAACGAACGGGCCCTTCAGGACGCCCTGCAATCCGTGCCACAGGCGGAGCGGGCCAGTGTTAAGATCGTGGAAATCAAACCCAAGGGCGGCCTGCCCGGCCCCGACGATCCCATTACGCCCTCATTTCGACGCTACAAGAGCGATGATTCCACTGATACGCTGGAAGTGAAATTGCCCGGATGCATTTTCCCGATTGTCAAGAATGAAGGCAAGCCGAGCCACGTTCATACCTGGCTTCCGAAACATCCAATCGCCGCGGGCATTCCGGCCACCTTCGACATTCCCCAAACGGAGGTCTATGGCGGGCCTTTCCATGTGCCCAAACCAGACGCGATGATATTTGAGGAACAGTGGGACGACGGCAATTCCTTCACCAGCGGTTGCGCGTGGAAGGTGGGCCAGGGCAAAGTATTCTACTTCCGGCCCGGCCACGAGACTTATCCCATCTACACCCAGGAATATCCGCTGAAAATTGTCGAAAACGCGGTTCGTTGGGCGGCGTCCAGGGCCACTTCGGCCTCTGCGGCGCTCGACCGCCCAGGGCGAAATGCGCGCCAATCTTTCCCCCAAATAAAGCCTGGTTTGCGGGAATTCCCGGAATCAGCCGCGTCTACGCCGGCGCAATTCGCTTGGCTGTCAGCGCCTTCATTTTCGCTTCGGCCTCCTCGATTTGCCGGACAATCTTGTCTATCGACTCTTCCAACATGCGCACTTCAAAGGCTGCCGGCCGCGGAAGATTGGAAGCGCTGACCGATAACGGATTAAGGGTTTTCATGGCCCCATCGAGCTTGCCCAGCTCCCGGTCCAGCTTGTGGACGCCGTCACGGAGTCGCAACATCAATTTCGCGTTCCTCGCTGAAACACCTCCCAGATCAACCTGCTTGGAACCGCCGCCGCGCCGTGATACAACCGGTCTGGTGCGGTCCTTGGTGGCGTCATGACGCAGCCGTAACGCCAGCTCGCGGGCATGGGCTGTGACTTCCAAGGCAAACTCCTGCTTAATCAGGGGAGAACGGAACTTCTCCTTGGCCAGCAGATCGGTCAAACCGCGGACGACGTGGGCGGTCGCGTCAAAATTGGGCACCAGGTCCTCCTGCTGTCGCGCCTGTTCGAGCCTGGAGAATTTCTTGGGGATCGAGGCGAGTTTGCCAGAGGTGTAATCGTCGTAAACCTGGCTAAACATGGATTTGGCGGGAAAACCTTCCGGCGACGGCAGGTTCGGCGTAACTAGGGCGGACCTCATTTCGCCGGTGCCATTGGCCAGCCACTCCGGGTTGATGTCAAAGACCATGCACAGGCGGTATCCGTCCATGAAACGGAGCGGTGTGCGGGCGTATTCCACGCTGGCCAGTCGGTCGCGCGAGATATCCATCTCGGTGGCGAAGGCCGGTTGGGGCCAGTTGATGTGTTCGCGCGCCTGCTGGACGCGGCGGGCGATTTCTTTTTCTCTCGCAGTAACCAAACCACTTATTTTAGGCATGCCGCCATGCTATGCGTCCCACAAAAAAGTGCAAAATAATTCTTGCATTATACACCATTTTGTGGGACTACATAATGAAGAACGTAAAAATGCCCGACGGGCGACCCAATGCCGCCAGGCATGGAAAGAGAATCTCATGAATCATTGCCAGGTTATGAACGGACCGCGGCCCTTCACTTCCGTGTGGCAGGCCGCCTCCATGCTCAACTGCACGGAAAAACAAATCTACCACCAAATCCAGGATGGCCGGCTGCCCCTGGCCTTCGACATTTCCGGGCCCGGCCGCGAACGCATCTATCTCCGGGTGGCCACCTCGTCGGTCATGGCGTTGCAACAGCAGCGGACTCCGCCTTCCGATCTGGACGCATTCCTGGCCGAAGTCCTGCCCGAAGGACAATTCTCCTACAAGGCCCCGCAAGTCGCGCGGATGCTGGAATGTGATTCCGATCATATCTATCGCCTCATTGGGGCCAACGTCCTGGAGGACATCGGCGGCAACACCCGTTACCGTGTCCCGCGCGAGAGCCTGGCCCGCTTTCTTACACAAAGAAAAGTCCGTTAGCTGCTTTTTGCTTTCTTTTGACCCAGCCAATCCATAGTCTGCGCGCAACTGAAGCGATGAAGATCTATATTGACGGCAAATATTACGATCAGAAGAACGCCCGGATTTCTGTGTTTGATCACGGACTTCTTTACGGAGACGGCATTTTCGAAGGGATTCGCGCTTACCATGGCCGGGTCTTTAAATTGACGGAGCACATTGAACGGCTGTTCTGCTCCGCCAAGTCCATCATGCTCAAGATGCCACTTTCGCCGGAGCAAGTGAAGCGCGCCGTGGTGGAAACGTGCCGCAAGAACAAAATTCGGGACGGCTACATCCGTCTGGTGGTGACCCGAGGCGTAGGGTCGCTCGGCTTGAATCCCCACAAATGCGCCAATCCGTCGCTCATCATCATTGCCGACAAAATCCAGCTTTACCCAGAGGATCTGTACCGGCGCGGCTTGGAGATCATCACAGTAGGGACCATTCGAAACCTGCACAGCGCCTTGAATCCGGCCATCAAATCGCTCAATTACCTGAATAATATCATGGCGAAGATTGAGGCCATAAACGGTGGATGTGAGGAAGCGCTCATGCTCAATGCCGAAGGCTACGTCGCCGAATGCACGGGGGACAATATCTTTATCGTCAAGAGCGGCCAGTTGCAGACGCCGCCGCTCTCAGCCGGAGCGCTCTACGGCATTACCCGAGCTGTCGTGATGGATTTGGCGCAGCAGAATGGCTTGGTGGTGAGCGAACCCAATTTGACCCGCCATGATCTTTTCAATGCGGACGAGTCCTTTTTAACGGGCACAGGCGCGGAAATCATTGCGGTGGTCAAGATTGACGGGCGCGTCATCGGCCATGGCAAGCCCGGCCCTGTCACGCAGAAGTTGGTGACCCAATTCCGCCAGTTAACCCAAGTTTCTGGCGAACCGATATAACATACAGTAGGGTGAAACAGGGAGAAGTAATACTCTTCTCTTTTGGCGGCTTTTAGGCCAGGTTGATGTATACTTTAGTTATGCTGTGCATATTGTGCAAACAGAAGACCGCGACGTTCCATTTAACGCAGATTGTCGATGACAAAATGCAGAAAGTGGATCTGTGCGAACAATGCGCCAAACAGAAAGGAATCAAGGAAGCCACCGGCTTTTCCGTAGCGGATCAATTGTTTGGCCTGGGAGCGTCCCAGGAGATTGCCCAGACGGCCAGTGGCGTCGAAATCCGGTGCCCGGGGTGCGGCTTTACGCAGGCTGATTTTAAGAAAGCAGGCCGCCTTGGTTGCGCGCAATGCTATGCCACTTTTGCCGAAGGTTTGGAAGGCTTGCTCAAAACGATGCATAAAGGCACCAAGCACCTGGGCAAAGTTCCCGCCGCCCTCCGCCAGGGCCGCGACCTGACGGATCGCCTGAAACATTTGCAGAAAAAACTCGATAAAGCAGTGACCTCCGAGGATTTCGAACAAGCGGCCAGCTTGCGCGACGAAATTAGATCCACCAAAGAGCAGCTTGAAAGTGTGCCTACCAGGGTGACCTCATGAACATGCACGAATTTCTCAGCCCGCCCGCCGATAGCGCCCGACGCACCGGTCCCCACGACCGGATTGTGATGTCGAGCCGGGTGCGCCTTGCTCGCAATTTGCGCGGAGTGGCCTTCCCAGGCTGGGCCAAGAAAACCGAACGCATCAAAGCCCTTGAGATTATTCGCCCGGCGGTCGAAAGCCTGCCGCAGTTGACGGGAGCTTTTTCCGAAACGATGGATAATCTCGGCCCGCTGGACAAACAGATTCTGGTGGAAAGGCATCTGATAAGCCGCGAACATGCCGCCAAAAGTTCCGGCAGCGGGTTGGTCCTCAATAAGGAAGAGTCCCTCTGCGTCATGATCAACGAGGAGGACCATTTGCGCATGCAAGCCTTGCGTCCGGGCCTCCAACTGCGCCAGGCCTGGATCGCCATTGATCAAGCCGACAGTGATTTGGAGCGCAAGTTGGATTACGCTTTTAGTTCGGAACTTGGTTATTTGACGGCTTGCCCGACCAACCTCGGCACGGGAATCCGGGTCAGCGCCATGTTGCACCTGCCGGGATTGGTTCTGGCCGAGCAAATCACCCAGATTATTTCCTCAGTGAACAAACTGGGGCTGGCCGTGCGCGGCCTTTACGGAGAAGGCACCGAAGCCTTGGGCAATGTTTTCCAGGTTTCCAACCAAATGACCCTGGGCGAGGTCGAAACGGACATCGTGGAACGATTGAATAAAGTCCTGTTGCAAATCATCGAGCACGAAGAAAACGCCCGGGCCGTGTTGCTGGAAAAGAAGCCCAAAATAGTGTATAATCACATCGGGCGGGCTTACGGAATTTTGGCCAACGCGCACAGCATCACTTCCAAAGAGACAATGAATTTGCTGTCCCTAATGAGATTGGGAGTGGATTTGGCCGAATTTCCCAGTGCCGACCGTGCGCTGATCGACGAATTGTTCGTCGTTACCCAGCCGGCGCATTTGCAAAAACAGTTTACCGAGAAGTTGGTGGCGGAGGAGCGCGATCTGCTCCGGGCCGATATGTTGCGCGACCGGCTGCGCCAGGTCAGCCGTCCAAATCCGAGACCGCCCGGGCCGGGCGGCGCAGGACTGGACAAACGTAATTAGCCGATGCAGAGTTGAATTATGAGCGAAGAATCAATGCAGAATTTCACCCCGCGCGCCCAGCAAGTTTTGGCCTTGGCTCGGAAGGAGGCGGATCGCTTTAACCACAATTTCGTCGGCACCGAGCATCTGTTGCTTGGCCTCATCAAGTTGGGCCAGGGCGTCGCCGTCAATGTTTTGCAAAAGCTCGGATTGGACTTGGAAACGGTCCGCATGGAAGTCGAGAAGCAGGTCGGCACCGGCCCCGATCAGAAAATGATCGGCAACATCCCTTACACGCCGCGCGTCAAAAAAGTTCTCGCGCTCGCCTCCAAGGAAGCCAAGAATTTGAATCATACCTATGTGGGCACCGAACACATTTTGCTCGGTTTGTTACGGGAAGGTGACGGCGTGGCCGCGCGCGTGCTCAAGAATTTGGATGTCGATATCGAACAAACGCGCCAGGAAATTTTGAAAGAGTTGGACCCGCAATTCGCCGCCTCCGAAGAACCGCAGGCCAGCGGGTCGGAAACGACCCCGGAACGGGCGCCGGAGAAAAAGGGCGAGGTCAAGACGCCCGCGCTTAAGGCGTTTGGACGTGATCTGACTGAAATTGCCCGCAAAGGCGATATGGACCCCGTCATTGGGCGTCAAAATGAAATCGAAAGGGTCATCCAGATACTGTGCCGCCGCACCAAGAATAATCCCGTGCTCTTAGGTGAAGCCGGTGTGGGCAAGACCGCCATTGTGGAAGGTTTGGCCCAGGAAATCGCTCGCGGCAACGTGCCGGAGATTCTTCGGGAAAAGCGCGTCATCACGCTCGACCTTGCCTTGATGGTTGCCGGCACCAAATACCGCGGCCAATTCGAGGAACGCATCAAGGCCGTGATGGATGAGATTCGCCGCGCCCGGAACATTATCCTTTTCATTGACGAGCTGCACACCATTGTGGGCGCGGGCTCGGCCGAAGGGACGATGGACGCATCCAACATCATCAAGCCGGCTTTGAGCCGGGGCGAAATGCAGTGCATCGGTGCGACCACGCTTAACGAATATCGCAAGTACATCGAGAAAGATGCCGCGCTGGAACGGCGCTTCCAAACGGTCAAAGTCGAGGCGCCCTCGGTGGATGAAGCAATTTTGATTCTCAAAGGACTCCGGCCCAAATATGAGGAACATCACAAGGCTGAAATAACCGATACCGCCATCGAGTCGGCTGTAAGAATGTCCGATCGCTACATTACCGACCGTTATTTGCCGGACAAAGCGATTGATGTCATGGACGAGGCTGGTTCGCGCGCGCGCATCGGCACGATGACTCGTCCCCCGGAAGTCAAAGACCTCGAAGCCGAAATCGAAAAGATCAAAGGCCAAAAGGAGCGGGCGATCAAGGACCAGGATTTCGAAGGCGCGGCCGCGATGCGCGACAAGGAAAAGCAGGCCAAAGAAAGGCTCGACGCCGTCCTGGCTAGCTGGCGCGCCAGCCGTGAGGAAAAGCGCGTCACGGTGGGTGAAGAAGATATTTTGCAGGTCGTCTCGAAATGGACAGGCATTCCGCTCAAGCGCATGGAGGAAGGCGAAGCCGCTCGCTTGCTGGCATTGGAGCAGGAAATGTCCCGGATGATCATCGGCCAGAAGGAGGCTGTATCCGCCCTGTGCAAGGCGTTGCGCCGTTCACGCGCGGATTTGAAGGATCCAAAGCGGCCTATCGGCACTTTTGCGCTGCTTGGTCCCACCGGGGTTGGCAAAACTCTTTTGGCCAAGACGCTGGCGGAGATTCTCTTTGGCGATCCCAAAGCGCTCATTCAATTGGACATGAGCGAATACATGGAACGCCATAACTCTTCACGCATGGTCGGCTCCCCTCCTGGATATGTCGGCTACGAAGAAGGCGGCCAACTGACCGAACAAGTCCGCCGCCGGCCCTATTCGGTGGTGCTCTTCGACGAAATCGAAAAAGCGCATCCCGATGTGATGAACATGCTGTTGCAGATTTTGGAAGAAGGCAAATTGACCGACAACGTCGGGCGCGTCATCAACTTCCGCAACACCATCATCCTGCTTACTTCCAACGTCGGCGCGGAATTGATCAAACGCCAGACCACCATGGGCTTCTCCCCCATCAATGACGAGCATAGCTATGACAAGATGAAGGAGAAGATCATGGATGAGGCCAAAAAGATTTTCCGGCCCGAGTTTTTGAACCGGCTCGATGACGCCATCGTTTTCCGGTCGCTGACCAAGCCGGACCTCCTGGAGATTTTGGACTTGGAAGTTTCCAAAGTGCTCAAGCGGCTCAAAGCCAAGCAATTGCATTTGACGCTGGAGCCGGCTGCCCGCGACTTTCTGGTTGAAAAAGGATACGATCCGACATACGGAGCGCGTCCGATGCGGCGAGCGGTGGAACGCTATTTGGAAGACCCGCTGGCGGAGGAAATTCTTAAGAGCAATCTGCTTCCCAACGAGCCGATCACGGTCATGGTGGAGGACGGGAAATTGGTTTTCAAACAAAAAGCCCCCGACGCGCCCGCCACTCTGTCAAGTTGATGTTCGAAGGCTCAGCCTCGGCATCCAGGCCACGCCGGGAAACCGTTATTCGGCGGGAAGCAAATTCGCATTTGACACTGTGATTGACTCGGTTTAACCTGCCAGCATGAATAACGGTGAACGGTCACGGGAGAAAAACCCATTCTTGAGTCTGCTGGCGAAGCTGGAGAAAGATCGTGAACCGATCGTCACCTGCCGCGATGGAGCGCCCGTCGCCGATCTCAGGCCGCACCGCCGAACAAATCGGGTTTCACCGCATCCTGAATTGGTTAAAATCGAAATCACCCCTGACCGGGTGGAATCGTTTTCCAGGGATGGACGGCCGAATGTAGCTTGATGATTTTTCATACCTGCCCCTGCTTTGCCTGGCCAAGGGCGATAAAAAAAGGCCGTTCCGGGCACCTTCGGGAAAGACTCTCCAGGTTGTCGTTTGTCACTGCGATGAATGGGCGCGATAAAACCGCTGCGAATAGTTGGACGCGCCGTTGTCGCTAAACGAGACGGTTCCTGTATTATTCGTAAGCGTGGACAGCGGGACCCAATGCTGCAAATCCGTCGAAGCGTCGATTTCATATGTCTGGCCAATGTCGCCCTGAATCAGCAACTGAAAGGAGCCATCGGACTGGATGGTCGCCAGGCCAAGCTCAAATGGTAATGGCGACCCAGAATCGGGAACCACCTCGCCGTCGGCCAGAATCCGCGCTGGGTAAGTTCCGGCTGGCAGTCCGGCAGGATTTTGAAATTGAATCTCGGTCAGTTGTTGCGGTGTCAATGCCGTCTGGCTGTTGCCAAAAATAAGTTGCTGCCGGCCGCCGCCGTAAAGCCATCCGGACCAGTTCTTAATCGTCAAGCGTCCATCACTGGACCAGGGGACTCCGCTGCTGTCCGCGAATTGTAGCACGCACAGGCCCGATAGGGTGAGGAAAGAGTTGGTTCCGCTCGAGAGCTGCAGTTGTCCTAATTGAACTGCCAAGCCCTGCTCTACCCAGCCTCCGTTTGCCAATATGACATTCCTCGTTCCGGCCAAGGAGCCGCCGTCGGAATGGTAGAACGCAGCATTGCTGCCCACCTGGATCTCGTCGACGACCAATAAGCCCCCATTCATCACATAGGTGGACGTGTTGCTCATCGAAATCGTGCCGACGCGGTTTGTGCCAAGATGGTGATTGAAACCTGCCAGGTTCATGGTGATGAAAGGCGTTTCCAGTGTGCCACCGTTGAGGGTGTAAGAGGCGGTCACGACGTTGCTATAACTATCTCGCCCACCAATCATAGTGATTCCGCCGTTGGTCTGATAACCGCCATATTGGTTGAAGAATCCGGCGTAAAGGCCTCCGAGCAGTGTGTTCGTTGTGAGCGTCAGGCTTCGCGCGGACAGCGTGCCACCGCGAAGATCGTAGAACCCGAAGACCATGGAAATATCACCCGCGTCATTCGTGCCGCCCGTTTGCTCGATCCCGCCACCGGCGAACTGCAAAAAGTTCTGCGGCGGTGACCCTACCACAAGGTCGCCGGGCGAGAGCACGCCGCCCGCCAGATCATATTCGCCTCTCCAGCCGGTTATGAGCCCGGCAGAATTGGTGCCGCCCCGCTGCTGGAAAGTTCCCGCGCGGAGGATGACATTACCTTGCACCGCGCCACCGAACAGCTCGTAGTTCCCGTTCGTCGTCTCCATATCCACGCTGCCCGTGTTCGTGCCGCCCTGCTGATTAAATGTCCCGTCAATGAATTCGGTTCCTCCGCCGCTGAGGAAAACTGCGGCGTCCAATATCCCGCCATTCAAATCATACTCCGAGCCGGGCATAATGTTTACATAGCCCATCTGATTGGTTCCATCCTGTTGGATAAACTGCGAAGGAAAATTGACGCCAATGGTTTCTTCGGTGACCGAGTTTGAATTGGCGGCAGAGATGAGGCCGCTGGCCAGTGTGTAGGTTCCCGGCGCCTCGACCCCCAGCTCAACGCCGGACTCGGTCATCACCACCGATGAAACATCCTGCGTGAATTCGCCATCGACTGTGAGTTCGTTGGTCACATACAAAGATGAATAATCCATGACCACGGCGCAGTTGCTGCCCACGGACATCGAATCGGCGGACAGCGGCACAGCCCATCCGGCATAATTCATCAGCAATTCATTGAACGAATCTGTCGGTGAAGAAATGGCCATGGAACTGACACACAAACTTTGCGGATAATTTTGCGTGGTGTTCTCGCCGATTTCCACCGCCTTCCAACCTGCGTTGGTCAGATAAACGGTTTGGTTTGTCCCTGGAAGCACACCGAGCGACCACTCCGGGTCTTCCCAATTGGCGCTGGCCGCATTTGTCCAGCTATTGGTCTGAGCGCTGGCGTTCAAACATAAAGTGCAGCAACAAAGAATCTCAATGGGCACAAATGAAACAACCCGGCTCTTGATAAATGCGAAAAACCTCCTGGCAATTTTAAAAAGATAAATCTCCACGGCACACCATATAAAGCGTCATCTCGCCGCAACTTCGAATAGGGTGAAGAGGTGAAATATCGATGATTAAAGCCGTAATGCAATTTTCTGAGGGCAAAGACAGGCGCGCCCCTTAGGTAGCATTCCACGCGATTCGGTATTCCACTTCGATTCGGCCGGCTACTTCCGCATCTCAATCAGCAGGTCTTTGCTTTCCACTGTGTCGCCGACGTGCGCGTAAATCGCGTCCACGGTGCCATCGGCGGGAGCGTAGATGGTGCTCTGCATTTTCATCGCCTCCAGTGTCAATAATTTATCTCCCTTGGCCACTTTGGCGCCGACGTTGACGGCCAGCGACGTGATCAATCCAGGTATGGGCGCGGCCACTTGCAACGGGTCCGCGGGATCGGCCTTGAGCCGGCTCTTGGCCTTGGTTTGAATGGAGCGATCGGCGACCGCTGCTTCCCGCGTCATGCCATTCAGCTCGAAGGTGACAACTCGCCGGCCATCCTTGTCGGGATCACCAATATGAATGAGCTTGATGAACAGGGTCTTCCCCTCCTCAATCTCCACGGAAATCTCCTCGCCAGGTTTGAGGCCGTAGAAAAATGCGGATGTCGGCAGCACGGAAACATCGCTGTAATCGCGGGCGAATTTTGCATATTCAACAAACACCTCCGGATACATCAAATGGCTGTAAAGATCGTTTTCCGTCGCCTCATGCTTGAGCTTGGCGGAAAGCTCCTCTTTGACCTTTTTCAAATTGAGGGCCTTCAGCCCGGCGCCGGGCCGCCCGCGCATTGGCTTCCGGTCACCGAGCACGATTTTCTGCAATTTTTTTGGCCATCCACCCGCTGGTTGACCCAGATTGCCCGAAAGCATGTCGATCACGGAGGCCGGGAAAGGAATGCTGCCCGGTTCGAGGTTCAGCACGTCGGCAGGCTTGATGCCGCGCGTGATCAGGAACATCGTCATGTCGCCCACCACTTTGCTGCTGGGGGTAACTTTGACGATGTCGCCAAAAAGTTCATTGACCTCCGCATAGACACGGGCAATTTCCGGCCAGCGCTGGCCAAGTCCCATGCTGGCGGCTTGCTCCTTGAGATTGGTGTACTGGCCGCCGGGCATTTCGTGGTCATAGACCTCCGCCGTGCCACTGCGCGGAGCGGTGTTGAAAGGCGCGTAATAGGCCGAGACCGCCTCCCAATAATCGGCAAACTCATTCAACGCCGTCAAATCCAGGCCGGTGTCGCGGGGAGTATGGCGCAACGCGGCCACGATGGAGTTGAGGTTCGGCTGACTGGTGGAACCGCTCATCGACGCTATGGCCAAATCCACAATGTCCGCTCCGGCCTCGCTCGCTTTCAGCACAGACGCCGCGTTGACGCCGCTGGTGTCGTGCGTGTGAAAATGGATCGGCAGGCCGATTTCCTCTTTCAGCGCCTTGACCAAAGCATGCGCCGCAAAGGGCCTGCACAAACCCGCCATGTCTTTGATGCACAGAAAATGCGCGCCCATTCTTTCCAATTCGCGGGCCAGCTTCAGATAATATCGCAGCGAATACTTGGTCCGCTTCGGATCGAGAATGTCGCCGGTATAACAAAAGGCGGCTTCGCAGACAGCGTGCGTTTCCTGCACAGCGTCCATGGCCACGGTGAGATTGGGCGTGTAATTGAGCGAGTCGAAGATGCGAAAAATATCGATGCCCGAAGCTGCCGCGTGGCGAACAAAGCCTTTGACTGCGTTGTCGGGATAATTGGAATAACCAACGGCATTGGCGCCGCGGAAAAGCATTTGAAAACAGATGTTCGGGATGCGCTGGCGCAATTGGCGCAACCGTTCCCACGGGTCCTCGCGCAAAAAGCGCATGGCAGTGTCGAAGGTCGCCCCGCCCCACATTTCCAAACTGAAAAGCCGCGGCGTGCGCCAGGCCACAGCCGGCGCCACGGCCAGCATGTCAAAAGATCGCACGCGCGTGGCCAGCAGCGATTGATGCGCGTCGCGAAAGGTCGTGTCTGTGACGAGCAACTGCTTTTGTTTGGCAGTCCATTGGGCGAATTTCCGCGCGCCCATTTCCAAAAGCAGTTGGCGCGTGCCCCGTGGCGGCGGGCCTTTGCCCTCGTGTTCGGGCGGATGCACCGGCAGCAACGCTGTTTTGAGGTGATGACCTTTGACCTGTGGATTGCCGTTAACGATGACATCAGCCAGAAAAGCCAGCAGCTTCGTGGCGCGGTCCCGGCGCGGTTTGAAGTGGAAGAGTTCGGGGGTGGTGTCAATCAGCGTGGTCGTCGCGTGGCCGGAACGAAATACGGGATTGGCGATGACGTTTTCCAGGAACGGTATGTTTGTCTTGACGCCACGGATGCGAAACTCGCGCAACGCCCGATCCATCCGCTGCAACGCCAATTCGAAATCCCGTCCATAGGCGGAAATCTTGACCAACAACGAATCATAAAACGGCGTAATGACCGCGCCCGCGTAACCCATGCCGCCATCCAGGCGCACGCCGTAGCCGCCTGTTGACCTATATGTCAAGATTCTGCCGTAGTCCGGCGTGAACTTATTTTCCGGATCCTCCGTCGTCACGCGGCACTGCACGGCGCAGCCGACACGCGGCATCTCTTCCTGCGGCGGTAATTTGATCTCCGGCCCGCGCAACGCATGTCCCTGCGCGATCAAAATTTGCGAACGCACCAAATCGACGCCAGTGATGACCTCAGTCACCGTGTGTTCCACCTGGATGCGCGGGTTGACTTCGATGAAAAACCATTGGTGCTTGTCCAGATCATAGAGGAATTCCACTGTGCCGGCGTTGTCAAAACGAACAGCCCGGGCCAGGCGAACCGCGGCCTGGCACAAATCCCTCCGCACCGCATCGTCCAAAGCAATCGCGGGAGCAATTTCGATGACCTTCTGATGGCGCCGTTGCACCGAGCAATCGCGTTCGTGCAAGTGAGCAACGTCTCCGTACCGGTCGCCGAGAATCTGCACTTCAATGTGCTTGGCACGCGGGATGTACTTTTCCAAAAACACAGCCGAATTACCAAAAGACCGATCAGCTTCGCTTTGCGCTTCCTCCAGCAGATGGGCCAAGTCGGAGGAGCGATACGCCACTCTCATGCCGCGGCCTCCACCGCCAAAAGCCGCCTTGATGATCAAAGGAAAACCGATGTCCTGGGCAATTTTGACCGCTTGCGCGCGGTCTTGAATTGGTTCCTCGGTGCCGGCCAAAGTAGGAACATTGTTTTTTCGGGCCAAATCGCGCGCAGCAACTTTGTTGCCCATCATCTCCAAAATCTCCGGGCGCGGCCCGACGAAAGTAATTCGCGCCGCGGCGCATGCTTTGGCGAACTCGGCATTCTCCGCCAGGAAACCATAACCGGGATGGATAAGATCGACATCCTTATCTTTGGCCAGCGCGATCAGGCCAGGAATGTCCAGGTACGCGCCCACCGGGCCTTTGCCTTTGCCTATTAAATACGCCTCATCCGCTTTGAAGCGATGAATGCTCAGCCGATCCTCCTGCGCGTAAACGGCCACCGTGCGCAATCCCAGCTCCGTCGCCGCGCGAAAGACGCGGACGGCGATTTCATTGCGATTGGCAGCCAGCAACCTCCCGGCTGGCCGGATGGCAGCCGAGTGCGCGGATTGATCACCTTGAGGCGAGACGCTCATTGAGGCGTTGGTTATAGCCGCGTGTGCAAGGAGTTCAAAGTTTAAAGTTTAAAGTTTAAAGTTCAACCGCTGGCGGGCGAGGGTGTGATTAAAAAGTGGGAGAGATTTTTGGCGATTCAACCGACAGCCCGACCGCAGGAACGTGGCGATCATCGTGCAAGCTTGTTCCGTAAGAACAACCGACCATGGGCTCAACCACTTTTAATCACACCTGGCGGGCGGCGGGTGATCGTGTTTATTGAATCCTTCGTTGAAATTCATCATACCCGCGTGTGATGAATGGTCTGTTCCCCTGTCCAACTCCATATGAACACGGAAGCAGCCCAACTCGTCATGCCGGAAGAATCGGCGGTCTCTGTGCCCCGTATCGTCGAGGATCTCATCCGCCGGGCTGAGCGCGCGATGGCCAGCGACATTCATTTGCAAATGGGAAATGACGGCGCGGTCGTTTCCTTTCGCCTCGACGGCTTGATGACTTCCGCAACGAAATTCCCCGCCGACATCGCCGAGCGTGTCTTTGGCCGGATCAAATTCCTGGCGCGATTGAAGACTTATCAGGAGTCCATGCCGCAGGACGGACGCATCGATCAACGCTCCGTGCAGGCCCGAAGTGACATCCGCGTGGCCACTTATCCCACGGTCACCGGGGAAAAAATCGTCCTCCGGCTTTTTAATCCAGCCGCGGCCAAGGGAATCGCGGAGCTTGAATTTTCCGAAGATGCGGCCGGGGAATTGACGAAGTTTCTCCGTCAGCCTTCGGGAATGCTCCTGCTCACAGGACCCGCCGGCAGCGGCAAGACCACCACCATCTATGCCTGCCTGCGGTTTCTGGCCGAATCAGGCGGACGACATATCATCACCATCGAAGACCCGGTGGAACAGATTGTCCCCGGCGTCATGCAGACCGAAGTGAGCGAAGAACGCGGGCTGGATTTTGCCAGGGCCGCGCGACACCTGTTGCGGCAGGACCCGCAAGCGTTCGTCATCGGCGAAATCCGGGATGTTGAAACTGCCAATATCGCCGTGCGGGCGGCTCTGACCGGACATTTGGTCATTTCGACATTGCACGCCGGTTCGTGCCAGGGGGTCCTGGAGAGGCTGCTGGTTTTGTGCGCGGACCGTTCGGCCATCGCGGCGGCGGTGGATCTGGTTTTGAACCAGCGTTTGATCCGCAAGTTATGCCGCCAATGCCTTGGGACCGGCTGCGCCGCGTGTTTGCAAACCGGTTATCAACATCGGGCGCCGCTGGTCGAATGGTTGCGCATAACCGATCCGCTGCGCGCGCAAATCCGGGCGCACCAGTTGCCGTCTGTGGCCCCTCGACGCACTTTGGAGGAAGGTGCCCGCGCGCTTCTTCAAAAGGGCATCACCAATCAACCGGAATACGAAAGAGTCTTCGGCTTATGAAATTCGAGGAATTCGCCTTCTTCAACCAGCAACTGGCCGCGATGGTGCGCGACGGATTTCCGCTCGAAAGCGCTTTGCGGCGCTTGTGCGCTGAAATGCGCCGGGGCCCGTTGCGAACTGAATTGATGAAACTCGCGGACGATTTAACCAAAGGCGTGCCGTTGCGCGAGGCCGTCCAACCCCGTCAATTGCCGGATCTCTATCGCCAGATGCTGGAAGTCGGCGCCCAAACCAATGACCTCCCGGGCGTCCTGACCATGCTGGCCGACCATTACCAACGGCGCCAGCTCATCTGGACGCGGCTCAAAGGGCTGATGGTCTATCCAACAATTGTGCTGTGCGCGGCGCTGTTGCTGTCGTGCTTTTTATCAGTCCTGTTGAGCGCGGTTTATCACTCGGTGTATATTGGCGATTTCTTTGGACGGCCCGCCATGCCGCATTATGTCACCGGCATTTGGTTCCCGCCCGTCCTTTTGGCATTGGCAGCCGGGACGTGTTTGGTTGCAGTGACCGCCCCGGCAGCGCGTCGCGCCTTGCGCTGGCGGCTGCCGGCGTTTAGAGAAGCCAGCCTGGCGCAAGTTGCCTCCGCCCTGGCGCTGATGCTCAGAAGCGGCGTGCCTCTGGACAAAGCGCTTGGACTGGTGGAACAACTGGAACAGGCAACCCCCGCCGCAATCGAACTCGCCCATTGGCGGCAGCGTCTCGCCGGGGGCCATGGAAAATTTACCGAAATGGCGGCGGACAGCCGAGTATTCCCGCCACTCTTTGTCTGGATGGTGGGCCAATCGGGAGAGGATCTGGCCGCCGGATTCCACCGCGCCGCGGAAATCTACCAATCCCGCGCTTCTTACCGCGTCGAGACGCTGCTTTACTCCGCATTGCCATGTTCGGTGCTGGCGCTGGGCCTGGTGATTGTGTCGCAAATCCAGCCGGTGCTCGCCGCGTTTATCCAATTCATGAATTCGATCGGCGAAACTTGACACGACAAAATGATTTTTCGCAATGGACTTTGATTTTGACATTTTACTGAGGATTGTGGTGACGGCGCTGATATTTGGCGTGGCGATTGCCTTGCTCAGCGGCGTTCTTTTCCTGACCCATTTCCTCCTCACCCTGCCGATGCGGCGCGCCGAACGTGCGCGGCTGTTTCTCGATGTGATCGAAACGGCGCTAAAAACCGGCCAGCCGGTTGAAGAGACCCTCATTTCCATTTCTCAGACGCGCGACCTCTCTATGGGTGTTCGCTTTCAATTGATGGCCGCCTGGCTGGAGCAAAATCTGCGGCTTGCCGATGCCCTGGCAAAAGTCCCGCGGTTCCTGCCATCGCAAATCACCGCCATGTTGATGGCCGGACAAAAAATCGGCGACCTCCGGAAAGTCCTGCCGGCCTGCCGTCAATTATTGAAAGATGCCGTTTCTCAAGTGCGCGGCGCGATCAGCTACCTTGTCATTCTCACCTTTGTTATTACGCCGTCTGGTATTTGGATTTTCGGCGTTCTCCAAACAATGGTTGTCCCAAAATTTATGGAACTCAGCAACTCGATTGGCGGCAACCCGGCTTCAGTTGCATTTCTTAACGAGCATCAATTGGCCGTGGTCCTTGTCCAGGGTTTTGTGCTGCTGTCGGTGTGGCTGACGGCGATCACCTATATTGGAGGCCCGCGCCTCGTTTCGTGGCTTCCAATCCTGGAGCGGGTCCATTACCGGTTGCCGTGGCGGCGAAAACGCATGCAACGCGACTTCTCCACCATGCTCGCCATCCTTCTGGATTCCGGCGTTTCTGAAGCCGAAGCCGTGACGCTTGCGGCCGGCTGCGCCAACAACGGCGTCTTTCGCCGTCGCGCCGACCGAGTGGTGGAGGCCTTGAAACAAGGCGTTAAATTGACCAACGCCGTCCAGGCCATGGATGACTCCGGCGAATTTGGCTGGCGGCTCGCGAACGCCTTCCACGGCCAAGCCGGGTTTCTCCCCGCTCTCGCCGGCTGGCACGATGCGCTCGACGCCAAAGCGTTCCAACAAGAACAAGCCGCGGCCCACGGAATCACGACCGCATTGGTGTTGTGGAGCGGGTTATTCGTCGGCGCAGTCGTGATTTCGGTTTTCATGTTCCTCATTTCTATAATTGACGCAGGCGTTTTATGGTGATTCGGACTCGTCATTGGACGCGACCGCTCGGCGCCGTGATATTTGAAGTGGTCATGGCGATCACTCTCCTGCTCGTCGCCGTGTTCCCGCTCGGTTTCGCGCTGAATTCCGACGCCCGGCTCTTCAGAGTCACGTATCAAAAGGCCGTGGCGATGGAAATTGTCGATGGCGAAATCGAAATTCTGGCCGCTGGCGGCTGGCGCGACATCCCGGAGGGCACGCACCCTTATGCTGTGCGCGCCAACGCCGCCGCCAACCTGCCGCCGGGCCAGTTTCTGCTCACACGCAGCGGCAACCATCTTCGCCTGGAATGGTCTTCCGGGAAGAAATCGGGCGTCGGAACAGTCGTTCGGGAGGTAACTGTCAAGTGAACATCCGCCCAACTCGCCGCGCCCACCGCGAACACGCCTTTACCCTGATTGAAATTATCGTTTACATGGTGCTGTTCGTGACGGTCGTTGGGTGCGCCACCAAAACATTTTACGAATGTTGGGACAACACCAAAGCCCTCCGCACAAGCGCGGACGACATCGCCCGCGCCCTGGAGATAGGGGAGCGATGGCGCGCCGATGTTCGCGGGGCAACAGGCGTTATTCAGTTTACGGCCGCGGGCGGGGCCGAGCAATGGCGCATTCCCGAGGCCGCGGGTGAGGTCATTTACACCTTCGCCAACGGCGAACTCCGCCGCCAGGCCGGTCCAACGGCTCCCAACACTCTCTGGCTTTCCGGCGTCAAATCATCCCAAATGCAATCCGATGCGCGTGGAGCCGTCGCCGCGTGGCGTTGGGAATTGGAATTGAAGTCAGTACGCAAAGAAGCCCGGGTGCGGCCGCTGTTCACGTTTGAATGCGTGGCGGGGACCGTTGCAATCCAATGAAGACCCATTGCTCCATTTTCAGCCAGACGCGCAAATCAAGTGACGGGTCCGCTGTCTTGATCATTCTCGTATTGCTGATGATCATGGTCGTGCTGGCTGCCGCCAACACCTCCACGTTGAACAGGCTTGCGCAGCGTGTAAAAATCGTCGATCAGCGCCAGACCCAGCGGTTGGCATCGTATTCGACCAACCAACCGGCTTCAAAATGAAGTCGGCCACGCCCATGACCCGGATCGAGATGATTGAGGGTTCATTGCGCTGTTTTGACTATGGATTGATCGGCTTGCTGCCCGTCATCGGGATTCCGATGGCCGTCCTTTCCACGTTTCAATACGCGCGCGTCAAACGCGGCCGGGGCGAAATGTGGAATCCCGCGCATCGTTACTTATTTTGGGGCGGTGTCTGCGCGCGGATGAGTCTGGCGCTGTTTTTACTGGTACCGCTGGTCGTTCTGGCTATCAGCGCGTTGCTCTGACTCCCGCCCGGCCACGGCTGCGGCGCGCGGAGATGAGAGCGCGAAAACCTTTACACCTTTCATCAATTCTCTTGGCGTAATCTTCAAACTGCTTGTAATCAAGTGCTTACGGTCCCGCAATCCTCAATTTAATGCCCCTTGTCAAAAATACGTCGGAGATCATTACACTATCTGTCTGACAGCATGTGCCTCGATCATGGAAGAAAAAAGTTGAATGTTCTTCTGGCACAAGAACTAAAGCGGCTCAATCAAACTACCTTGGATAGGCGGCATGTTGGGTGCTCGTTTGATTGGCCTCTCTGATTTAGGCTAAAATGGCAACTAAGACACGATTATGAAATTATTGATGAACTCTACTGCTCTGGTCACGGTCACAACGATTATCTCAACAATAGCCCAGGCCGGGACGGTCTATGTTGGAAATACCTTGAGCTCCGGCGGCGCGGCGGACGGCAGTCCGCCTTTCGTGATTTTGGGCGAATATAGCCCTGCGGGTCCTTTGGGATCATCCACCATAACGCTACCCGCTGGAACGGTCCAAGACGTTAAGTTCTATGGAGGCAATTACGATTTTACTTTGTATGCGCTGTCGTTGGTTGGATCGGGTCCCTTTCCCAATGAGCAGACTTTTCATGTCGCGGCTGCGGAAACGTTTGTGGGGTCAGCATCTGCTGGAATCCAGACCCTGGCAGTTTCAGGGTTCTCGGTCGCTGCGGGCGAGCTTTTAGGTTTCTCCGGGATTGGCCCCTTCTATCCTCAGTCTCCCAATGACGCTGTTAATAGCGACGCCACTTATGGGACGGGAGTCTTATCCTTTGCCGCAGTACCGCCGACGCTAGGGCAGACACTCAGCGTCGGGGTTACCACAGATCCGTTGGCCACTTACGATTATATACCCGATGTCTTTGGAAATCAGGGCCGGACTTATAGCATTGGTGTCGATGTTTCAACTACCGTGCCGGATTCCAGTTCCACGCTGCTCATCGCCCCAATTATGGCTATGTTGGCAGTAATGAAGCGCCGCTGTTTCACAAGGGTTTAGCCGACTTGTTACTTCGTCAGTTTACGGCGCCTCTCGCGCACACTTGACAGCGCAAACGTGAACTGCAACGCTCGTTCTTCGTGAACGCGGCGATTCTCCGGCTCAACGTCGTTGTGATGACTTTGGCAGGAATCACTTTCGCGGCCCAAGCCGGACCGGCGCTGCCTCTCAATCCTGTGAGCACATCATTTCTCATCAATCCGGCACGCGTCTTTGATACAGCGAGCGGGCAGACGCACACCGGCTGGGCGGTGCTCGTCTCAAGCAATCAAATTGCCGCCGTCGGCCCTGCCGCGCAGATTCAAACTCCACCCAGCGCAGTGAAAATCGATTTGCCCGGCATGACCTTGCTTCCGGGCCTGATGGACATTCATTCGCACATATTTCTCCACCCTTACAACGAAGCATCCTGGGATGATCAAGTGCTGAAGGAGCCGGTGGCGTATCGTTCGGTCGAAGCCGTGCTGCATGTCAGAGATACCTTGATGGCTGGGTTCACGTTGCTCCGCGATCTGGGCACAGAAGGAGCGGGATGTTCCGATCTGTCAATCAAACGCGCGATCAATGAGGGTCTCATTCCGGGTCCGCGGCTATTGGTCGTGACTAAAGCCATCGTGGCGACGGCCAGCTACGGCCCTGGGCCGCGCGGCTATGCCGAGAACGTCATTCTTCCCAAAGGCGCGCAGGAAGTTTCTGGAATTCCTGAAATACTGAAGGCGGTGCGTGAGCAGGCGGGCATGGGAGCGGATTGGATCAAAGTCTATGCCGATTACCGACGCGGGCCGAACGGCCAGCAAGCGGCAACTTTCAGCATCGAGGAACTGCGAGCGTTGGTGGAGGAATCCCATTCGGCGGGCCGCCTGGTGGCCGCCCATGCGACGACTGCCGAAGGAATGCGGCGGGCCGTCGAGGCTGGAGTAGATACCATCGAGCACGGCTGGGGCGGCACTGACGAGATTTTCAAACAGATGGCCGCCAAAGGCGTAGGTTATCTGCCAACGCTAACCGCCGTTGAGGCCATCGCCGAATATTTTCACGGTTACAAAGCGGGAGATAATCCCACGCCTGAAATGCAGGAAGCCATACAAGCATTCAAATTGGCCTTGGCTGACAAGGTCATCATCGGCGTGGGCAGCGATGTCGGAGTTTTTGCGCACGGCACGAATTACCGGGAAGTGGAATGGCTGGTGCGCGGAGGCATGAGCCCGGCCCAGGCCATTATTGCGGCGACCGCAACCAATGCAAAAATTATCCGAATGGATGACAAACTGGGAGCCATCAAACCGGGAATGCTGGCTGATTTGATCGCTGTTCCCGGTGATCCCACGACGAACATTCAGGCATTGCGGGATGTGCGCTTTGTCATGAAAGACGGCGTCATTTACAAAGGTCATTAAAACTGGAGCCAGAACGACTCGAGAGCATCGTCGCCGCGATCATCCGCGCCGCCAGGTTGTAGCCGATCAAGTCAGTATTGATCACCAGATGATAAAGCAATGGATTGTCGGTGTCTTCGCGGAAATATTTTTTCACGTACCGCTGGCGACCGCGGTCTTCAAGGCGGATGAACTTCAGCGCGGCTGCCTTGCCGATTCGACGATTTTTTTGAACATATTCGAGGCGTTTCTCCAGTGAACCGACCAGCCTAACGTGAAAGATGTAGTTCAATTTGCTGGTGACAGCGGTGGCGCCGCGCCCGATGAGAATAACATTGCCCAACTCCGCCAAACGCAGAATTGTCTCTGTTGTTTTATCGACCAGCGTCCCAGAAAGCGGATGCAGCCCACATATATCTTCCAGCACGTCGTCTATTTGCGAGACGCGATCCTCGGGCATAAATCTGGCCAGGCGGGCCGGCAAATGATGGTCCTCCAAAACCTTTTCCACTAGATTGCGGTCAAAAACTGTCCACGGGTGAGCGGAACTTTTCCCAAGCGCCTGCAAGCATTCGGCCAAGGCCTCTGCCACCTCGTGCGCTCCGGCTCCGGTCTGCCGGGAAATCGTCACCGCGCGCCACGGGTTGGCTGCCAAAGAAGGACGCGCCGAGGCACTGGCCGGGCGTAACTGGCAATTGATAAACGCCAGACACCGCTCCAATTTTGGTTCGACATTCATATGCCGTCGGAATCGTTTTGGCTCATGAGTCAACTTAACATACGCCGAAGAGAATGCCATCCCATCCAGCGAGAATTGATTTCAGCTAATCACGAGCATTACTCCGGACCCGCAATTGACTATCGATTTAGTTTTCTGGACAGGCGCGGCATGGCCATCGAAAATGCCGTCATGGCTCGCCTCGTTCTCGAGAATGTGTCCAAACAATTTGCCGGTCCGCGACGTGAAAACGTCGGCGCGGTGTCGCATCTGGACCTCGCCGTCCAGGACCACGAGTTCTTGGTTATTGTTGGCCCATCGGGTTGCGGCAAGACCACGACATTGCGCTTAATTGCCGGTCTTGAAAAACCAGACGAGGGCACAATATCGCTCGACGGAAAATCCCTGGAGGGCGTGCCGCCGCGTGACCGCGACGTCGCGATGGTTTTCCAGGACCATGCACTGCTGCCGCATTTGACGGTTTTCGAAAATCTGGCCTTCGGCCTGATGTTGCGGCGTTTTCCCAAGGAACAAATAGCGCTGCGTGTCCGCGAGGCGGCAGAAATGCTCAATCTGATGCCGTTCCTGGAACGGAAGCCCCCTGCCCTTTCCGGCGGCGAATGCCAGCGAGTCGCGCTCGGACGCGCACTGGTGCGGCAACCGAAAGTTTTCTTATTCGACGAACCTCTTTCCAACCTGGACGCTCCCATGCGCCTGCAATTGCGCACGGAAATCGCCGCCGTTCGCCGCCGCGCCGGGGCCATGATGCTTTACGTCACCCATGACCAGGCCGAGGCCATGGCCCTGGCGGACCGGGTCGCCGTGATGAGAAACGGCGCGTTGGAACAAACGGCTGCGCCTTTGGAGCTATATCGTCATCCGGCCAACCGTTTTGTGGCGGGATTCATCGGATCGCCACCGATGAATTTCTTCCAGGGAACTTTAGCGCGACGTAACGGTTCCGTAATCTTCCAGGCAGGAAACGAGAACAAGCTGGCGATGCCGCTCGAGGCCGGATTGGCGCAAACACTGCAAGAGCGCGTCGGCCAACCTGTCACCCTGGGCTTGCGACCGGAACATATCGGCGAAGGAGGCGGCGATCAAGTGCAAGCCGTGGTGGAACGAATTGAGGCAGCGGGACCGGAGAATTTCATTTATTGTTCGAGCTACGGCGCGCCGTTTGTCATTAGGGCGTCGGCTGCCCGTGTTGCCAGGAGTGGCGAAGGCTTATCGTTGCGCTTTGACATGGCCCAGGCCCATTTTTTCGACGCCAATAGCGGGCAGACGCTTTCAAATTTTTCGGCATGACATACCTATTGTCCAGATTGCGGGTTTGCCTGCTGGCGCTGCTTTTGTGCCCATCCAACCTCGGCGCCATCCAGGACTGGCTTATTAATCCAGCGCCTTTCATGGCACGCGTGACGCCGGGCGCCAACGGTCGAGAAATCTATTTGACTAACGGACTGCTCCGCCGGGTCATCCGCCTGGAACCTGACGCCGCCACTATTGCCTTTGACGACGCCGTAACAGGCCAATCCCTGCTCCGCTCGGTGCGTCCGGAAGCGCAACTCGAACTGGATGGCGCCAATTTCGATGTGGGCGGTCTCATGGGCCAGCCCATCCACAACTATCTCAGCACCGCGTGGGTCAATACATTGAAGGCCAGGCCCTCGGCCTTCCATTTCGCCGGAATGAAAATTGGCCGGACGGAGGAACGGTTCGCGTGGCGCAGACGTTCGGAGTGGCTGAGTCAAGACTTGCCGTGGCCGCCGCCAGGCGCTTCGCTCACGTTGAATTTCGACGCGCCTTCAGCATTAGGCGCAATCACCGTGGAGGTACACTACGAGATTTACGATAGCCTTCCGCTTCTGTCGAAGTGGTTCGTCGTGCGCAATCGCACTTCGCATTCAGTCATGCTCAATTCCATGGTTGTCGAACAACTGGCGATGGTGGAACCGGAATCCATTGTGGACGGACCGCCGGCGAATTTTCGCGGAACCTATCGCGGGCTGGATGTTTTCACTGATTATGCTTTCGGCGGAAACATGAACCCGGCGGCAGATGCGCCCGCAGCGCATTGGACCAATGATCCGGCCTACGCCACCCAAGTCCACTATGACCGACAAACTCCGTGCCTCTTACAGTGCTCACCGCCCATCGGGCCGGGCGCGCGCATCGACGCGGACGGGACATTTGAATCCTTCCATGTTTTTGAATTGGTTCAGGACTCCACCGATCGCGAACGTCGCGGCCTCGGCTTGCGCCGGGCCTATCGCGCGCTCGCGCCTTGGACGCAGGAAAACCCTGTTTTGATGCATGTGCGCAGCGCTGAACCCGCCGCTGTCCGGGAAGCTATCGATCAATGCGCGGCAGTCGGATTTGAAATGGTCATCATGACCTTTGGCAGTGGTTTTGACATCGAAAATGAGAATTCCGATTATCTGACCCAAATCAAATCGTTGGCCGATTACGGGCGCTCCAAAAATGTGGCCTTGGGTGGCTATTCTCTGCTCGCCAGCCGCTCCATCGATGCCGAAAATGACGTCATAAATCCAATCAGCGGCAAGACCGGCGGCGCGCGTTTTGGAGACTCGCCCTGTCTGGGCAGCCGCTGGGGCGAAAATTACTTCCGCAAACTTCGGCAATTCTTCGAGCAGACCGGTTGCGGCGTTTTGGAAAACGATGGTTCCTATCCGGGCGATGTCTGCGCCTCGACAAATCATCCCGGCCACCAAAGCCTGAAAGATTCCCAATGGAGACAATGGCGAATCATTACAGACTTTTACAAATGGTGCCGCGCCCGTGGAATCTATCTTAATGTGCCGGATTGGTATTACTTGAACGGCTCCAGCAAGTGCGGCATGGGCTATCGTGAAAGCAATTGGTCCTTGCCCAGGGAAGAGCAGGAGATCATTGAGCGCCAAAACATTTTCGATGGCACCTGGGAAAAAACCCCGAGCATGGGTTGGATGTTTGTTCCGCTGACTGAATACCAGGGCGGCGGCGCGGCCGCGACCATCGAGCCTTTGAACGAGCATCTGGAACATTACGAAACACGTCTGGCAAATCTTTTTGGGGCTGGCGTGCAAGCTTGCTATCGCGGGCCGCGCCTTTACGACACAGAGCAAACCAGGACGGTTGTCCAAAAATGGGTTTCATTTTACAAGGCTCACCGAGCTATTCTTGACAGCGACATCATCCATTTGCGCCGGGCCGACGGGCGCGACTGGGACGGCTGGCTGCACGTTAATCCAGGATTGCCGGAATGCGGCCTGGCCGTATTTTATAATCCCCTTTCGGAGCCAATTCAGCGCGTCATCCATCTGCCGCTCTATTATACCGGGCTTACAGATCATGCTGCCGTCATTCGGGAGGACGGCCATTCGGAGCAGATTTCCCTGGAACGCGATTATTCGGTGGAATTGGCCGTGAACATTCCAGCGCGCGGTCGAACGTGGCTGACATTTCGCAAGACGCCATGAAAATGATTCGCCATTCCGTTCCACATCTGCTCTTGCCGGTTCCCGAACAGATAAAATCAGGATGGCTTTTTCCCACCGGCGTGGCTTTAATCTGGCCGTGTTACATCAACAAACGCTGCGTCAGTCAGCGAGTTTCGCAGGAATTGGGCTTCACAGCGGCAACCGGGTCAACATGACCTTTTTGCCTGCGCCGCCCAATTCCGGCATTCGCTTTCGCCGCCTGGACCTGGACGGCAAGCCGGAAATTGAGGCGCGTATCGAAAATGTCGCTGCCACGAACCGGTCCACTTCGCTCTCCAAAGGCAATGCTAAAATTCTGACGGTTGAGCACGTTTTAGCGGCCTTTGCGGGTCGCGGCATTGACAATGCCATCGTCGAACTGGATGCCAACGAGCCGCCGATTGCCGACGGCAGCGCGCGTGAATATGTCAAGATGATCCAGGCCGCGGGTGTTGTCCCTCAAGACGAGCCACGCGAGGTTTTTCGCGTGACCACCCCCATCTCATTCGAAAAGGACGACACCAACATCTCCGTATTTCCTCATGACACGTTGAAGATCACTTGCACAAGCGTGGATGCCAAGGGGCGGTTCACGCAGTTTCTGAGCGTCGAAGTGACACCGGAAAACTGGGAACGCGAGCTGTCCCATGCGCGCACTTTTTGTTTCTTCGAGGAAATCGAATATTTGATCAAAAACGGATTGATTAAAGGGGGCAGCCTTGAAAATGCCGTTGTCATCCGCGATGACGCCATCCTGACGACGGAACCGCTGCGTTACCCTGAGGAATTTGTCCGGCACAAAATATTGGACATCATTGGCGACCTGGCGCTGGTGGGTTGCCCCATCACTGCGCACGTTGTGGCCGTCAAGCCCAGCCACAGCGCCAATTGCGAAATTGCCCGGCAAATCTCCCAGCAATGGCGCAAGCCGATGGAAGCAGCCCAGACTTTTAGTCCGCCACCGCCGCCTGCGGTGGCCCTGGGTGAGACCATCGTGATCCGCGACGGTGACGAATTGGACACCGACCGCTTAATGAAAATTCTTCCCCATCGCTACCCTTTTATGATGGTGGACAAAATTATCAAAATCGACGGCAACAAAATCATCGGCGTCAAGAACGTCACCATCAACGAGCCTTATTTTCAAGGACATTTCCCAAACCAGCCGATCATGCCGGGAGTGCTGCAATTGGAAGCCATTGCCCAGGTAGCCGGTGTTATGATGCTGCGGCAAGCCGAGAATTTCGGCAAATTGGCTTACTTCATGTCCGCCGAAAGCGTTCGCTGGCGCAAACCGGTGCGGCCTGGAGACACCCTTGTGATTGATGTGGAATTGATCAAGTCGCGCGGCAAAATTGGCAAAGCCAAAGGAACCTGCCTCGTCAACGGCGAACCTGTGAGCGAGGCCGAAGTGACCTTTATGCTTTTTGCGCGCCCGTAGGGTCAAGGAACGAGGTCTAATGATTCATCCGTCGGCAGTCATTCACAAGAAGGCGCAAATCGGCGCCAACTGCGTCATTGGGCCATATTGCGTCATTGGCGAGAACGTGACATTGGGCAACAACAGCCAGCTCCATTCTCATGTTGTCCTCGACGGCAATACCACCCTTGGCGAAAGCAACGAAATTTTTCCCTTCGCCAGTATCGGACTAAAAACGCAGGACCTGAAGTGGAAAGGCGGCCTCACGCGCACGCAAATTGGCAGCCACAATACCTTTCGCGAATACGTCACCATCCACAGCGCCACTGGCGATGGTGAAGTCACGACAGTGGGCTCGCACAACCATATTCTGGCCTACTGCCACATCGCGCATAACGTTACTTTGGGCGATTACATCATCATGTCCAATGTCGCAACTTTGGCCGGCCACATTGTCGTTGGAGATCGCGCCGTGATTGGCGGCCTGGCCGCGGTGCATCAATTTTGCCGCATCGGCACGATGTCCATCATTGGCGGCTGCTCCAAAGTTGTGCAAGACGTTCCCCCGTACATGTTGGCCGATGGCAACCCAGCCCGCACCCGCACGATCAATAAGGTTGGGCTGGAACGCAATGGCGTCTCCGAAGAAGCGCACACCGCGCTTAAGCAAGCTTACAAGATACTTTTCCGCGAAGGGCTAATCATGGCCAACGCCCTGGCTAAAATCGAATCCGATCTCCCTCCCCTGCCCGAGTTGCGCCGGCTGACCGACTTCGTCCGTACGAGCGAAAGGGGCATCAGCAAGTAAACATTCTCGTCTCGCAGGAGTCGCTTCGGAGCAGGCCAGTTATTGCGACGCAAGAAACTTTATTTTGGCTTCGGCCCCTGCTTTCTGAGCAATTCGCGCAAATACTCGCGGTCCATGGCGTCTTTGTCGCGGTAGGTTTGCTTCAATCGCAAGAGAAGATCAGGACTGGCAAACGGAATTTTCACTTCTCGAACTGTCATCCACGAAATGAATTTGCTGGCTTCGGCGTATTCAATGCCGCAAGCGGCTTTCATCAAGTCAATAACAAACTCATCACAAACGCGAATGACCACATACTGATCCAAATCCCCCAACTTCACTTCTCGAATCGCCCCATCGGGCAAGGCGGACATGGCCTTCTGTATCCGGGCGAAATTTTCCGACGACGACTCTACCAGCAAATCGATATCTCCAGTTGCCCTTCCAAAGCCGTGCTGGATCATCGCCCAGCCACCGATAACTAGATAATGCGCGCCAGCTTCATTAAGCAACCGGCAGAGCAAGAGCAAATCATCTATGGTTGGGACTCGCGGTTCCGGGGCCGGGTTAGCATTTCCATCATCCATTTGTCTGCTTCCTCAAAACTCTTGAACCGCCACACGCCCTTGGGTACAAACGGACGGCCTCGCCGCAGGACATTGACCATCCTCTGCATCGGGTCAAACGTGAGGGCATTCACCTTGGGTTTGCCTTGGCGTCCCACCACTTTCATCGGAAGTCGTTTGTCTTCACTCATCCTCAACAAAATACAGTCAACTTCACGGTTTTCGAGTTTTATTTGCCGATAAGGTCCCGGCCGCAAACGCGATGGGAAAATTACGGTTCCAGGATGCGGAAGAAAAGTTGCGGGATATCTGTATTGGGAGGGAGCAGTTGGTAGAGAGAACCATCGCCGATGATATTGGTGTAAAAGGTCCAGTTGGTTGTCGCCAGGTTGGAGTTCTGTTGCACCGTATAACTCTGGCCGTTGACGGTTCCGAAATAGACGCTCACCGTGCCATCCGAAAATAGCAGCGGGTAAAACTGCACCGGCACAGGCCCCGGCTCAAGCACCTGCAAATAGAAGTAGGTGGCCGTGTAATTGGTAATCCACGAATCCGGATACGGCAGGACGGCATTGGTGAAAATCCCGCTGAGCGAACCGTAGTAAAGATTGGTGAACGAGTCGCCACGGAGTGGAAGGTAACCGTTGTTCAGATTGGCCGTCACAGTGCTGGTCAACGCCGCGGCGCCGGCCAGCGAGATGGCGCCGTAATTGGTAAGACTGCTGATGCCGAAGTTCAGAGTCCCGCCCGCCAAATTGTAAGTGTTCAAACTGATCGTACCGCTCTGCGCGTTCAGCGTGCCGAGGTTATTCAAGGCGACACGAGCATCAAGAGTGGTAATGCCGGCCGTGCCAAACTTGAGGAAGGTGCCAATGTTATCAAAGAGCGAGCTGCCGCCTGCATTGCCGCCTTGAAAATAATTGTCGCTCTCCGCGTTCCATGAAGCGTAATTGTAAATCGAAGCACCGACGCTGGAACAAACGAGATTTACGTTGCTCCAGTTGACCATCCCGTGATTAGTCAAAATCAGGCCGTCCAAATCGACGTTGCCAGCCCCAATAAGGTTCAAGACGGAATGGCTGGCGAGATTCAAGGTCCCGGTCAGATTCCCAGCGTTCCACGTCAGCGTTCCTGCGATGGTTCCGCCAAAGAGCGCGTTGCCCGCAAGGTAGCTTCCAAGACCGATAATGGTCGTGGTATTGGTAAACGTAAAATCATACAAATTGAGAATCGCATTGTTGGTGGTGATTAAATTGCCGCCGTTATTCAATCCCGGACCTCCAATATTCACCGTCCCGCTCTCAACATTGACCGTGCCGGTGTTGTTAAAGAGGACCGCGCTATCGAGCACAGTGGTGCCGGCATTGCCGGACTTGAGAAACGTCCCGAAGTTGTCAAATAGCGAGGTGCCTCCTTGGTAGCCGCCTTGAAAGGTGTTGTCCGTTTGCGCGTCCCACAAACCGTAGTTGTAAATCGAGGCATTGCCAGTTCCAGCCACGATGCTGCCATTGGTCCAATTGACCGTTCCATAATTGGTTATAACCATCCCGTCAAAAAAATCATTCCCAGCCAAAATCTCCAGAATGCTGTTGGTGTCCACTGTCATGCTGCCCTGCAAGATTCCTCCGCTCATGGAAAGAGTGCCTTCCAACGCACTGGTCCCGTTAAGCGTCCCTCCGGCTAATTGCAAATTCGGCGCGGTGATAACACCATTCATCGTGATGTTGCCTGAGAGCACCACTGCTCCCGTACCCGTAAACGTCGTATTGCTTGGAAACGTATAATTATCGTAATACAGCGAGGCCGCGCCGGCAGTGTTTACGGTCCCGCCGCTGTTCATGCCTGTGTCAATTTGCAGGGTGCCACTTTGGACATTGACTGTGCCGCTATTGTTGAACATGACTCCGCTATCGAGCAAAGTGGTGCCCGCATGACCTGACTTCAGAAACGTGCCAAAATTGTTAAAGAACGAAGTGCCGCCCCCGTAACCGCCTTGAAAATAGTTGTCGCTCTCCGCATCCCACAGACCGTAGTTGTAAACGGAATCGTTGCCGCTGAAATTAACCAGGTTCACATTGCTCCAGTTGACCGTCCCATAGTTGGTGAAAATCAGGTCCTGAAAACCTACGTTTCCAGCCCCAATGAGATTCAACACGGAATTGGTGGCAAGCGTCATGATTCCAACCATGCTCCCAGTATCCCACGTCAGCGTCCCTGCAATGGTTCCGCCAAAGACCGCGTTGCCCGCCAGGAAGGTGCGCGTGCCGATGATCGTCGTCGTGTTGGTAAACGTAAAATCATACAAATTGAGCACGGCGTTGCTGCCAGTGGTCAATTCGCCACCGTTATTCACGCCCGGACCTTCAACATTCAACGTCCCGCTCTCAACACTGACTGTGCCGCTATTGTTGAACACGACCGCGGTATCAAGCAATGTCGCGCCTGTATTGCCTGACTTCAGGAATGTGCCAAAATTGTTAAAGAACGAGGTGCCGCCCCCGTAACCGCCCTGGAAGGAATTGTCTGTTTGCGCGTTCCACAAACCGTAGTTGTAAATATAAACATTGCCAGCCCCCGCAACGATATTGCCGTTCGTCCAATCGACCGTCCCGTAATTGGTTACAACCAAATTGTCAAAAAAGTCGTTCCCCGCTAAGATCTCCAAGAGGCCGTTGCTGCTCACGGTCAGACTGCCTTCCCAATTCCCCGAGCTCACCGAAAATGTGCCCGACACCACACCGCTGCCGTCAAACTGGCCGCCATCAAGGTTAAGGATGCCTTGAGAGTTAATTTGAGCCATTCCATCGACTGTGAGTTCTGACCCTGCCGTGCTTAAGGATTGAGTATTGGCGCCATTGGTCGCGCCCAGCACTAAACCGCCGACATTGGCGGGAACATCCAGCGCAACGGCATAAGTGTTTCCCAACTCGGCCAGCACCGCCAGGTCATTGGAGCCGGGCGGGCCGTTCGGGCTCCAATTCAAGCTGCCGCTCCAATTTCCTCCGGCGGTATTGGTCCAAGTCACCGTGCCCGCGGTCATGGGCCAGACTCCGCCAAGGGAGAAAGCGATCGAAATGCACGCTATTGTAAGGGAGATTCGTTTCATTTCTGTGGCTCTCTGTTGTTGGTTTAGCTGCGCGCCGGTTTCTCGGAATTGCCGCATTAAAACAAGGTCTAACGTCCGGAGTCAAGCAAGAATATGTTTGTCTCAAGCAAGCTCTGCGGTTTTATCTTCCTCGATTGGCTCCATGAGTTAACAACGAGAAATCGGGTTGGCCGAAGCGCCACTAATGCACTCTGCTCAAAACATGGTTGAAGCTCACTGCGCCAGGACCCGATAGAACCGCGCGGCATTGGTCGGTGCTGAATCCTGAACTTGCTGCGCTCCGCCCAAGCTGAAGGGAATGCTCTGCAATGTCACCCACGCCACTGGTGGCGTTAGATTGGTCGCATATTGCACAGTGTAATTCCCACTCTCCTGCATCGAGAACTGAAACTCAAAGTTGTTGCTGACAATCGCAGCCGAAAGCAATTGCGGCGGATTAACAGGAATGACTTGGATGACTTGCGAAGCCGAGACGCCGAGCGGATTCTCGATGTTGTAGGCTGTGAATGCGACTGTGTAATCGCCCGCGTTGGTCCAGTCGTGCTGGACGACGTTACTCGCATTTGTGATGCCTGTTCCATCTCCAAAATCCCAAGAGGCATAGATCGCCAGACCATTGATTAGTCCGACGAATCCATCGACGTGTAGATAGCTCGGACTCGACACAAGGACGTTGGTTTGCTCAGTCTCAAGGGTTACCGAAAGCGGGCCGGTCCGATCAGCAACCACGACTTCATCACAGCCGATGGAGGGCGGATTATTCCAAGGCTCACCGTCAAGGTCGGTGCCGCTGGCATAAAGCGGGCTGCCCGCGCCCCGGCAAGGGGAGTAAATGGAAATATGGTACCAATCCAGTAACAGTGGATCAACCAGAATATTACTGCTTCCCAACAAAATTTGGCCGGAGAAACTCCCCTCGGTGCAACAGTAAGAATAACTCGACCCTCCGCCGGACGCCCAATAGTCATTCGGCATTTCAACTCCGTCAGGATATCTAGTCATATTGCCGACGACGATGCTGTTTCGAGTCAATCCCACAAGAAATCCTTGCGGAGATCCTTCATACGTTCCACCCCCCTCTCCCGCGGTCGTGAAATTGTTCTGGACGGTGCAATTGTTCAAAGTCGCCTCGTAAGCACCTCCGCCATAAGCCGCTACGTTGAGGACGACAAGGCTGTTGTTCAATGTGCCAAAAGCTATGCCACCGCCACCATAATTGGCGAAATTATTGGTAAGAAGACAATTTGATACCAAGGCGTTCGTAGAAGCGCACCAGGCTCCGCCGCCACTCTGCGAATTCGTCTGGACGCCGGTGCTCTCAGTCGCGCCATCCTCCAAAGTGAATCCGGTCAAGACTGCGCCATTGGTGAGCCATGCGCAACGGATCGCCGCCGGCCCGTTGGTTGAAACCGGATCCCAAGCGCCTTGAATGACGGTCGCCTTGTATCCATTGACGCTGGCCACCATCACAGCCCTGTCCAAGGCAACGCGATTGGTCAATCCGCCGATGGTCTCGCCACCCGAACTGTAAATGCCGTTAGTCACAAGCACGATATCGCCCGATAAGGCTGCTTCAATGGCGTCCTGAATATTGGTGGCAGCGGTCCCCCAGGTTAAGAACGGCGGCTGTGGATTTGTGCTCGCCAAATCTACCACGTGGATTGCCAACGGCACCACTGCACTCGTCACGGCGCCGAAAGCGTTCGTGACTACAAGTTGGTAACTTCCGGCCTCGGCAAGATTTACGCCAGTCACGACGAGATTTGCTGTTTGAGTGCCGCTGAAATTTCCCGAATCTTGCAGCGCAACGCCGTTCTCAAACCATTGGAAGCCAAACGGCGGCTGGCTCTCAACCACAATATTGCCAATCTGGAATCCACCAGAGGTGAAGGTGAGCTGAGGCTCGGTCACTGTCGGCAACGCATTATACTCGGCACAACCCACAGACGGTGGATTTGCCCAAGCGACGCCGAAAATATCAGTGCCTATGACAACATTGGTCCCCGCGCCGATGCACGGTGAGCCACTAGCGAGATGGATGCCGCCCGACTGGAAGTCCGGGGCGTTGGTAAAATTCCCCGGCCCAGCAATGGCAGGGGTCGTGCAGCAATACGCAGCCGAAACGGGGCTTTCGAAATTGTTGCGGTTATAATAGATAATGCAATTGGTCAGCGTGCATGTCATCGCGCCACCAAAAGTTGTGTTGCTCATGATAGTGCAACTGTTCACAAAGGCTCCATAAACTGCGACGCTGCCACCGCCTGCGCTATTGCTGCTGATAAGACAATTGTTCACCATTCCCTGATAAACGACTCCATGGGAGTCAGTTGTGTTCGATACGATGACACAGTTATCCACAACAACCCCATTTGATGAGGCGCACCAGACCCCGCCACCACTTTCCGAATTAGATGCAGTACCGGTGGTCTGCGTGGCCCCCCACTTCAACGTAAAGCCGACCAACGCGGCGTTATTTGTCAGCCAGGCGCAACGGACGGCGGAAGTTCCGTTGGTAGCCCCTGCTCCTTGAATCGTCGTTACCCACGGTCCGTTGACGCTTTGCACGCGAATGGCTTTGTTGAGCGTAACGCGATTGCTGCTTACGCCGTCTTCTGACTGAGTGCCAGAAGAGTAAATCCCGTTTGTCACGAGCACGATGTCCCCATTTTCGGACCCATTGATTGCATCCTGGATGTTTGTGGCGGCGGTGGCCCACGTTAAATAGGGCGGTTCCGGATTCGTGCCCGCCACGTCCACGCAATGTATATTCAACGTCGTTACGGCGCTGGTGATGACACCGAAAGCGTTACTGACTACAAACTGGTAATCACCGGCATCGGCAAAGCTGACGCTGCCCGCAACTAGATTTGTTGTTTGTGTATCGGCAAAAAGCCCATTGTCCTGCAATGGCACGCCATCCTGCAACCAATAGAAGGAAACCGGCGGCGAGCCAGTTGCGGCGACATTGATAGCGAATCCAGCGGGATTGCCGGTGAGGACGATAGTCGGTTGGGTGACGAGCGGCGCGGGATTGTATTCCGCGCAACCCACGGAGGGCGGATTGGACCAGGCCAGCCCGAAAATATCCGTACCCGTGACAAGGTTGGTTCCAGCGCCAATACACGGCGATGTCGGCAGGAAATGAACCCCGTCTGCAAATAACTGCGGCGCATTGGCAAAATTTCCCTTTCCGGAAGGCAAAGGAGTGGTGCAGCAATAAGCAGCCGCAACCGGATTTCCATTGTTGTTGGCATTGTAATAGTCAATGCAGTTCGTTAGAAAACCTCCGGTGACGCCCGACACGTTATTGCTAACAACAGTGCAATTATTCAAAATAGACTCGTAAGTTGCGCTCGGGGCTCTGCCTCCATTACCGCTAATTAAGCAGTTGTTAATTCTTCCCTGATAAATGGCGGCCCCAATCGAAGATGCGCTGTTGGAAACAATGACACAGTTGTCCACAAAGCAATTCGAGGAGGCCGCGCAATAGACCGCGCCACCATTGCCGTCACTGGAAGTCGTGGAACCGGATGTCAAAGTAAATCCACTCAGTGTCGCGTTATTTGTAAGCCATGCACAACGTACAGAAGTTCTTCCCGTCGTCGCGGAGACGCCCTCAATGATCGTGACCCACGGGCCGTTGACACTCTGGACTGTAATCTCATTTGTAATTGCAACGCGATTAGTCGTGCCACCCGCAATGGACACTCCGCCACTGTCGTAGACACCATTTGTCACGAGCACGATGTCGCCATTCGTGGACGCGTCAATCGCGTCTTGAATATTGGTCGCGGCGGTGGACCAATCGGTATAGGGCGGCGTGGCATTAGTGCTGTTCAGATCCACGTAATGAATGGCGGCCGAAGCATGAATTGCCAGGAAGACAGCGAAGCTTCCGAGTAATCGCGGAAGATGAGTTCTCATGGTTGTCGCCCTTTATCTCGCTAACTCTGGCCTTTGTCAATGTCAAACACGACTGACGGGCACTGCTTCTTTAATTGACGAAAAGCGGGGCAAATGGTGAAGTGACGGCTCATGTTCCAGCGGAAGCTCATTTTTTTTGTCGTCGTTTTGTTTGTTTTGCCGTTCCATGATCGCGCCCGGGCTGACCCAGCCAATCCGCAGCAGAAGCCGGTTCTATATTACATTCCGCACACGCACTGGGAAGGAGCGGTATTCAAAACGCGCGAGGGCTATCTCGATATGGGATTGCAGAATATTCTAAGGGCGTTGCGTCTGCTTAAAACCTATCCTGATTACAAGTTCACTTTGGACCAAGTCGCCTACTTCAAACCTTTCCTGGAACGTTACCCCGAGCAGGAAGCCGCGTTCCGCCGGTTCATCTCCGAAGGAAGATTGGAAATCGTTGGCGGCATGGATGTGATGCCCGATGACGTCAAGCCGGGAGGTGAACTTTTTATCCGCCAGATGCAATACGGCAAGCAATACTGCCGCGAAAAATTGGGCATAGACGTGAGCGCAGCCTGGTTGCTTGATACTTTCGGACATCACCCTCAAATGCCGCAACTTTTGACGTTGGCCGGCTATAAGTCATTTTGGTTTTCGCGCGGCGTCGCCAGCGAAAACACGCCTCCCGAATTTCTTTGGCAAGGCATTGATGGCACCAAGATTCCCGCCTTTTGGCTGCCGGGTTCTTACGGATTGTTCTACGGCGCCCCACGCGATTACTCGCAATTCAAGCAATTCTTCCAGGATCGTTTTAATTACCTTGGCAGGTTCACACAAGCATCCGAACGAGTAGGCCTGGCCGGTGCGGATGTCTCCGAGCCGGAAGATCACGTTCCACCTTTACTGCGACAATTCAATCAGGACCCCGCCGCTGCCTTCACCATTCGCTATTCCGTCCCCACGGATTTCGAGGCCGTAGTGGCGAAGTGGCCGAATCTTCCCGTCTTGAGCAACGATCTGAATCCGATTTTTCAAGGCACCTACAGCAGTCGCATCGAGCTTAAGCAGCGCGCAAGGAATGACGAAACGCTGCTTCTAACGGCGGAAAAACTCCAAGCCCTGGCCGCATGGCTCGGCGCGCCGCCAGATGGGGAATCGGTCTGGAACGCCTGGGAACCGGTATTGTTCAACCAGACGCATGATCTGGCCTCCGGCACGATGACCGATACCGTTTATGAAGATACCGTGCGTCAATACCAGATTGCCGAACACCTCGGCGCACAAATGATTGACGACGCCTGGAATGTCATCGCCACGAATATCGACACCCGCGGCGAGGGCATTCCTATTGTTGTATTCAATCCGCTCGGTTGGCCGCGTTCCGACGCCGCCGAAGTCGAAATAGGGCTGACAGAAACCGGCATCAAAGATCTCAGCCTGATTGACTCCTCGGGAGACTCGATCCCCATCCAGTTTTTGAACACGGAACGTTACGATGATGGCGGGCTAAAGCAGGTTCGCGTAACATTCCTTGCAGACAACGTCCCGGCTTTGGGTTGGGCAACCTATCATGCAATCCCTCTCCAAACGGCCCCCAATCCCAGCGAAGGCATGAACCAGAATTCAAACTACTGTATCCTGGAAAATCAACTCTACCGCGTCACCATTCATTCCGCCAGCGGCACCATCACAAGCTTGTTCGACAAAGCAAGCCAATGGGAAGCGCTGGCCGCTCCGGGCAACGTTGTCGTGCGGCAACAGGATAAAGGAGATTTGTGGGAACTGTATCATGGTCTGGATGGCGGCAGTCATATCGCCATGACGAACCGCCAGGAAGTCCCAAAGCCTGGACAGGCCCAGTTTAGCAGTGATGAACCTGGCACAAACTGGCATATTCTTAAAGGCCCCGTCTTTTCTGAATTCACCGTCTCGCATCTGTTCGCCAACGGCAGTTTTTCCACCCGAATCCGGCTTTATAATAACCCCGTAAAGCGCGTCGATATCCAAACGGAATTGGTCAACAACGAAAAATGGGTCCGGTATCAGGCGCTATTTCCCACCGCAATTCAGAATGGACACAATTTCCAGGAGATTCCATTCGGCGCAGTCGAGCGCCCGATCGGCATCGAATTCCCGGCGCAGAATTGGGTGGACTATAGCGACGGGCAGCATGGATTGGCGTTGCTCAATGTCGGGTTGCCTGGAAATTTGGTGAGCGACGGCACGATGATGCTTTCCCTTATGCGTTCCCACAATTTAGGCGCATACGGCTACGGCGGCGGCTATGAACCGGGCATGAGTTCTGAAACTGGCTTCGAGCTTGGCCGTCCCCTCACCTTTCATTACGCGCTGCTGCCTCACCAGGGCGACTGGCGTCAAGCACAGGTCTATCAACAGGGAATGGAATTAGTTCATCGACTAACCGTGCGAAAGGTCGCCCCACACGCCGGCAAGCTGCCTCGACATTGGGGGCTGCTTGAGATTTCGCCGGCAAATGTCGCGCTCACTGCGCTCACACCTGGCCCTGACGGAACCACCATGCTGCGGGTTTACGAGGCTGAGGGAAAGAGTAAGACGGATGCCACGATTCAGTTTCATGCGCCAGTGGCCGCCGCGTGGGAAGCGAACTTAATGGAGGATTCTGGACGCTCGTTGAAAGTCAAGAAGAATAGCATCCAATTCGATCTTCATCCCTTCGAGATCAAGACCATTAAACTAAGCCTCGCGCCCGAAAAGAAACGGCACTGAGTGCAGTCTTTTACGCATCGACTTCAGGATGAAGCAAATGATTCACAATCCCGCGATTTTGCGCGCGCGAGCCAGCGATTCTTCGAGCAGGACACCCTTAACCGTTCCCGATTCAATTTCGCCAATGCGCTTCCCGATTTCAGTCTTCCAAGCGGCTGCCACCGATGGTTCAACACCGCCGTGCCGTGCCGCCATGATGCGGTCTATCAATTCAGCCACAACCTCCGCCGGCATCTCTCGCGTTTCTTCAACAATTTGATCAAGCGAAATTGGCATGGTTTGAATTTTCGCCTCCAATCGCGATTTTCACAAGCGCAATTCGTCACTGTGGCCTTTTTCGCCAAACCCGGTCCAATCCGGGGCAAAGCGAGGATAAATTTTGGATATGAAATTGGAATTGCGCGAATTTCACGCATTTCATGCCCGAAAGATCCAAACCCCGTAAACCCGTTAAACAAAGTCAACGAACTTAAATCTTTGAATTTTGAGCCTTGTCGTGCGAAGTTGTGACGTGCAAAAAGGGCGTAAAGGATTATATTAAAATTGTTGTATGCCTGACCAAGCTCAAAAAAATAGACCCATCGCACCATCCGGTGGCGGTGGAGGTGAAGGGCCCAGCGCCCCGAAGGTTGACAAACCTAATACGGAGGAATTGCTCAAACGCATGCGCAAGGTCGATCCTGACCAGGCCCGGCGTTATCGCCAGCGCACCGGCCAATGAGCCATTCACAACCGATCGCAGGCGACTTCCTGTCGCTTTTGGCGGAGCATCGCCTTGAGCCAGCGGCCTCTGCGGCGTCGTCGGGCGCGCCGGTCCAAACGCAAGCGACCACTGTTTTCGGATTCCATTACGCGGAGGGGATTCTCATGGCCGGCGATCGCCGGGCGACGGCCGGCAATGTCATCGTGACCGATCGGGTCGAAAAGATTATCGAAATTGACCCGACTTCCGTTTTGGCCATCGCGGGTGTGCCGGCGACGGCATTTGAAATGGCCCGAGTGCTCCAGACCTCCTTCGAGTACTACCGGCGCAGCCAGCTCCAGCCTTTAAGCCTCCCTGCCCGCGTGCGAGCGTTGGCCCGGCTGTTGCGCGAAAACTTGCCCATGACCATGCAAGGCATAGGGATTGTGGTGCCGCTCTTCGCCGGTGTGGACCATGCAGTCACGCCCGCGGAACCGCGCATTTACTTTTACGATCCCCTGGGAGCGCAGTTCCAGGCCGTGGGCTATGCCGCTTCCGGTTCCGGTTCCGGGACAATCCGCAGCATTCTCAGTTTTCAGGAACGTTACGGCCAGCCCAGACCATCGCAAATGAATCTGCGCGAGGCAGTCCGCTTCGCCTCTCGTTTGCTTTCGACCGCTTCAGAATTTGATTCGGCCACGGGCGGGATTAACCCAGCCACCGAAACTTACGCGACCATTAAAGTGCTCAAGGCGTCGGGCGTGGAAACCGTTACCGACCCGCAGCAAAAGGAGTTTCTGCATGACTGAGGAGCCCTATCGCTGGTTGGAAGCGGTGGCAAACCGCCGCGAATACGTCCGCGAGCAACTCAAGGGCGGCACTCCCGTCTTCGGCGCCAGCCTCTCCGACGGCATTTTGTTGCTGGGTGTGGGCGGCGGACAGTCGAAGGTTTTTGAATTGTTCGATCGGCACGCCTTGGCCGGGCTGGGCCATCCGGCTGACATCGAGAAAATTCGCCAGGCGGCCATCGATGCGGCGCACGTGGAAGCGTTCACCCGCGCGCCCGAGGACGTAAGCTTGCGGCGGCTGGTCAGCTTCGGGCTGGGGCCGCAATTAAAGACCAATTTTGAGCAGATTTTCAGCGCGCCTTTTTTAGTGGAATTGCTCCTGGCGGAGCTTGGACCCGAGCCGGGGCGAGACTTATTTTTCAGACTCCACTTTGACGGCGCCTACCGGACGCAGTTCGGAGGGGTCGTCGTCGTCGCCAGCGATCCGGAGGCCGAAGCGGCTGCGCAGAAATGGCTGAGCGAGACAGTCAACCCTCAATCTGGCCGGACGAAAGCCGCCGATCTCTTTTTGCAGGCATGGTGGCGGCTCTCGGAGAATAAATCTTTTGCCGATGGCTTGCCGGATGAAGCGGCGCGAAAGGCCGGATGGCGCGAGGCCGTCAAGGGCAAGGAAATCGAAATCGGCTGGCTGGCCCGCGAGGGTTCGCGCCCGGCGCGTTACCATGCGCTGACGCTGGCGGAACTGGCATTGTAAAGTAGAAAGTGGGAGAAGAAGTCAAACATTTATGAACCGCATCGTTGGCCTGGAGACCGAATACGGATGTTTGACAACCGATTTTGCCGGCGCGCCGGGAGCGGTCACACGGGTGCGCGATTGGATTTTCCGGGACCAGCGCCTGGGCCTCATTGACGTTCATCAGCGCGATTGGGACGAACCGGCGGGCAACGGCGGATTCCTCTTCAACGGCGGCCGTTGCTACATCGACATGGGCCATCTGGAGTATTGCACGCCCGAATGCCTGAGCCTGTTGGATGTCTTGCGTTACGACCAGGCAGGCGACGCGATCCTGCTGCAAGCCGTCCGCTCCATGCGGCTTGATAAGGAGATTCACTTCATCCGCAATAACATTGATCATTATTCCGGCGCCACTTTTGGCTGCCATGAGAATTACCTTGTTCGCCGCGCCGCGCCTTTGACAGAAGCGAATGTCCATTCCCTGCTGGCTTTCTTGACTTTGCGTATGCTCTACGCCAGCGCGGGCCGCGTCGGCGCAACCCTGGCGGCCGAGGCCCGCGGCGAATTGACACGGCCCGGCTCCGACAGCATTTACCAAATGAGCCAGCGCGCGGATTACATCAACAACGACCTTTTCGAGTGGGTCCAGTTCAATCGCGCCATCATCAACACCCGCGATGAACCGCTGGCCGACGCCCGAAAATACCGCCGGCTCCATTTGCTCCACGGAGACACCAATGTTCTGCCCGCCAGTTTGCTCTTGAAAATCGGCACCACTTCCCTGGTGCTCGATTTGTTGGAGGCCAATTGCCTTCCCAAGATTGTGCTGGCCGATGCCGTGGCAGCTTTCCGCACTTTGTCCCATCAACCGGACGGCCCGTGGCTCGTGCAATTGCCCGACGGCAGTTCTGCCGAAGCTATCTCTTTGTTGTTCGAGTATCTGCAAGCGGCCAAGTCCGAGTTGGGCGGACGCGATGGCGAGACCGACCTGCTCATTTCCATTTGGACCGACACCCTCAATGCGCTGGCCTCCGACCCCGATGAGTTGGTCGGGAAAGTCGATTGGATAACCAAGCGCTGGCTTTTGCGGCAATTCTGTGAGCAGGAAAACATCCCCTGGAGCCATCCCTGGCTTAAATCGCAAGACTTGGAGTATCATCAAATTGATCCCGCGCGCAGTTTGGGCATGGCCCTCGCCCGCACTCCGGCTGGATGGGATATTCCGCCCAAAGAAATCACCCAGGCAACCGATCAGCCGCCGTGCAACACTCGCGCGGCCATCCGCTCGCAAGCCATGCGATTGCTCAAAGACGAAAGCTGCGCGTATTATATTGACTGGGAAATTATCGGCGCTGAAGGGGGCAACTCGCTCCACATGCTCAATCCTTTCGACGCCGGCTGGCAGGAAGCCGAAACGTGGGTAAATCTTTTGAACGGCAATGCAGCCAGGAATCCGCGCCGCAGCAAGGTCGCCAGTAGCACCTAAACCCGCGAAACACGACTCGCTTCATGGGCCGGGACGTGAATGGGCTCAGTTGTCCCCCAAGTTAAAACCGGAGTTTGGACGAAACACTGGAAACTGGAGAGGGCAAATCTGGAACTCACGAACTCAGGAAAACAATTCCTGATTTTCTGATTTCCAAATTTATTCTCCCCAAGTGGCTGTTCGTCCTCTTGCCGATTTATCCTGTATCATCCTGTCTAAAATCCCCGTCGGATGTCGTTCTGGTCTTTATTACAAGCTCGGGTCGTTGCTCGAAACGTATAATTCCAACGCTCCGCGCTGCGCTCGTTTTATCGAATTGGGTATTTGACCCCCTCGCTCCATTACTTGACGCGATAAACCACGTAAGTGTCAGGCGGAGCTGGGCCGAAGACAAATGGAATGGGCCCCCAGGCATCGGAATAATAGCCGGCGCCGGAACGTAGATTTTGGAGGGACAGCCACTTGGAAGGTGTGAATTTATATTCAGCATCGGTCGCGGCCACACTGTCGGGAAAACGAAAACGACACGTATTTTCCACAGGAACTATGATGCCTTGGTCGCTTTTCAAAACCAGCGGTTTGAGCGTCATGGGCCGAAACCCCAATTGCTGCATGTAGTATTGAAATCCCCAATGGCCTTCAAAGGTCAGTTCATGGTAATGCGGAGCAATTTGAATCACTAATCTCCTGGCGACGTCGCGGGCCAAATTCGCCACCCTCAAATCCACCCACGCCACTACCAGCGCGACTGCCAGCGAAATTCCCAACGGCCACCAAAAAAGTCGCAGTCCGTCCGAGTGCTGTCGTTCGAGACGCCGAACGATGAGCAACGCCGCCGCCGGCGCCAATGGCAATATGTTGCGACCGGAAATCGTCCAGTTTACGCCACCAACAAAAATGAGAACGCCCGCAACCCATAGTAACAACAGGATTGAGGCTGGTGTGCGGTTTTGCGCGGCATCGGCAATGGCCAGCGCCAGAATGATTCCTCCACCAACGAGAAAGAACGATATTTGCAGCAGAAACAGCCATTTCACGTGTCCTCCTTCCACGATGGTAAAGTTTCCGACCCTTTTCATCCAGGCCATCAGCAAACCGGCCGCCCCCGCCCCGGCAATTCCAGTAATAATTCCCCTTCTGCCCCAGAGCAAAGGCAGGGCTGGCAGGGCGACGAAAAAGCAGCCTCCGCCAAAGGACAATGTCTCAATCACTCGGGCAACGCCTTGAGTCGCGGTGCGGTTGGATACTGCCACGCTTGCGGCATCGCCAATCAGGCCCCGTCCGTAAAGGCGTAGCGTCAACCATTGGTAGGCGGCCAGGATCAAAATCGGCCAGAGAAAATAGAGGAGCCACCGGCCCAGACGTCTTCGCTGCAATAGAGAATAGGCCACCAACAGCGGAATTAAACACAGGCCAAAGTATTTCGTTAAACTGCACGCCGCCATCAGCGTCGCCGCCAGAAACAACCGCCGGGGGTTTTCGGGTTCAAGCCCGCTCACCCAAAAGAAAACGGCCCAAACCCAAAAAGCCACCATCATCGTGTCGCACATCACACTTGTGCTGGACATCAAAAAAACGGGAGTGCTCAACGTCGCCAGGGCGGCTGCAAATGGATGCGCACAAAAACGGCGGGCCATGAAATACGTTCCGAGGACCAATGCAACCGCCGGAATGAGAAATCCAAAATGAAGAGCGTACTCGCTCCAACCCAGAGTCAACCCAATCACCGCCAGATAATAGGCCGCCAACGGAGGATTTTGCATGGAAACGATCATGGGCGATTCTTCATAACCCCAGTCAATCCTAAAGCCGTAAAAATCAACGGGATGAAATCGTATATGATGCGCTGTCCAAATAAACAGCGGATCGTCCATGTGAAATGCCTTTCCCAAGAACGGCAGCAGGCATGTCAGCGTCGCGGCCACCAGCAGCCATGACGACAACGGGGCCGCAGGTTCCTTCCAACACGTTTTCACTTCTTTCGTTTCGCCCCTCGGCGACCGCTCGCCCGCAGTAAAACCTCTATTATCCCGTAAACTTTTTCCTGATCAGCCGGCGATAATTGCTTAAGGCCCTCGATCAACTCCCGCTCTTTCGGAGTCAGAAAGCCGTAAGCCACTTTGGCCCCGGTCGGAGCCTCCTTGAATTCGTAGGTCTGAGGATTGATCAGATCGGGGCGTTCGCTGGCAATGATGAGCTTAAGCAATTGCATCATGGTCTGCGTGGGCTGATTTGGATGGTCAGGGTTGACCAGGTGGTTTATGGCGCTGGGCGTCTTATGCAGCCGCCGCGCCGCCTCGGTTTGCGACCAACCCATTAGCTCAATGAGCCGTTTAAATTCTGCCTTTTCCGGTTCCATTCAAAAATGATTGTTATTCGATAACTTTTTGCTGTTGACAATATCCCATAACTTATGTTATCCAGTAACAATATGAAGACGAACGCGGGAAATAGCAACAGAAAAAGTGAACCGGCGACGGATATTGTGGCCCTGCATGCGGTGGCCACTTTGCCCGACTCGCTGGAGGCGCGGCGCAGAATCCTCTGCGCGTTGTTGGCGGCCTGTCCCCGTTCACGATATGCGGAAAGGATTTCCGTCATGCTCGAATACCTCGAACAACATCGGGCCTGCGCCATCACCGTTCAAAACCCCAAATCCAATGAAAATGAATAAATTACAATCCGCAAATTCCGTGTCCTTGGCGGCTCTTTTTCAAGCTGTCCAGGAATGCCGACTCAAACCCGCTGGCGATCCGCAACGCATCATTGTGCTGCTTGGGCCTTCCGGCTTCGGCCTCCCCCTGCTCTATTCCGAGCTGCTCCGGCGGCGCGGCGCCGTTCTTGTCCAGGCCGGCCAGCTCGATCAAAAATGCCTGGGCTTTATCAAGCTCCTGGCGCACCGCACACGCGTCGTGCCCCTACTTTTGGCCAGCGCGACGGCCTGGAAGCGCTGGACCCGCCGCCAAACACTTGAAGCCGCGCAAATCCGGCGTCGGACCCATTTGGTCGTCGAACTTGACGAGCCATCCTCCGACAAACCATGACCCAATAACCTCAAAACAAGGAAACCAAACAAATGAGCAAAAAAGAAAAAATACGAACAGTCCCCATCATTTCGCGTGAAGCGTTGGATGCGGCCGTGGCGGAAGTCGCCACCCTTAAACTCCAATACGCCGCCGCCAAGGCGGACATGGAACTGGAAATCGCCCGCGTGCAGGAGCGGCATCAGGAACGGATGCTCACCTTGGCCAAGCAGCTCGAAATCGGTGAGGCCGGCGTCTTCGTCTATTGCCAGCAACATCGGGCGCAATTGTTTCCGGAAAAGAAATCCATCGACTTGCTCCTCGCCACGGTTGGATTTCGCATCGAGCCGCCCAGTGTCGAGAAAAGCTCCCGCAAAGACACCTGGTCCGCCATCGCCCAACGCTTGGAAACGTCGACCTGGGGCATCCGTTACGTCAACACTCCCGAGCCGGAAGTGGACAAAAAGGCGTTGCTAAGCGATCGCGAAAAACTCACCGCGGAGCAACTTTCCGAAGCCGGCATCCGTTTCGAGCAAGACGAAGTATTCTACATCACGCCAAAATCGGAAGTCGCCGCCAGAACGGTTTTGGAGGCCGCGTGAGTGGAAGCGGTCAAACCCGCCATTGCAAAATGAAATAAACGAGGCTTAATTGACGTCTATTCATAAGCATGTTGTCGCCTTTCAAGCGGTTGCTCCTTCTGCTCCTGGCTTTTGCCCTGGGCGTTGGGCGTGGTTTCTGTGCCGAAGCCACTCCAGCCCTCCGCTTTAATCGCGACATTCGCCCCATTCTTTCCGAAAACTGCCTGCTGTGCCACGGCCCGGACAAGAATCGCCGCAAGGCCAAACTCAGGCTGGACGTCCGCGACATCGCTCTCGATCTCAAAGCCATTGTCCCAGGCAAACCGGCCGAAAGCCTGCTGGTGCAACATATCTACGCGACTAATGCCGACGACATCATGCCGCCGCCGGCAACGCACAAAGCGCTCACGGCCACGGAGAAGGAAACGCTCCGTCAATGGATAGCCCACGGCGCGCCCTACGAACCGCATTGGGCTTACATCAAACCAGTTCGCCCGACCGCGCCCGCGGTGAAGGATTCGCTCTTCGTGCGCAATCCGATTGACGCCTTCATTCTCAGCGCGCTTGAAGTCCGTCATATCGAACCTTCGCCAGCAGCGGACAAACGCACCTTGCTCCGGCGGCTTAGCCTTGACCTGACCGGCCTGCCGCCAACCCCGGCAGAACTGGATGCGTTCCTGCAAGACGACAGTCCCGAGGCCTACGAACGCCAGGTCGATCGATTGCTGGCTTCCCCGCACTATGGCGAACGCATGGCCGTGCCGTGGCTCGATGCCGTGCGCTTCTCCGACACGGTGGGCTATCATGGCGATCAGATTCAGCGGGACTTTCCTTATCGCGACTATGTAATTGACTCATTCAACGCCAACAAACCGTTCGACCAATTCACCTTGGAACAAATCGCGGGCGACCTTCTCCCCGATGCCACCGTCGAACAAAAAATCGCCAGCGGCTACAACCGCCTGAATATGAAAACTCGCGAAGGCGGCGCGCAGCCCCGGGAATATTTGGCCAAGTATGCCGCCGACCGCGTGCGGACCCTCGCCGGGACCTGGCTTGGCTCGACCATGGGCTGCTGCGAATGCCATGACCACAAGTTTGATCCATTCTCGACAAAGGATTTTTATCAAATGGAGGCTTTCTTCGCCGACATCCAGGAATGGGGTTGTTACGAGATTTACGACGCGGAGGAAGACGCTCCGGAACTCAGGGGCCTTGACAATGATTCACCGTTTCCACCGGAAATTCAGGCCCCGGACCGCTACCTCCAGCAGCGTTTGACTCGCCTCAACAATGAGATCAACAACCGAATCGCCCGCGCTGGCGCTCAATTCAAAACAAATGCGCAACAAAAAGCCTCGTTTGCCCAGTGGCGCCGCCAATGCGCGGATTTCGTCCGCCGTCACCAGGATGGCTGGCTCACGCCGTTGCCGGCCATTATCAGTGTCACGACGAATGGGCCAACTCTGGCCGATACAAATTTCGTCATCCGCCCGGACCACGCCATTGTCTTCGCCGGCGGAAATGGCGAAACCGAAGTTGCGTTGCCGTTGGAATCAAATTGGGTGGCGGCCATTCGCGTTGAATTGATTCCGGTTCCGGTCTCCAACAATGTCTTTCGGGTGTTGCGTGAGCAGGCGAATACAACCGAAATTTCATTCGAACCCAAAATCAAACGTGTCGGACAAACCAACGTCGAATCGCCGGAGTTTTCCGTTTCTGACGCCGACCACCAAACCGGCCATTATTTCAACGGCGAGATCGTGCCCGGCGTGAATGACGGATGGAAAATCGCCAAGGGCGAAGTGAGCAATTATCAAAGCGCCATCTGGCTTTTCAAAAAACCGGTCCACGTCGCCGACGGTGATTCGCTCGTGCTTCATTTCCGCGAACACAAAGCAGCTTGTCTGCGCATCTCTGTCTCGCCTTTTGCGGAGCCGGACCCGTTGCTCTCGGGTGCGAACGAAAATCTTCGTCGTGCGCTGCTCTCGGCAAATTTCCTGCGCAGCGCGGCCTCCGAACGCGCCTTGGAAAAGGCATTTTTCCTTGGCACCGGCTGGAGCGGCGAGCTGGCGGCTGTGCAACAAACACAACATGATCTCCAAGCCTGTAACCACGGTATGGCTTCCACCATGGTCACCGTTGCCGTCAAACCTCGCGTCATCAAGGTCCTTGCGCGCGGCAATTGGCAGGACGACAAAGGCGAAATGGTCGAGCCTGGCGTCCCGCATTTTCTTCCACAAATACCCAACCCGCATGGCCGCCGTTTGACGCGCCTTGACCTGGCCCGATGGCTGGTCTCAAGGGAAAACCCGCTGACGGCGCGCGCGGTGGTGAATCGCCTCTGGAAACAGTTTTTCGGCACAGGACTCTCGGCGGTGGTGGATGATCTGGGCACCCAAGGCGAATGGCCGTCGCACCCTGATTTGCTCGATTGGCTCGCCGTCGAATTCCAGGATAGCGGTTGGGACGTCAAGCATGTTGTTAAACAGATGGTTCTCTCCTCAACCTACCGCCAGCAATCCGGCTTGCGCCCCGAGGTCCGCGAGATCGACCCCAACAACCGTCTGCTCTCCTGTCAATCACCGCGCCGGTTGGACGCTGAATTTGTCCGCGACAACGCTTTGGCCATCTCCGGCTTGATCAATTTGGACGTTGGCGGGCCAAGCTTTTACCCTTACCAGCCGGATGGCTATTACGCGAATTTGCAATTCCCCGACCGGACCTACACGGCGGACACCGGCGCCCTCCAATACCGCCGTGGGGTTTATATTCATTGGCAGCGGACATTTTTGCAGCCGGCCCTGGCCAATTTCGATGCTCCTTCCCGGGAAGAGTCCACTTGTGCGCGCAACCTTTCCAACACGCCGCAACAGGCGCTGACCCTCCTGAACGACCCGACCTTCGTCGAGGCGGCCCAGGCTTTGGCCCGGGTTTTATTGGCTTACGCGGCCAGCGACAAAGATCGTCTGGAGCTGGCCGGCGAGCGAGCGCTGGCTCGACCGCTCAAACCACTGGAACTGGATTCCCTGCAACACTTTTTGGCTGAGCAACGCGCCGATCACGCCAACACCGATTTGATGGCATGGACTTCTGTTTGCCGCGTCATTTTGAATTTGCATGAAACGATCACGGTGTACTGAAAACTTCGCATGAATCCTATATATGACAGCATCGCTCGCGGCATCACCCGCCGGACCTTCCTGAATCGGGGCGCTTACGGCCTGGGCGGCATAGCCCTGGCATGCCTGTTGAACCCGGCCGCCTCCGTCGCGGCCGCGGCCGTGGAGGAGAAGTGGCGCGGTGTGGTTAACCCAACCCATTTTCCGCCCCGCGCCCGCCGCATCATTCATCTATGCATGGCCGGAGGGCCCTCGCACCTTGAAAGTTTTGACAATAAACCCGCGCTGAAGAAAATCGACGGAGAACCTTTTCCGGAATCCTTCACCAAGGGCCAGCAACTGGCGCAGTTGCAGGGCGCCAAGCTCAAAGCGCTGGCTCCGTTCTGCGAATTCAAGCGATGGGGAAAATCAGGCCAGGAGATTTCGACCCTTTTTCCGTTCATTGGCGGTTTGGCCGACGATATCTGCATCGTGCGCTCCATGCACACCGAGCAAATCAACCATGACCCAGCCCATGCCTTTATGAATTCCGGTACGTCCATCAAAGGCCGGCCCAGCATGGGTTCCTGGCTGCTCTACGGGCTGGGCGCTGAGAGCGACAATCTGCCGGGATTCGTCGTCTTGACATCTCAAGGCGGCACAGGCGCCCAACCGGTGTCCGCCCGGCAATGGTCCAGCGGATTTTTGCCCAGCAAATTTCAAGGCATCATGTTCCAGTCCAAGGGTGATCCTGTCCATTACGTCGGCAATCCCGAAGGCGTCTGCCAAAGCACGCAACGGCAGATCATCGAAGAAGTCAATCGTCTCAACGGTTTTCTGGCCCAGGACCATTTCGATCCTGAAATCCAGACCCGCATCAGTCAATACGAACTTGCGTTCCGCATGCAATCTTCCGTGCCGGAGTTGTCCGATTTCAAAAGCGAGCCTGCGTCAGTCCTGGACCTTTATGGTGTCAAGCATCCCGGCGACGGCAGTTTCGCCTCCAATTGTCTGCTGGCCCGGCGGCTGGCGGAGCGCGGCGTCCGCTTCATTCAGCTTTATCATCGCGCCTGGGACCATCACGGCGACATCGCCCATCAAATGCCCATCGCCGCCAAGGAAGTGGACCAGGCTTCGGCTGCGCTGGTCCAGGATCTCAAACAGCGAGGCATGTTGGAGGACACCCTCGTTATTTGGGGTGGCGAATTTGGCCGCACGCCGATGGGCCAGGGCTCGGGTCGGGATCATCATATCAACGCATTCTCAATTTGGATGGCCGGTGGCGGCGTCAAACCCGGAATCACTTGGGGCCAAACGGACGAATTAGGCTACAAGTTCGTCGAAGATGACCAGCAGATGCACGTCCACGATCTTCATGCCACGATGCTTTATCTCTGCGGCATTGACCATAAACGATTGACCTACCGTTACCAGGGCCGCGACTTTCGCTTGACAGACGTTTCTGGAGAAATCGCACACGGTGTCGTGGCGTGATCGAACGCTGCGCTAGCTCGGAGTTTCTGTCAAGATCATCTTTTGGAGTTCGCGATGATCTACTTTGCCTGTTCCCAGTTTGGGAATATCCCGCACGTACTTCACTTCGCGAGGCACGCAAAGATTGCTTAGTCCTTTGGCCTTAACGGCGGCGCGGATTTCCTCCAGGTTCAACTTGGCCTCATTGGACACCGCGACCAACGCTTCCCCTCGATCCGCGTCTGGCCGGCTAAGGACCGCGGCTTGAAAACGAATTCCGTATTGCGGAAAAGCTCCGGCCAGCGCCTCTTCGACAGCGGTCAGGCTGACCATTTCGCCGCTGATCTTCGCAAATCGCTTCAATCGGCCAAGGATGTAGAGATATCCGTCTTCATCGACGCGGGCGACGTCGCCGGTGTCGTACCAGCCGCCTTGCGCCTGAAATATGGCGTTCGGTTCGGCGTTGAGATAACCCCGCATAATGTTTGGGCCGCGCACCCAGAGGCGGCCGCCTTCAGCCACGCCGTCCACCGGTTCAAATTTATATTCAATTCCCGGCAGAAATTTTCCCGCCGAACCATAACGCGGATTCAGCCATGTATTGATAGTGACGATAGGGCTGCACTCAGTCGCCCCATAACCTTCCAGGATGCGGGAGCCAAATTGCCTCGACCACGCATTGGCCGTCGCCTCCTGCAATTTCTCCGCTCCCGCGATCAACATGCGCAAGCCGCGAAAATCATACGGGTGCGCTTTGCGGGCGTAGCCGTTGAGGAAGGTGTTCGTGCCGAAAAATATCGTGCAATCCAAGTCGTAGAGCACGGACGGGATGACGCGATAATGCAACGGCGACGGATAGAGAAACACATACATCCCGCGCGTAAGCGGCACCAGCAATCCCATCAAACCGAAACTGTGGAAAAGCGGGAGCGAGTTGAAGACGCGGTCCGTGTCAACAAAATCATTCACCGCCAGCATCTGGCGCATGTTGGCCAGCAGATTGCCGTGCGTCAATTCGACCCCCTTGGGCGGCCCCTCGGATCCGCTCGTAAAGAGAATGACGGCGGGACTGTCGTGCTGCTGCGGGCCGACGACAGAATCGGGATTCAAAATCACTTGCATCAGCGCGCTCCATTGCTGACCGCGCGAAATCCGCGAACGCACGTCCTCCAAAAAAATGAATTCGATGCCGGCGTCTTTCATCGCCTGCACATTCAACTTCGCCCGCTCCAAAAAAAGCCGGGAGGTAATCACATGTTTTACTTCCGCCAATTGCGCGCAGGCCAGCATGGACGGCACGCCGATGGAAAAGTTGAAAATCGCCGGCACCGTGTCCGCGGCCCATAAGCTCAATATTGTAACCGGCACCGCGTTGGAATTAGGTAACAGCACGCCAATGCGCCGTCCGCTACCCGTCGGAATGACCGAATTCCATTGCCCCGCCAGGGCCGCGGTCGCTGCCAGTAAACGGCGGTAACTGAGCTTTTTCCGGGTAACATCCTGCAACGCCACGGCGGATGGACAACGGCCCGCCGTTTGGACAATGGCGGCTGTGATGTTCGCGGGAGAAACGGCCATCTCGATTTCAAACTGCTGTCGCACCATCATGTCATAGAGCCAGCGCGTCAGTTTTTGACGGGCGCGCAGTGTGCTTATTCCTTCGAACTTGGGCGGAGTCAGAACGTCGCTGAAGTAAGCGCGAACTTGCGGAAAGCATCGCTTCCGGTTCGGGTTCGGCGAAAATGGCAGTCGCGCCGCGCCACGCAAATAGCAAGTGATGACTTTGGCGTGAGTCTTCAAAAGCAGGAAGCCGGTGCCTTCGAACAATTTCATGAGCGAGCCGGTGCGGGAAAGCCGGCCCTCGGGAAAAACGACCAGCTTGCCACCGCCTTGCAGATACTCGGCAATTCGCTTGAGCGCGTAGGGAGAATCGGTCTCCACCGGGAACGTGAGGCGATTGACCATTAGCTTCCGATGCACCCAACTGACCTGGGCGCCTTCTTTCGATGTAATAAAACGCCAATCACTATCCAGGCAAACCGCCACAAAGAGCCAATCGAACCATGAACTATGATTGGGCAGAAGCAGCACTGGCCCGGATGTTTGCAGCACGGCCGTATTCTCGGCGCGGAACCGGAACAGCAACCGAAGAAGAAAAAGGATGAGTCTTTTCATGCGCGGCGCGGGATAGGCCGACAACGACCAGTAAGTACGGGTGGCAAAATGCCGGCAACTTGACGATTCATGCAGATTGGTTAGCGTGACGCGATTGTCATGGCGACATAAAAATTTATCGTACCGGGGGAACAGGGATCTCTCAGAACACAGGAATCTCCCGGGTCGAGCGCAACGAGGTTTGACATTTGGGCAAGCCGATGGGATAAACAATATGTGAAAGCCATGAGCAAAGTCGTGGAAAAGAAGACTGCCGGTGCGTTAATCACAGAAAAGTACCGTTCCCGGATGAACAAATTAACGCCGGCGCAGCGCCGACAGTTGCGAGATCACGCCATGCGGATTGCCTTCGGCCATGAATCTGAAAGCTCCTCAGGTTCTCGCCGGTGACTCGAATGTCGGCATAGATTTGGCCCAGGGCAATGATTGGGTCTTGGACGCCATCTCCACGATTCGTCGCCGTTTGCCTAATTGCTCGCTCCTCGTTCCACCTACTGTTTTAGAGAAGATGCGTGGCTTGCGGTCCACGCTGAGGAAATCCAGGAACGCTCGGCGGCGCGCGAATTCCTTCGGAGACACCGGGCATGGGGATTTCAATTGCTCCATACAGTGCCGTTGGGTGACGCGTATGTCTCGGATATCGCCGAACGCCTTTTGCAGGCGGCCCTTCTCCCGATTTCTGAGGTCAATGACGTTCACATTCTTGCCGAATCCGCCGCGCTCGGTTGCTCCGTTCTTTTAACGAGCGACGAACATTTGCGTGCCATAGATTTCCAACTCCTTTCCTTCGAGTTGGCGCGATTTGAGATTAGTGCTCCGGTTATCGCCACTCCGAGGGAGATCGTCCGCAAATTCTTCCGTGTGTGAAGGGCTTTCTCTAATTCTACGGGCAGGTTCCCGCCTCAGCAGATTATTTTCTATTGACTGGAACAGGTTCATCAATTTTTTTGGCCGGAATTTTCAGCCAAATACATACGACGGCAACGAACACCGCCAAAACGAGCAGCAACTGCGAAGGATTGAAACCGCGCTTGACGTTGACGTAGGCAATCAGGCTGCCGCACAACATGGCGAAGTTCTCGAACCAATTCTGCGCCGCGATGGTTTTGCCCAGACTGTCTTTGTGCGATTCCGCCTGCAAAGCGGCGTTAAGCGGAATCAAAAACAAGCCCGCCACAAACCCGGTCACGGTCAAGACCGCAATCGCCAGAGTCTTGGGATAGTCCAGCCCGGCGTCAAGGAACCAACCCAGGCTCCCGAGCACTCCGATTCCCGCGGCCAGCAACCAGCCGTTGCGCCGCGTGGCATGGAGATCGCCCACTTTGTAAAATTGTCCCGCGAGCACGCTGCCGGCCATCACGCCCACCGCCAGCCACAAATTCAGCAGGCTGATCTGCAACATCGATTGCAACTTGAGCACCTGCTGTCCCCACGGTTGAAAGTTTTCTTTCAAAACCACACCGCACACCCAAAAGAGCGCCGTGCCGATTAACACGCGCGCCAGCCTCTTTTGCGACCAAAGATCGCGCAGGTTGCGGAAAAAGGACTGCGCGCTGTCTTGCCATCTTACATTGCGATACGACGGTGTCCGCGACATAAGCGCGTTCATCCCCGCGGAAAGTCCATAAACTCCAATGGTGATCCAATAGCAAGTTTTCAGAGACAAATCGTCAAATGCGAAACCGCCGCCAATGACGCCGCCGAGAATGGCCACCAGCGTCAGCATTTCCATCAGACCGTTGGCTTTGACCAATCGAACCGTCGGCAGAATCTCGGGCAGAATGCCGTATTTCGCGGGCGAATAAAGGCAGGCTCCGATGCCGACGATGAAATATCCGACCGCCAGCCAGACCGCTCCCGAATCGACGCTCATCGCCACTACGATGGAACCGAGCATCTTGACAAAATTGGCGCCCACCAGCCAGCGGTTCTTGGAAAAGCGGTCGTTCAAGTAGCCGGACAACGGCGCGAACAACACATACGGAATCAGCAGCAGACTGGTGTAGAAGATATTGATGATGCTTTGCTGCATGGTGGTGATTTTGCCGTTCTTGAGGTCTGTCAATAATGGGCCCAAAATCACCATGAGGATAAAATTGTCCGCGAAGGCGCTAAGAAATTGGCTGGCCAGCAGCAAAGGATAATTGCGGCGGGCCGTAACACTGGCAACAGTGCCGTTCATGATGCCGATTGCTTTAGCCCGGCGCACCCGTTCTGGCGACACAAAAATTCAGTTCATCACCGATTTCACATGGATGCCATTAAACATTTATCGCAGGATTACCTGGACCGACACGTTGAATGCCGGTTGTCTAATAAGTTGACTCACGGTTGTCTCATTCCGCGTGACACGCAGAACACAGTGCAGCCGGACCCCTTACCCAAATTGGCCCTAGTTCTGGTGTTCCTTCAGGTACGTCTCGACTTCTTGATAGAAGAACTTGGGATCGTCCAGTTGAATAAAATGCCGGGCTGTGGGCGCGAAAACGAGTTTGTGATGAGGCACGGTCGCGATTTGAGTCGCATACGCCTCCTGCATTGTCGTCTTCATCGCTTCATCGCTGGGAGCGGAGCCGATCAACAAGACAGGCGACTTGATGGATTTAAGGCCCGGCCGGAGGTCTGTTGTCATAAGATCGTAAAAGGCCTGGCCAACAGCTTTGGGATCCGATTTATCGCCAAGCGAAGTAACTTTATCCACGTCGGCGCGCGCGGTGATCATCATGGCCAGAAATTTGTGATTGTTGGCGACGAATTCCTCGGCCGAAGACCCGGCATACATCTTACGATACGTTTCAGCCATGGGAGCCGTCGATTCTGCTGTGGCCTCGGGATTCATCAATGCCGAATAAAAGGGAAGGCCGTCCACTGCAATGACCGGCCCTATATCATTGGGCGCTTTTTCAGCGAGCCAAAATGCCATCATGCCGCCGAGGCTGTGGCCGATGATGACGGGATGGTCGAGCTTTTGATCTTTGATATACTTGACAATACCATCGCGCACCTTTTCAAGAAACGGGCCATCCATCGGCGGCTGGCCGGCAAAACCCGCCAGCGTCAAGACGTGGCACTGGTAGCGGTCCTTGAAATGAGCCACCGTCCCGTCCCAGACGTTGCCACCGCTGGCAAGGCCCGGAATCAGAATCATGGCCGGGCCCGAACCTGTCACAACGGCCTTGAAAGGCGCGACATCAGCCGCAAAACCGCTTTGCGCCTGAAAACAGCAAGCGGTGGCGACCGAGAGCATAACGAAAGGCAATTTTATCATAAGATAATTATTAGTTACACGATTTGTTTCAGAATGGCAACGGGATTGAGAGCATTAACGCAGCCATGCGGGAATTTTCTCCCCGGCCCAAAGTTCCTCCAATCGTTGCCGTGGCCGAACGACCGCGAAACGTTCCCCGTTCACCAAAACTTCCGCCGCGAAGGGCCGGGTATTGTAATTGGATGCCATGGCGAATCCATACGCGCCCGCGCTCAGCAACGCCAGATATTCGCCCTCTTTCACCTTCGCCAGCGGCCGGTCTTTGCAAAAATAATCGCCCGATTCACAAATGGGACCGACCACATCCGACGACACCGTCGCGCCGCCGCGCCGTTTAAGCGGCACGATTTCGTGCCATGCATCGTAAAAGGCAGGCCGGATCAAATCATTCATGGCGGCATCGACAATCACAAAAGTCTTCTTGCCGGTATGTTTGACATACTCGACCCGTGTGACGAGAACGCCGGCGTTGCCCACGATAAACCGGCCCGGTTCGACCAAAATTTTCAAGCCGGTTGACGCGAGCAATGGCTTCAGGCGCGCCGCGTACGTAGCCGGAGTCATCAGTGCGCGCGCCGCCGATGATTTCCACCACGCCGCCGCCCCGCTGGCTAGAGCCGGATCATAAACAATTCCCAGACCGCCTCCGATGCTGAAGGTTTCCAGCCCATGGCGCTTGCCCAACGTCTGCACCAACGGCAATACTTTCTTGACAGCCAATTCAAACGGCTCGACTTCCGTCAATTGGGAACCAATGTGCATCTGCAGGCCGCGCCAGAAAATATTCTTGAGCGTGGCCCCGCGCGCATAAACGCCCGCCACGTTTTCAAACTGGACGCCGAATTTGTCTTCGTAAGTGCCAGTCGTCATCTTGGCGTGCGTGTGGGCATCGACGTTTGGATTCACACGCAAGGCCACGGGCGCGCGCTTGCGCAGGCGTCCGGCCACGGCATTGATGCGCGCCAGTTCCGCCTCGCTTTCCACGTTCAAGCAGGAGATTCCGCGGCGCAGCGCAAATTCGATTTCACGCTCCGACTTGCCCACGCCTGCAAAAACGCATCGGGCCGGGTCTCCGCCCGCCGCCGCCACACGGCGCAATTCCCCTTCGCTCACGATGTCGAAGCTGCCCCCCAGTCGGGCGATCACCCGCAGCACGGCCAGGTTGGAATTCGCCTTGACAGCGTAGCAGATCCGATGGTCCAGCGGTTGCAGCGCCGCCGTGAGGTCCTGAAAGTGATGCGAAACCGTCTCTTGCGAATATACATAGAGCGGCGTCCCATATTTGGCGGCCAGCTTGTGGAGGGGCGTCTCTTCGCAAAATAATTCGTTTTTTCGATATAAAAATGAATGCATTGGATCAGTTCAAATTGGATGGACCCTGTAAACAAAAATCCCGCCGGTGTTCGTGCCGGCGGGAACAAAGCCTGGCGCGACTACGGCTCCGCGACGATCTTGGCGCGCTCCGTGTGATATTGCAACGGCGTGATTTCGTCCGCTTTATAGCGGCGAAGAAGTTCCGCCAGTCTTTGTTCCTTTGCCGCCGCGCCCGGTGCGGTCGGTGCCGTCAGTGCAGCCGGTGCGGCTGGGGCAGCGACCGGGGCAGCCGCCGGTTTACCGTTCGCTGCCGCAGCCGCGGCTCGGGCCAACTCCTTGTTAAGCTTCTCGAGGCGCTTGGCAATTTCTTCCTGGGCCTTTTTGCGTTTGGCCGCATCGGCGGCGGATTCAGTCGATTTGGGGGCGTAAGCTTGCTCGGCTGCAGCTTTTCTGGCGGCCTCAGCTTCGCGCTCTCTGGCGGCGTTTTCTTGCGGGACATTGGGTGCCGGGGCGGGCGCAGGCGTGATAGACGGAGCGGGGGCCGCTACGGATGGGGGCGGCGTTTGTTGGGCCTGGCGTAATGCTTCCAATTCGCGAGCTTCATCTGGCGCTGGCGTGGCAGGCACAGCCGTTGCGGGAGCAGCCTCAGGCACGGCGGGCGTCGGCGCAGGCGCGGGCACGGCTGCAACTGGAACCGGAGCGGCCACGGGCGCAGCCTCGGGGACGGCGGGCGCCGGCGCGGGCGCAGGCACGGCTGCAACTGGCGCCGGAGCCGGCACTGGCGCAGGCTCAGGGGTGGCTGGCGTCGGTGCGGGCGCAGGCACGACTGCCACTGGAGCCGGGGCGGGAACTGGGGCAGCCTCAGGCACGGCGGGCGTCGGTGCGGGCGCGGGCACGGCTGCAACTGGCGCCGGAGCGGGAACTGGGGCAGCCTCAGGCACGGCGGGCGTCGGCGCGGGCACAGGCACGGCCGCAACTGGCGCCGGAGCGGGGACAGGCGCAGCCTCGGGCGCGGGAATAGCAGGCGCAACAGCGACCGGCGCACCTTGCGTTTGTTGAGCCTGGCGCAAAGCTTCCAATTCGCGGGCTTGATCCTCGGAAGAATTCGCGGGCGCAACGGGCACCGGGGCGGCTGCGGGAGCAGCCTGGGGCGCGACTGGGACTGGAGTCGCTATCGGCGCAGCCGGCGCGGGTGCGACAGCGACGATTGCGGAAGGCGTTTGTTCAGCCTGGCGCAAAGCTTCCAACAGGCGAGCATCGTCTTGAGATGGCTCGGGCGCGGTTATTGAAGTCGTGGGCGCGCCGGGGGCAATTCCCTGCTGGCCCTGACCGCCACGAAGACGCGCGTCCTCAACCCGGCGTTTTGCTTCGGCGCGAGCCGCGGCCTCATTTTTTTTTCGCTGCTGATCTCCCAGAAGCTTGTCTGCGGCCTCCTGATGGGCCTTTGCTTCGGCCACTCTTCGGGCTTCACGCATCTCAGCTTGACGTTCGGCTTCCTTTTGCGCTTTTAAAGCTTCCTCTTCTTTGCGGGCCAACTCCTTCTGAGCGTCGATTATCTGCTGCTCGCTTGGTTGAACTTGCTGGGGCTGGCCAGGCGTAACCACGATAGGTGCCGGAGCCAGAGGTGCGGTGCCCACAGGCTGCCCGCCTTGGGCTTGGCGCAACGCTTCTAATTCGCGGGATTCATCCTCGGGAGAAGTTGCATGCGCGGCCGCTACTGGAGCAGGCGCAGCCGCGACGGGTTCGGGTTCGGGTGCGGGCGCAGCCACAGGAGCGGGAGATGTCGCAACGGCTGGGGTCGGCGCTTGTTGGGCCTGGCGCAAGGCATCCAAAAGGCGGGCGTCTTCGTCAGAAGTCGGGGGCGCTTCCGCAAGCGCAGCCACAGGTGTGGGAGCCGCGGCCACAGGCGCGGGCGTCGGAACTACAGGTGCAGGTGCAGGCGCAGGTGTGGGCGCTGGCTCCGGAACAGGAGTGGGCGCGGCGACCGGGGCTGGAGTAGTCGCGACCGGCCCGGGCTGGGCTTGTTGGGCCTGACGCAACGCTTCTAATTCGCGGGATTCATCCTCGGGAGAAGTTGCAGGCGCGGCCGCTGCCGTCGCGGGGGTAATCACCGCGGGCTGAGTTTCCGGCGCAGGCGCGGGGGCGGGCGCGGGTGTGGCTGCCGACGCGGCTGCAGCCGCCGCAGCGGCTTTCTCGGCTTTCCTTTCTTTCCTGGACTTCTTTTTCGGCTTCGCCGGTGGTTCGGTGGGCTGTTGCGATTGTTCAGCCTGACGCAGAGCCTCAAGGGCCTTGGACTGATCGTCCTGGCTGTCGGTGGCGGGCTGGCCATGGGTGGAAGACCCAATACCAACGGCGACACAACATGCCAGGATGGAAAGTTTTCGATACTTCATATCTATTTCTTAGAACACAATGGCGAAGAAATCAACTTCATTTCGCTTTCAAATTGCGCCTCCCATGCGCGCACAAAAGGATAAAGAAAAACCGACCGCAGTTTCAGAAAACGCACTTCGGGACGGCTGACCTTCAAACGGCGGGTGGCGTCGAGCACATTTTCATGGCGTAACAGGCCCAAAGTCCGAATGCCAATCAACACCGGCCAGGCGCAGCCCAATCGCAGGCGGACCTGCCCCTTGGGCAGCGACTTGATATATTCCCAGCCCGCCGCCAAATGCCCCTCGGCGATTGTCAAGAGGTTGTCGTAAAGCGGACGGAAGCGGTCCTCGTTTTGCGGGGAAAGGAGGTCTTTCGGAGCAAGGCCCGCCGCTGTCAACGATTGCGCCGGCATATAGCAACGTCCTTTGCGCAAGTCCTCGGGAAGATCGCGCAGGATGTTGACCAGTTGCAGGCCCTTGCCAAAACGCACGCCGTTGCGCAGCAGCGTCTCGGCATCCGGGCCGGTGCCCGGCCAAAGATGGGCCGCGCACATTTTGGTCCAAAATTCTCCCACGCAACCGGCCACGCGATAGGTGTAGTCGTCCAATTCCTCCTGAGTCTGCAAAGCGATGATTTTATCAACCGTGGCTGCGCCGAAACGTTGCAAGTCCAGTTCCTGCCCGCTGATGATGATGTCCAGGACATCGCGCAGACGCTGGCGATCAGCCTCGTCCAAATCGGTCAAAAGACTAAGGCTGTCCTCGCAACGCTCCAACAATATCCGTTCCGCTGGCAATCCCTGGCTGGCAGAAATTTTGGTCACTGGCAATGGCGCGCTGTCCTGGCCAAGGATTCTCCTGCGCAAAGCCGCCAAGGCCTCGAGCCGGGACTGGACATCGACCAATTCCGTGTCGGCGATGGTGTCGGTCGTGCGAGCCAGAAGGTAGGCCACGCTGATTTGGCGGCGGATTGCGCCCGGCAGAATTCGCATCGTCAAATAAAACGAACGGGAAACATCGCGCAACAGGGATGTCAACAATTCGTCGGACACGGTCTTGGGATGCATCTTGTGTTGTGATTTGCCGCCGCTTTTGTGTCATCTTAGAATAAGAACAGCAAACTGCCATGCAAAAAATAAATGCGACTTGACTTCACTCCTGCGAAGCGCCCGCGAGCGCCCTCCCCTGTTGGCTACGTCATGGTCATTATCCTTAAATTATATTAAGGAGAACTGAAGTTGTCGCCCGCGTTTTCGTTTGATCCGCCATAGCCAAGCAGATCGCCCCATTACGTCGAAGATAAGCATTATTGAACCGTCCACAGTATGACGCAAATCTGCAGGTCCCGGATTTGCAAGACCGACAGGATGCGAATGAAAGGTGCCGACAATTTCATGATTCAATAGGCTAGCCATTTTTTGAATCGTCCGAATCTCATTAAAATAAAAAGAAAAGCCACCACCGCTTTTCGATTTATTCCTAACTCGAATCAACTCAAGAAAGGATCCGTTGTCAAGGATAAGACCACACACTTCGCCTCTATTCAAATCTGCTGTTTTTTTGGCCTCCTTTTGAATTGCTCTAAATGTGGACTTTAAAAACTTCGGCCGTCGCATAAAGGTGTTTATCGTTCATCAGTTAAGCATTCGCACTTTTTTGGCCAGCGATCCGGGCATCCCATCTTCAACCGCTCCCCTACCCATTTCAAGGTCATAGTCGTCTCCCGGCGACGATGAAAAGGCCCGTTTTCGGCCCCAAGTTTCCCGGCAAATCCATCGACTTCCCTTGCATTTTTATGCGAAGTAAGGGTTACACCCCACACCCGTGGCATGGGGAGAAGACCCCTGTGGCAACCTTGCAGTGGTACGTTATTTTATGGCTATGAATCTCATAATTATATTGCTTGTTCTACTTCTGTTGTGCGGTGGCGGCGGCTTTTACTTCGGCGGCCCGGTCATCGGCGGCAGCGGGATTGGTTTAATTCTGTTGATATGCCTTATCGTCTATTTCATGGGCGGATTCCGCACGAGAGCATAACAGAATATCGCGCTACCATGCTCTGAGAGGCGCCGCGCCCCTGACAAACAGAAATGTCAGGCCGAACACATCGGAGCCGGCTGCGGGAAAAAGGGTCTCAGCACAAAAACTGCAAAAGACTTTCCGGTAGTTTGCGCAGGCGGTTCGGCGGGCGGCCTGGACGCGTCTATCGCCGTGCGCTTTTGTAAATGGCCGTCCTTCAACTCAACGAAGTACACACCGCCGATTTCGGTGATGGAACAGCCATTGGAGGGAATAATTTGCAGATGCGAATTTTCTAAACATGCACAACAGAAATAAAAAAATAGAAAGCGATAAAACATGACAAAAGAAACGACAGAAGTCCTTCATCCAAACCGTGATCCAATTACAGGCGCCCCCGGGGCTCATCCTGTCGGAACCGGCATTGGCGCAGCAGCGGGCGGAGCGGCCGCAGGAGCGGCGATCGGGACCATTGCAGGTCCTGTGGGAACGGCTATTGGCATGGCGGCAGGAGCCATTGCTGGCGGCCTCGCCGGGAAAGTTGTTGCCGAAAAAATCGATCCGACTGCAGAGGACGCCTATTGGCGCACGACCTACAGCTCGCGTTCCTACGTGGACAAGGACACTCCCTACGACACTTATCAATCTGCGTATCGAACCGGCTACGAAGGCTATGGCCGCTACACCGGCAAGAGCTACGAGGAGGTCGAAACCGATCTGCATCGCGACTATGACAAGACGCGGCGCACGTCAGGACTCGAATGGAACAAGGCCAAACACGCCACGAGAGACGCCTGGGTGCGTTTAGAAGATCGGCAGAAGCAAAACGCGTGATTTCCGCAACGGGTAACTGGCCAGGGGGACGTGAAAACTCAAAGTGGGTTCACAAAACCCCGGCCGGGCTCCGGCTGGCGTGACGCCGGGGCCTGACAGCGGAAGCTAAAATTGCGATTATTCCAGGTGCAGAAAATAGACAATGTGATTGGGTTCACTTTCCTGGTTCAGTCCATGAGTTAGCGCTGAGACTTATCACGGCTAAACAGAGACTCGACCAATTTTCCGTGAATTGCAGGCGCCGGCGCCGCGTCCGCAGGCGGAAAAATCCCTCACCCCAGCCCTCTCCCAAAAAAAAGGGAGGGTGAATCCTCCTCCGAGGGTTTGAGATACCAGCGATTGGAGTAGCCGAATACTCAAATGGCGTCGGTCCGGTCCGGTCGCCCCCAGTCCAAGTCAGTCAAACCATTCTGCCTCGGTTTGACCGGCAACTGCGGCTCTTACTCAAGTGGCTGATTTCCATGATTATTTCAGACAGTTCCGCAGCGAAATTGAGGATAAGGCTGGCGCGTGGCCGGGGCTGATGGCAGCTTGCTCATTGCTATGTTGAAGTTGAGTTTTAATTCGAGAGGATTTTTGGCGGCCGTTTTGATTTGCGCCGGTTTGGCGGGTTCCGTCCGCGCCGAGGACAAACAAGCGACTTTCGGGTTTACCGGGCCGGAGATTTTTCCCATCGACGACCAAATCAGCCTCCTTCACGCGGTTGACCTTGATGGCGACGGCCTGACGGACCTGGTCGTTGCCAATAATAAGCGATCCAAGATCGATCTGCTTTATAATCGGACCGGCAAGACCAACTCCCTGGGCCTGCTGGACGGGAAAAAGGAGATCAATGATTTGCCGCCCGATGCCCGTTTTCAGATCCAATCCATTGCGTCGGACAACAGGATAACGTCGCTTGTGGTGAAGGATTTGAACGGTGACGGCAAGCCTGACATCGCTTATTACGGAGAACAGCCCAAGGAATTGGTTGTCATGTATAATCAAGGCACCAATGGTTGGAGCGCGCCAAAACGGTGGCCCATTGAGGATGGACAATTGTCGGCCGATGCCCTGGCTGTGGGCGACCTTAACGGCGATAAATTGCCGGATCTGATATTGCTGGGCGAAAATAACATTTATCTCCTGGCCCAAAATCCCGACCACACCCTGGCCGAACCGCAAAAAATCCCCTTCTCCGGTGAAGTCAACGCCATGGAAGTGTTGGACATCAATGGCGACGGGCGCGATGACCTGCTGCTGATAAATTATTTCAACCAGAACCCGTTCCGATTCCGATTGCAAAATGACAGTGGCGAACTGGAGCCTGAAATTTATTTCACCTACCTTCCCATCCGTTCCTACTTTGCGGACGATCTGGATGGCGACCATAAGACCGAAGTCATGACCATCGCCCAAAACTCCGGGCGGGCCGCTATATCGGATTTCGTGCAGAAGCCGGCCGAACCGCTCTCGGGCGATTTCAAGCAAGGCCAGTTTCAGGTTTTGCCGCTGAACAGAACCACCCGCACTCAACGAGGCATGCTTTGGGCCGATGTCAACGGTGACGGTTTGCCGGACTTGCTTGTGGCCGAGCCGGACAGCGGGCAACTGAGCCTCTATCTGCAAAAATCTGACGGCACGCTGGCCGGAGTCAAAACCTTTCCGACCTTCGCCGGCGTGAGCGAACTGGCGGTCAGCGATTGGGATGGGAGCGGCACGCCGCAGATTTTTCTTCTCAGCGCCGATGAACACCAGGTCGGCGTCACCAAACTGGATGAGCACGGGAGAATTCCCTTCCCCACCATTATTCCTCTTGACGGGAAACCCTTGACCATGGCGGTCGGGCCGTTGCAGCCCGGCGCCAAGCCCACCCTGGCGGTGATCGTGGACCAGGAGACCAACCGTGTGCTGGTGACGCGCCAGGCCGGCGGAACATCGCACATGCAGAAGTTAAGCGATGACTTCAAGGCGGCCCCCAGCTCCATGACCATGTTTGACGCCGACCAGGATGGCCTGGCCGATTTGATCGTCCTGATCCCCTACGTCAATAAGAATATCAAGGTCCTGATCCAGAAGCCGGACAAATCCAGTTTTGACGAGCAGGACCTCATCCTTCCAGGCGGAAGCGTGGACGAGCCGTGGCTGAGCGTTTCAGACGTGGATGGCGACGGCAAACCGGAACTCCTGCTGGCGCAAAAGAATTTTCTGCGGGCGGTGGTGTTGAAGTCCGAAGCCGACGGCGGAACGAACGGCAAACCGGTCTGGAGTTTTTACGTGAAGGAACAGATCAACGGATCGTCGCGCGACTCGCGCATTGTCGGGGCGGCGGCGTTGCGCAACGGAACCAACGCCATCCCTTCACTTTTTATGCTTGACTCGGAAAAAAAACAAATCACTCTGAGCGAGCGGGACAAAACCGGGGTCTGGCAGGTTGTGCGCAATATTGCGCTGCCCTTCAGCCAATTCAACCGCTTGCGCGCCGTGGGCCTCGGTTCATCCGGTCCCAACAGTCTGGCGTTGCTGGGCGTGAATGCGGTCGGCACCCTGGCCACCAGCGGACAAGCCTGGGAATTTTCCGAGTTGGACAGTTACGAAACTCCGATCAAAGACGCTCACCTAAACGATGTCGTTACCGGGGACTTGAACAACGATGGCCGCAAGGACCTCGTCTTCCTCGAAACAGGGAAGAACTATCTGGACATAGTCGCATACGAGAAGCCGCACAAATTGGTTCCGGCCACTCGCTGGCAGATTTTTGAGGAGCGGACATTCCGCGCCCGCCGCGACGAGGCTGAGCCGCGCGAGGCCGTCGTTGCGGATGTGACCGGAGACGGCAAGCCCGATTTGATTGTATTAGTGCATAAAGACATCCTGGTTTATCCGCAGGAATAATAACGAAGCCGCAACGATGCGGACGAAACAACAGGCAATGGTTTTGGACAGATCAACAGGATTTTACAGGATGAGTTCCTTTCGAGATTGTCTTCAAAGCCGGCTCGACTTTTGCGTTGGCACTCAAATTTCGCCCGTAAAACCATGCTGGCGCAGGGCCTCATACAATACCAGCGCGACGCAATTGGATAGATTCAACGAGCGGACATGATTGTCAAACATCGGAATGCGCAGCCAGCCATCGGGATATTGCGCGAGAAGTTCGGCGGGCAGGCCTGCGGTCTCGCGTCCGAAAACAAGATAGTCGCCCGGCTGAAAGCGCGCCTCCGCATAATGACGGGGGCCTTTGGATTCAATGAGCCACAGGCGGGCGGCGGGCGAAAGCTGCTTTTGAAACGCGGTCCAATTCGGCCAGCGATTCCACCGCAGATGCTGCCAGTAATCCAGGCCGGCCCGCTTGAGTTGCGCGTCATCGAGCTTGAAGCCGAGCGGTTCGATCAGATGCAAAGTCGCGCGCGTGGCGGCGCACAGGCGGGCAACGTTTCCGGTATTGGGCGGAATTTCCGGCTCAACCAGGACAACATTAATGTCCATAAAACACCTTCCACAAAACAAGGCCGTGCGCGGGTGCGGTCATGCCGGCGGCGCGGCGATCTTTTTTGTCAAGTATCTGTTTGATCGCGGTGGCGGGAATCTTCCCCTGCCCCACTTGCACGAGCGTGCCGACAATGCCCCGGCACATTTTGTAGAGAAAGCCATCGCCTTCAATGATGAAGGTCAAAAGCCGCCCGCTCCGCTTGAGATCGCACCTCGTCAGCGTGCGCACGGTCGAAGCCATTTCGTATGAGCGCGTGCCGGCGAGGGATTTGAAGTCGTGCCGGCCGGGGAAAAGCTTCGCGGCAGCGCGCATGGCTGCCAAGTCCAACGGACGGGTCATATGCCAGGCGGTGTGGCGCAGCAGCGGATTCATCGCCGGCCCATTCCAAATGAAATAGCGGTATTGCTTGCCCTTGGCGCTGAAACGGGCGTCAAAATCAGGGCGGCATCGGGCAGCGGCCATGATGCGAATGTCCCGAGGCAAATGGGCATTAACGGCCAGCGCCGCCTTGGACGCGGACATTTTAAATTCGCCATTGGGAATCTCAACATGGACGACCATGCCCAACGCATGCACGCCCGTATCCGTCCGACTGGAACTGTGCAAGCGGCCGGCATTTGGAAAAATCTTGGTGACAGCTTCCTCGACACATTGTTGCACGCCGACGCCGGTCTTCTGCACTTGCCAGCCGGCATAGGCTGCGCCGTCGTAGGCGATGGTCATCTTGAGTTTCAACGGCTGGCGCGATCCAGGTAACTTTGCAGCAGGATGGCCGCCGCGGTTTGGTCCACGCGCTCTTTGCGTGCCTGGCGGCGCATGCCGGTTTCGATCAATGCGCGATGGGCTTGCACGGTCGTCAAACGCTCGTCCCAAGTGTGGATTGGGACCGCCACGACCTGCTGCAACGCCGCCACGAATTCCCGCGTCTTTTCAGCCGCGGGCCCGTACGTGCCGTTCATGTTTCGCGGCAAGCCGACGACGATTTCTCCCACATTTTTTTCGGCGACGGTTTCCTTGAGGCGCTCGAGCAATTTGGAAGCAGGTTCGGCCGGAAGGAAGCCCAACGGCTGGGCAATGATGCCACATTCGTCGCTCAGAGCCAGGCCGACCCTTTTTGTTCCGTAATCAATGGCGAGAATTCGCATGGCAGCGTCACCAATGCTGCCCGCGTCGGGGCTGGTTGTAAAAAAGAATCGGCATGACGAGGGCTTGCCAAAGTCCGATTTTTCGCATGTGATTGGCGAGTCTTGTGGCATAGTGCCGAGGACATTATGGCGATTGGGAAAAGCGAGCGAAGCGAGGAACCGTCCGGCCAGCCTGGGCGGTTTGGCCGTTTTTACCTCGAGGAATTGATTAACCGTGGCGGTGTCGCCGAAATCTGGCTGGCCACCGATGCGGAACGCCAATACTTCGCGTTGCGCCGGATGATTGACATTTCATTGTTCAATTTCACCGAGCGCCGCCGTTTTTTCCACGGGTGCGAAGTTCTTTCGAAAATCCATCATAACGAATATGTCATCAATTATTTCGAGCACGGCAAGATTGAAGGCCGGCCTTATTTGCTGATGGAATATCTCGAAGGGGCGAACCTCAAATTGCTCATCGGCCGTTCCGACCCCGTCCTGGCGGAAAACGTGGCCCAAATCGTCATCGACATGGCCCTGGGGCTGGAGCAGGTGCATGACAGCGGATTCATCCATCTTGATTTCAAGCCTGAAAATATACTGGTCAGCCCAAATGCCAAAGTGCGGCTGGTGGATTTCGATCTCGCGCAACCCAAACCCGACGAGCCCAAGAAAATGTCCGGCAACCCCGGCACGCCCGCGTATATGGCGCCGGAACATTTGCAGCATCAGGCCCTGGACCAGCGGGCGGACATCTTTGCCTTCGGTGTCACCGCCTATGAAGTGTTGACCTTCGCCAAACCGTTTCCAGGCGATACTCCGGATGAAATCCTGCGCAAACAGGTGAACGGCGAGATGATTGCCCCGCGCGAATTGAATGCCGACATTCCCGCGGCGGTGGAAAAGATCATTCTCAAATGCCTCGAATGCGATTTGAACGAACGTTATCCCTATATGAGCGTCGTCGTGCGGGACTTGCAGGCGGCCCTTTACATATAAGAGGCGATGGCCAAACCTCGCCGGCCTCATTCTCGATTCCTGGAACGAATTACTCAACATCTTGAGTAAATTTACTCAGTGTATTTAGTAATTTGTTAGAGCCCTAAGAGCCTGTACTTAACTTTTTGTAAAAATAGTCTGTACAATGTATATACATCCCTGCGATAAGCTGGGGATGAAACAAAGACAAAAGAGTTATCCAAGCGATGTCAGCGATGAAGAATGGGCC
>Ga0182024_10000971_pt1 | contig 74185 bp, 59 predicted proteins | sample P32metaG_FD_120480 | JGI IMG/M metagenome (GOLD analysis project Ga0182024, IMG submission 120480) | Permafrost microbial communities from Stordalen Mire, Sweden - P3-2 metaG (Illumina Assembly) | ecosystem: Environmental > Terrestrial > Soil > Wetlands > Permafrost | place: Sweden: Stordalen...
AACGCTTTCCGAGTGGGCGACGACATCGCGCGGTGCGTCGCGCGCGGGATGGATGTGGTGCGCCTGAATATCGGCGAGCCCGATTTCGATTCCGCCCCGCACATCAACGAGGCCGCGATCGCCGAGATTCGCGCCGGCAACTCGCACTACACGGACCCGCAGGGGATTCCCGGGCTTCGTGCGGCGGTGGCGGCGCACGTGACGCGCACGCGTGGCATCGCGGCGGACGCGAGCCGCGTGATCGTCACGACGGGCGGGAAGCCCTCGATCGGATTCACGATGCAGGCGTACGTGGACCCGGGCGACGAGGTGATCTATCCGAGTCCCGGCTTTCCGATCTACGAATCGTGGGTCACGTACGTGGGCGCGACTCCGGTCCCGCTCTCGCTGCGCGAGGCGTCAGGGTTCACGTTCACGGCACAGGATCTCGCGGCGCGGATCACGCCCCGCACCAAGGTCATCATCCTCTGCTCTCCATCGAACCCGACCGGCGGCGTGCTGACGCGCGCCGAGCTGGCGGCGATCGCGACGGTCATTCGGGAGCGGTGCCGCCCCGATGTGCGGGTGTACTCGGACGAGATCTACGAGCACATCGTATTCGATGGGGCGGTGCATTACAGCATTGCGGCCGAGCCGGGCATGGCGGAGCGCACGATCATCGCCTCCGGGCATTCCAAGGGATTCGCGATGACGGGATGGCGTCTCGGCTGGGCGCTGCTGCCTACCGCGGAAGAGGCGCAGATCTTCAAGCAACTGAACATCAACTCCATCTCCTGCGTACCGCCTTTCATCCAGGAAGCAGGACGAGTGGCGCTGGAAAGCCCGGAGTCCGCGCCCACCGTGGAGCACATGGTGTCGGCGTTTCAGGGGCGGCGGGACTGGGTCGTGAGCGCGCTCAACGCGATCCCCGGGGTGTCATGCCAGATACCGAGGGGCGCGTTCTACGTGTTCCCGAACGTCGCGGGCGTCTGTGAGCAGCTCGGCATCCTCGCCGCATACGGCACGCTGGATGCTGACGCGCATGCGCGGACGTCGCCATCGCGGATGCTGCAGGGCTTTCTGCTCGAGCGGTACGGCGTGGCGACGATGGACCGGAACTCATTCGGCCGGATCGGAGCGGACGGGGAACACTTTCTGCGGCTCTCGATCGCGGCCAGTCTCGAACGGCTGCGCGAGGGAATCAAGCGCATGCAGCAGGCGTTCAGCGACAAGGCAGGGTGGACGGAGCACTGGGACACGTCGCAGGCCGGGGGAACGGCTGGCACATCACGGCTTGCGCGACCGGGAGTGCCGGTCTAGGTTAGCCAAAGCAGGGCCGGATGCGCAGGCAACAACTGAAGGGTGTCGTGGTCATTTGCCGCGTATTGCAGCCACGTTAAATAAGTGCTAAAAAGCGAATGCCCCGCGGCCTTCATCGCCGCGGGTTTTTTGTTTTACCCTCCTCCAGTCCGGTAGGTCCGTATGCCAGAGCAATCGCCGAAGAAGGTCACCGTGGAGACGTTGCGCCGCATGAAGCACTGCGGCGAGCGCGTCGTGTTCCTCACCGCGTACGACTACCCGACGGCGACGTTCGCCGAGCGCGCGGGTGTCGACATGCTCCTGGTCGGAGATTCCGCGGCGATGACGATGCTCGGTCTGCCGTCGACGCTCGGGATCACGCTGGAGGAAATGCTCACGCTGTCGCGCGCCGTATGCCGGGCGGCGAAGCGGGCCTTTGTCGTTGGCGACATGCCGTTTCTCTCCTACCAGCCATCAGACGAGGCGGCGGTGCGGAGCGCGGGCGCGTTTCTCGTGGCCGGGTGCCACGCCGTCAAGTGTGAAGGAGGGCAGCGGGTCGCCGCACGCGTGCGGGCGATGACCGACGCGGGGATCGCGGTCATGGGCCACGTGGGGCTCACTCCGCAGAGTCTCACACAGCTCGGCGGATACCGGGTCCAGGGGAAGACACGAGCTGCCGCGGAGCGGGTGCTGGAGGATGCGCAAGCGATCGAAGAGGCGGGCGCGTTCGCGGTGCTGCTCGAAGCGGTACCGCCGGAGGCCGGCGCGCTCGTGCGGGAGGGGCTGCGCGTGCCCGTCTACGGCATCGGCGCCGGTCCCCACGTGGACGGGCAACTCGTCATCTCGCATGACATCCTGGGGAACTTCGTGGGCACGGTGGCGCCACGGTTCGCGAGCCGGTATGCGAACATCGACGCCGAAGTGGAGCGTGCGTTCCGGGCGTATGCGGCCGACGTGCGCGGCGGGGTGTTCCCGGGTCCCGAACACTGCTACGACGCGACGAACTGGGAATAACGGGTGATCGTCGCCATGTTGGGTGCCGTGTTATGTGTCGTGTCGGGTCCTGTCTTTGCGTGTGAGGGCTCTCAGCCGGGCCGGTGACGACCGGCCCCTCCACCTTTCTCCGGTTCGCCATGACGGAGCATCCCGGCGGTCACGCCAATCCACGCCGATCGAAGGCCGCGAGCCACGACAAACCGGACGCGCCGGAGCGGCCGCGCGGATCGGATGCGGGCCACGAGCGCCGGGCACCTGAGCCGCCCCAGTCCGCCGGATGGCGTTCGCGCGACATCATTCGCGCGGCGGCGCTCGGCGTCGGGGTCTTGGCGGTCGCCGCCGGTATCTGGGAAGCCAGCACTGTTCTGTTCACCGTGTTCCTCGGCATCCTGTTCGGCCTCGCGATCTCGTCGGGCGTCGATCAACTGGCGCGTCTGCGCATCCCGCGCGGAATCGGTGCGTTGCTGGTCGTGCTGGCGGCGGTCGGGCTGTTCACGCTCGCTGGCGCGCTCATGGCTCCCGTGCTGGGCGAACAGGGGCGCGAGATCCGCTCGCGGCTTCCCGAGGCGATGCAGCAGTTGCAATCGTGGGTGGGCCGCGAAGGGACCACACTCCGCGCGTTCACCGGACGGTTCTCTGCGGCGCCCCCGCCCGCACCCGACAGCGGTGGACGCCGGCATGGCGACAGCACTCACGTCGCCCAATCTTTGTCGCCGGCTGCACCGGCTGCGCCCACGACACAGGGCGGGACCAGCCAGACGGGCCAGGGACTGGCAGGGATCGCGGGCTATCTGTTCGGGTTCGTCGGATCGACGGTCGAAATCGTCGTCTATGTCCTGCTTGCACTCTTCATCGCGATCTACATCGCGAGCGAGCCGGAGCTGTACCACCGCGGACTGATGCATCTCTTCCCGCATCGCGCCCGGGCCCGGGCGGGCGACGTGCTGACGCAGATCGCATCGGTGCTGCGCAAATGGCTCGTCACGCAACTGATCGCGATGGTGACGCTCGCCGTCGTATGGGCGATCGCGTTGTCAATCCTGAAGGTCAAAGCGGCACTCGCGCTGGCGGCCATCGCCGGGCTTCTCGAGTTCGTGCCAACGATCGGACCCACGATGGCCGTCGTCCCGGCGCTCGCGATGGCGCTCCTCGATTCGCCCGCCAAAGCGCTCTCCGTGCTGATCGTCTATCTGGGGATCCAGGGTCTCGAGGCCAATGTACTGATCCCGCTACTCATGAAAGGCCGGATCTCGCTCCCGCCGGCGCTCACCATCGTCGCGCAGGCGCTCATGACGCTCGCGTTCGGGTTTCTCGGCCTCATGGTCGCCGTGCCCCTCCTGGCGGCGGTGATGGTGCCGGTGAAGCTGCTCTACGTCGAGGACGTCGTGGGCGATTCGGTGACGCCAGAGGCGGACGGCGAGGGTGGGTAGCAGTGCTGCGCCACCGGCAGCCGCCGTCGGCAGCCGCGATCAGCGGCCGCCGGCTGGCAGGTTGTCCGTGAGGTAGCTCGTCAGCAGGCCGAAGAGATGCCGCGTGGTGCCGGTGCCTTCGCAGATGCAGTGCGTGCGGTTCGGATAGTCCATCATCGTGAACTGCTTGTCCGCCGCCACGAGCGCGTTGATCACCGTCTCGGAGTTCTGGTAGTGCACATTGTCGTCGCCCGAGCCGTGCACGAGTAGCAACTTGCCGCGGAGACTGTCGGCGAACGTCACCGGTGAGGCGAGCCGGTAGGCGCCCGGGTTGTCCTGCGGGAGTCCCATGTACCGCTCGCTGTAGATCGTGTCGTAGAAGCGCTGATCGCTGACGGGAGCGACCGCCATGCCGACCTGGTACACGCTTGGCGAATGGAACAGCAGGTCGAGCGTCATCGTCCCGCCATTGCTCCAGCCCCAGACCGCGACGCGCGTCGCGTCGGCGTAGGAGCGCTGCGTAAACGCTTTTGCGGCAGCGGTCTGATCCTGCGTATCGACGACGCCGATCCGCTGATAGATCGCCTTGCGCCATCCGCGGCCGCGAGGCGCGGGCGTCCCGCGGTTATCCACGCTGACGATCACGTAGCCTTTCTGCGCGAGCAGCAAGTGGAGCGGATAGTTGAATCCATCCCACTGGTCGACGACCGTCGCCTGCGCGGGCCCGCCGTACACGAAAAACAGCACCGGGTATTTTTTCGTCGAATCGAACGCCGGCGGCTTGATGACCCAGGCGTCGTACTGGATGCCGGGGACGCCGCCCGCGGCTCCGTCGAGGTGCGTGAACTCGACGTGGCGGTTGGGGACATTGGCCATGGTGGCTTTGAGCCGGGCGTTGTCCATGAGCGTCCGGACGACCGTGTGCTCGGGGAGCCGGATGAGATCTGTCGTGGGCGGCGTATCCATCGTGGAGTACGTGTGGAGCGCCCAGCGGTGGTCTGGCGAGATCTCGTAGTGGTGCGTACCGCCCTGGCCTGCCGGCGTGACACGCTCCGGTTTGCCGGTGCCGTCGAGCCGGGAGCGATAGAGGAACACCTGCGTGGCGTTGTCAGGTGATGCCAGGTAGTAGATGAACCCCCTCGTGCTGTCGATGGCCTGGATGAACTCAGCGCCGAACGGACTGTCCGGCTCCGTGAGGTCGAAGCGTCCCGGCGTGAGCAGCCGCGTCGTGGCGCCGTCGCGAGAGACGAGGTAAGCGTGCCGCCAGCCATCGCGCTCGCTGATCCAGATGAAATCCTTGCCGCCGTGCAGCCAGTGCACCTCATCGTCCACGTCCACCCAGGCGCTATCGCGCTCGGTGAGGATCGTGTGGACAGCGCCCGTGCGGGCGTTGGCGAGCATCACATCGAGCGTGTCCTGACGGCGATTGAGATGCTGGAGGACGACCTCGCCGGAGTTGGCGGCCCAATCCATCCGGGCGATGTAGTTGTTGCGCGGATCGCCAGGGACGGCGAGCCACTCGGTGGCGCCACCGCTGGCGCTGACGACGCCGACACGGCCCGACGAATTCGTCTCCCCCGCCTTCGGGTACTGGACCGGCTTGATGAAGGAGTAGAGAGAATCCGTGTCGTCGATCAGGTCATAGTCACGGACGCCGGAAGCATCGAGCTGCCAGTACGCGATGAGTTGGCCGTCCGGGCTCCATCGAAATCCATCGCGGAGATTGAGCTCCTCCTCGTACACCCAGTCGAACGTGCCGTTGATGATCGTCGTGGAGCCGTCGCTCGTGAGCTGCGTGATGTGCGGCGTCGCGACGTCCTCGGCGTACAGATTGTGCTGGCGCACGTACGCGATCCGCCGGCCGTCGGGCGAGAACTTCGCGAACATGAGCGACGACGGCGGAGCATCGGGTCCGCCCAGCTTGCGGAGGCTCCACGTGCCAAGGTCGAGCAACCAGAAATCGCCGCGCGTGCGCTGGCGCCAGACCTGGCGAGAGTTCGTGAAGATGACCACGCGTTTGCCGTCGGGCGACCACGTATAGCTCTCGATCTCGAGTGGCGATGTCGCGCCCGGCGCGATGAGCTTCGCGGCGGGGACGAGAACCGTGCGGGCGCCGGTTCCTGCGTCGTACCGGACGATGTCGGTCGCTTCACCACCGCCGGCCGCGGGCTCGAGCGTCGTATAGGACGCTCCGACGCCACTGGGGAACCAGCGGGCAGGCCCAAAGAAGTCTTCCTGGAAGTCCGGCGTCGTGAACAGGCGATCGAGGGTGATCTGGCCTGCCGGGCCGCCAGGGCCCGAACGCTGGGCGGCGAGCGGAGACGCGAAGAAAGCGGCAGGCGCCGCGAGCACAGCGGAGAGCGACACGGCCCGCCGCAGCATGCGCGTGGCGAGAAATGAAATGGGATGCATTCCAAAACGATACATGCCGTCACACGATGGCGCACGGGTCGCGGACCGGTCTCGCACGGTGTCTGTATGCAATCGTGGGGCGGCCGGCCGGCGAGGTGCCGGGATGGCTAGTCGTCTTTGACGCCTAGCCGGGTCTTGGTCCAGATCACGATCGTGGTGCAGTCGATGCGGCCGAGGATCGGCACGCCGAACGCGTTGGTGCCGGGGAGACTGCGGACTTTGAACTGCTCGGGCACTTCGGATGGATTGTACACCTCGATGGCGGCCAGCGACCCGGGGATCAGCATCGCGTCGAGTTCCCCGTGCACCATCTGGTTGAACCCCATGCCATCGATCACGTACACGAGGCAGCCGCCAATGCCGCGTCCCGGAACGACATCGGTCCCCGCGGGCCCGCCGTAGGCGAGCCGGATGCCCGTAAAATTCGTGAACAGGTCCGTGAACTGTTCGGCATGGCGAGCGGTGATCTGGTCGAGCGTCATGAATTGCCCGACACCGACGTGGCGCCGCTGTGTGAAGCCGACGTTCTGGTAACCGCGGGCGAGTTGCTGCGCCTGGACGACGACGGGGCTCAGCACGTACGCGGACTTCATCATCGGCACTACGACGCGCTGCGGCTCGCGGCGTGTCAGCTCGACGACCACTGACGTGGGCTCGAACCCGACGGAGCGCACGACCAGCATGTGTGTTCCGCTGGGCAGGCCGCGGATCGTGAAGTAGCCGGCATCGCCGGTGGTGGAGGAATCGCCGGTGCCTTCCACATCGACGGTCGCCCCGGCGAGCGGGCCACCGTCCGGGCGGGTCACCTGCCCCTCGAGCACCGCGGCGCGGGCCAACACTGCGCGCGGAGCAGGCGTGGCGGGCGAAGCAACCGGTACCGCGCCGGCCGCGGTTGCATCTGGTGCGCTGTGCGCCAGGGCGGGTACCGGGAGGTGCAGGGTCGTCATCGTGATGATGCGCGAGCCGAGATCGACCTCGCGCTCGGCCACGATGCCGGTGTCGCCGGCGACCGGGCGCTTGGCGCGCACAGTCGCCACGAGCCCCGCGGGCAGCGCGCAGAAACGGAATTCGCCTTGCGTGTCCGACGTCGTCTCGCGGTGGCGTTCGGTGTTCACGATCTCGGAGCGATCGATCCGGATATCAGTCCACGTGAGCGTCACATCCGCACCGGTCACCGGCTGGTCGGTATCCGGCTCGACGACGTGTCCCACGAGGACTGCGACCGCGGAGTCGGCGGGATTCGCGTTGCCGGCGGGTGATTCGGCCGGGCAGACCGCGCGGCGGATCGTGCGGCCGGATGGAATCGCGAACGTGACGACGGCAGGCCGGCCTGCGACGAGTGTGACGGGCGTGGTGGTGATCGAGGTGCCGAGGGAATCGAGAATCGGGTGGAAGATGCCGACGCGGTAGCGTCCCGCGGCGACGCTGTCGAGACGGAACCAGCCGATCGAGTCGGTGAAAGCCACGCGTGACTGGCCATCGAGAAGAATGGCCGCGCCCGCGAGGGGCCCGCCGCGCAAGCCATCGTCGACGGTCCCCACCAGCGTCGTAAGTCCGGCGGAGTGGCCAGACGACACACGCGAGGGTCCGTCCTGCCCGGGTACAGAGCGGGGTCCGGTCGTCAGCGCGGCCGTGGTGGCGACGATTGCGGTAAGCCAGCGCCGCGTGCGAGCGGCGGTGTGGCGGGGCTCCGCACAGTATCGCAACGGGAGCACACATCCTCCGGCGACTAATGCCCATAAAATGGGGCCGGGCACGGTCTTACGCCAGCGAAATTCCGTCCGCGAACGGGCAACTGCGCGACAATGTCCGAATCGGTACGGGCCCGTCGTGTCGGCCCGGTTGTTAGTGGCCGATCATGCTCGCTTGGTTGCCAGGGCCGGTCGTGGTCGCCCGATTCGAGGGGCCGCTCATGACCGGCCCGGTAAAGGTTTGCAGGTGGCCGATCGTGATCGCCCGATCTGGTAGGGGCCGGTCATGACCGGCCCGGTAAAGGCCGGCGTGGCCGTTCCCGGCCCGTACGGCCCCTGCCGCTAGTCTTCGAAAATCTTGAATGCGGCCGACGTGTTATGGCCGCCGAAGCCGAAGGCGTTGCTCAGGGCGACGCGCACTTCGCGGGTCACCGGCTTGCCGAGCGCGTAGCAGAGGTCGCAGTCGGGATCGAGCTCGGTGACGTTGATGGTCGGCGGGACGACGCCGTGGACGATCGAGAGCACGGACGCGATGGCCTCTGCTGCGCCTGCTGCACCCAGCATGTGGCCGGTCATGCTCTTGGTCGAGGTGCAGGTGATCTTGCGCGCTCGGCTGCCAAAGACCGTTTGCACGGCGCGGCTCTCGGCGACGTCGCCGAGTGGCGTTGCGGTCGCGTGCATGTTGATGGCGTCCACGTCATCCACGCTGAGCCCGCCCGCGGCCATCACACGTTCCATTGCGAGGCGAGCGCCCAGACCTTCGGGGTGTGGGGCCGTGACATGGTGCGCGTCGGCCGACGCCCCGACGCCGACGACTTCGGCGTAGATGCGTGCGCCGCGCTTGCGGGCGTGGCCCAGCGACTCGAGGACCAGCGCACCGGCGCCGTCTCCCATCACGAAGCCATCGCGGGTCTTGTCGAAGGGGCGCGAGGCGGTGGCGGGATCGTCGTTGCGCGTCGAGAGTGCGTGCATCGATGCGAAGCCGCCAAGCCCAAGCTCGCAGATCGCGGCTTCTGCGCCGCCGCACAGTACGAGATCGGCATCACCGTAGCGGATGAGCGTCGTGGCGTCGCCGATGTTGTGATTGCCCGTCGCGCAGGCGCTGACGACGCAGTGGTTCGGGCCGCGGAATCCGTAACGGATCGCGATCACGCCACTGGCCATGTCGGGGATCATCATCGGGATGAAGAACGGCGACAGCCGGCGCGGGCCTCCCTTCAGGTACGCCTGGGTCTGTTCCTGGAATGTCTGGAGGCCGCCGATCCCACTCCCGAACACCACACCGGCTCGCTCGCGCGCGAGCGGGGACATGGATTCAGGCGTGATTCCGGCATCGGTCAGTGCCTCGGTTGCGGCAGCCAGCGCGAACTGGGCGAAACGGTCGATGCGCTGCGCCTGCTTGCGATCCATGTAATTCAGCGGATCGAACCCTTTGATCTCGCAGGCGAAGTGCGTGGTGAATGCCGAGGCGTCGAAACCGGTGATCGTCGCGGCGCCGCTCTTGCCGGCCAGCATGGCCTCCCAGAACACCGGGACGGTGAGGCCGAGCGGCGTGATCGCACCCATGCCGGTGACGACAACCCGATGACGGCCGCGGGCGTCGTCGCCGCCCGTGGTCTGGGTCATACGAGAAGTCCGGACACGTGGAAGGGCCCGTCGTCGTCGGCTCGCGCCGCCGGATCCGCGATGTGCATGGTGTCACGGAATATCACAGGGGGCAGGGCGCACTGTAAACGGCAGAATGGGCGCCAAGGGCCAGCGAGGGCGATTCGCCCTCGCCACTAGGGTCGCCACATCACCCGCCAAAGGCGCCCAAGCCAGAGGGGTGCGACGGCCGTGCGGGTGGTCCAGCCGGGGGCAGGATCACAAATGTGATATCACTGACCCTCAAAAAAGCCGGGGATTGGCCCGGGCCGCCGGGCAGGCCGCTATCGGGGCGGGTTCAGGCGGATCACCGAATACACGCGGCCGGGGACCAGCTCCGGATTCAGGAAGTTCCAGGTCGCGATGCCATCGTCGCTGCGGGGGTCGAGGAGGTACATGGCGAGCACGCCGAGCGGCTGGCCGGCAGGGACGAGCCATGTACCTGCCGGGACTGGTCCCGCCGACGTGGACCGCAGCCATCGCCCGGCGACGGTCGCCTGGTGGTGACCCTGAAACACCACGGGATCGAGTGTGACCGAGTCGATGTGGAACTGCTCGGCGGACCCCAGCGCCGTGTCGGAAGCAAGCTGCCGCATTTGAATGCCGTGCAATCGCAGGAGCCGGAGGATCGCCGTATCGCCGGCCGGAACAGCGTACGCGAGGGGCAGGCGATCGGTGAGCGTCGGGGTGAAGCGGTCGACGACCGGCATCGCGACAGGGTGGATGCGCCCCGATCGCCGCAGACCCCTCGGCACGCCGGGCTGGGTGAGCGTCGTGTCGCCGCCGGGTCCAGCCACGCGGTCGAGATCCTCCGTCAGGACCGGCTCAATCGCACGTTCAGGTGCGAACGCGGATCTGATCGGCACCGCCGCTCCCTTCGCAGGGTGCGATCCCCAGTCCACTACCGCGCTATCGGCGCTGGCGTTGAGGCGGAGGATCTGCGCGCGGCGTTCGGCGACGAGCGACAGGATCTCGCGTACGAACGCGTACGTGGACGCGACTCGGCGATCGAACGGGTCGTGCGAATAGGCTTCGCTCAGGATCGCGATGCGGTTCCGGAGACCCACGTAGTTGGTGCCGAACCGGGGCCGGGCGTCGTAGGTGCGCCAGGTGTGGCGAGCCGTGTCGATGCCCGGCGCGCGCTCCGGCTCGAAGTTGCCGTAGTCGAAGACCTCGATGTGGCGGCGGTCGTGCATCCGCTGGCGAAGCACAGGCAGCAATGAGTCGCGTGTGTAAGGCCCAGTGAACTCCGCCGCAGGATTCAGGGACGGCGCGTACGTCAGCGCGTAGCCGTGGAAACTCCCGTCCGTCGTGTGCAGATCCACGAACACATCGGGATCCCAATCGCGCAACATCCCGAGCGTCATTCGCGTCTCGGGAGCTTCGGCCTTGATGAAATCGCGATTGAGGTCGAGGTGCTGGCCGTTGGGGCGTTCGCCCACGAGCTCCGGACCGTTCTGTTCCGTCCTGTTGACCGACTGGGGCGCGAAGTGATCGTTACCGTCGGCGTTGTAGATCGGCTCGACGATGAGCACGATCGAATCGAGCACACTCGGTGCGGCCGGGTTGGCGACAACGCCCAGGTCACGAATGAGCGCGAGCACCGCCTCTTTGCCCTCGACTTCGCCGGCGTGGATGTTGGCCTCGACGTACACCACCGGCCGGCCGCTGTCGTGCGCTTCGCGCGCCGAGTGGACCATGGGACGCGCGAGAATGACGTACGGCATCGCTCGTCCTTCGGTCGTGGTTCCCGATGTGCCTTCCACCAGCAGGACGTGCGGGCGGCGGCTGGCCACGGAGTCTGCCTCCGCGCGCTGCACGAGGAGATGGAGATAGGCCACGACACTATCGTAGGGCGACGTTCTCGTATAGCCGGACCGCTCGGCCAGCGTCGCGAGCGCGGAGTTGCCGGAGGGCATCGCGGCAGGCGCCGCGGCGGGCGCAGCCGGCGTGGCGCCATGGCTCGCGCATCCGGCGAGGAGGACCGGCGTGATCGAAACCACGATGCGGCGCGCAACGGATGTCAGAGCAGTCATCACAGACTCACGGGCGGAGCGCAACGGCGCCCGCGGTGGAGGCCAAGGGCGGCGGCGTGAGTGTCCAGCGGATTACCAGCGCCACCGCAATGAGGATCACGAATACCAGCGCACTGCCTTCGGGCCCAACCGAACCGCCGCTCAACCAGCTCGCCCCTGCGGGCTGGGATGCGAGTAGCGCGCCTACTGCGCCCAGCCCGCTGTCGTGCGTGCCGTAGAAATACGATTGCGCCCAGTCCCACGCGCTGTGAAAGCCGATCGCCCACCAGAGCGAACCGGAACGCCACAGACTGTAGCAGAACACGAGACCGACGGTACCGGCGCCAATGAGGCCAGCCGCGGTCTCTCCCCGGTTCGAATAATGCCCGGCGCCGAAGAGGATGGAGAGCAGTACTGCGGTCGGCCAGAACCCGATCGCTCGCGACAGGCGAGCCTGGAGATACCCGCGAGCGAGGGTCTCCTCGAACAGCCCGACTCCAAGAAACGCCACCGCCCACTCGGCTGCGAATCGCAACGCGACGAGAGGCAGGTTGGTGGGCCCGCCGACCGTGATGTGCCCGGTGAGCGCGAGCAGTCCGATCAACGCGGACAGGGCGAGAAAGCCCCAGCCCGCGCCGGCGGCGAATAATCCGAACACGCGGCGGCGAGCGAGTCCGTAACTCCAGGGGGAACGCCCCTCAGCACGAGCCATCACGATCGTCGCTATCAGCACTGCGATCACGAACGGGTAGCTACCGACAGCGACAACGGCCGGCGACATCGCGCCGATTAGGAAGAAGAAGCGAGGGTTGGCGCCGAGTACCATCGCCGCACCCACGCCTACGACTGCGACGAGAAACACCGCCGCGACCAGAACAACCGCAAAGAGGACTACGCTCCAGAATCCTCGGAGGCCGTCGCGGCCGATGAACAGCCGCGTGACCGGACCCGGGGCGGGCGGTGGTGGAGGTATCGGGACGGGGCCGGCTACAGGGTCAGACATGTCGCTCGAAAGAAGGTCTCTCGACCAGTGGCACCACAGGGCGTATCATCGGCGTGCCCATGAAGTTCGGTCGCCACATCGCCGGATGGCAACACCCGCGATGCCATCCCTGACCTGATCGCCCTCATGCCCGCTCGTTTCAGACGCTGGCCCACCCTCACGCAATGGATTCTCATATCCATGGTCGTGGGGACGACGATCGGCTGGTTGTTTCCGGCGACGGCGGTCACGCTCGAGCCGCTCTCGACGATCTTCCTGCGGCTGATCAAGTCTCTTGTCGTGCCGCTGGTGTTCAGCACCCTCGTCGTTGGTGTGGCGGGCCATGGCGGCGACATCAAATCCGTGGGGCGGCTGGCGCTCAGGGCCATCATTTATTTCGAAGCCGTCACTACCCTCGCGCTGGTGGTGGGGCTGCTCGCCGGGAACCTCGCGCATCCGGGCACGGGGGTGTCGCTGGCCGAGGCACCCGCGGCGCCGGGCGCCGAGCTGGCGGCACATCACGTGTCGCTGAGCGCCGTGATCGTACACATGGTGCCGCAGAGCATCGTGGAAGCGGCGAGCACGAACGACGTCCTGCAGGTCGTCGTATTCGCGATCCTCTTCGCGATCGCGCTGACGCGAGTGCCCGACAAGCCGCGCGCCACGATGCTGGGACTGTTCGAGAGCCTGGCCCAGGTCGTGTTCCGCATGGTCGGCCTCGTGATGCTGTACGCACCAATCGGCATCGGCGCCGCGATCGCGGTGACGATCGGGCACAGCGGCCCCACCGTACTGTTCAGCCTCGCGAAGCTGGTGCTCACGATGTACGCCGCGCTCATCGTGCTCAGCGTGTGCGTCTTCCTTCCCGTCGCGATCCTGACCGGTGTGCCCGTGCGCGCGTTCATCCGTGCCGTGCGAGAGCCCGCGCTGATCGCGTTTTCGACATCGACATCCGAGGCCGCGCTTCCGCGAGCGATGGAAGTGATGGAGGAGTTCGGAGTGCCGCGGCGGATCGTCGCGTTCGTGATACCAGCGGGGTATTCGTTCAATCTCGACGGCAGCACGCTCTATCTCGCGATCGGATCGCTGTTCGCGGCGCAGGCCGGCGGCATCCATTTGTCACTCGGGACACAGCTCGTATTGATGCTGACTCTCATGCTCACGAGCAAAGGCGTCGCCGGCGTCCCGCGCGCGGGCGTCGTGATCCTGTCGGGCGCGCTCACGACGTTCGGGCTGCCAATTCAAGCAGTCGCGGTGCTCCTTGGCGTCGACGCATTCATGGACATGGCGCGCACGACGGTCAATGTCGTCGGGAACTGCCTGGCCTCCGCCGTGCTCGCCCGATGGGAGGGAGTCCCGGCCCGGGAACTGGGGGACCGTCCGGCCGATTAGAGGGTGGCATGGTCGCACGGTCCGAGCTCGATCTCTTTACGCCAGTCACGGTGGGAGCGCTCCACCTTCCCAACCGCACCGTGATGGCGCCGTTGACGCGGAACCGCGCGGGCCCCGGCAATGTGCCGGGCGCGCTCAACGCGACGTACTACGCGCAACGCGCGTCGGCCGGACTCCTGATCAGCGAAGGGTCCCAGGTCTCACCCGAAGGACTCGGCTACCAGGACACGCCCGGCATCTACAGCGATGCACAGGTCGCGGGATGGCGGCTCGTCACTGAGGCCGTGCACGCGCGCGGCGGACGGATCTTCCTGCAGTTGTGGCACGTGGGCCGCGTGTCGCATCCGCTGCTGCAGCCCGGCGGGGCGCTGCCGGTGTCGCCATCGGCGATCGCGCCCGTGGGGATGTCACTCACGCCGCAAGGCAAGCTGCCGTTCGTGGTGCCGCGCGCGCTGGAAGTGAACGAGATCACCCGCGTCGTCGCGCAGTTCGCAGCGGGAGCGCGGAACGCCAAAGCGGCGGGATTCGACGGCGTCGAGATCCACGGCGCCAACGGGTACCTCATCGATCAGTTCATCCGGGATGGCTCGAATCATCGCGCCGATCAGTACGGCGGTTCGCTGGAGAACCGCGTGCGGTTTGCGCGCGAGGTCGTGGAGGCCGTCGCCGGCGTGTGGGGGGCCGATCGCGTCGGGTTGCGCCTCTCGCCAACCAATCCCAACAACTCAATGACGGACACGGACCCGGTGGCGACGTTCAGCGGCGTCGCGCGTGCACTGTCCGGGATGGGACTGGCGTATCTCCACATCGTGGAGCACGCGACAGCGCCCGCCGGGACGCCGCGCACACTGGCCGCGATCCGGGCGGCGTTTCCGGGGCGCCTCATCGTGAACGGCAGCTTCGGCTTCGCGAGTGCTACAGAGATCGTGCACAGCGGCGTGGCCGATCTCGTGGCGTTCGGCGCGCTGTACATCGCCAACCCGGATCTCGCCGAGCGGTTTCGTGCGGGCCTGCCGCTGGCCGTGCCGAATCGCGCGACGTACTATGGTGGCGACGCGCACGGATACACGGATTATCCAACTGTCGAGACAGAAAGTAGCAGTACAGAAAGTAGAGAGTAGACCAAACGCCGCGGCCTCCTGGCGCTCACGCCACCCAGCCCACCCAAACTCTTTGTCTACTTTCTACTTTCTGTAGTTCTACTCTCTAGGCGTTTGGTGTGCGCGGGCAGCACCCATGAGGTAGAGGATCACGCCAATCGCGACTGTGACCGCGGTCAATCCTGCGACTTTGGTGAACGACAGGATGGGGTTGGGATCGGACGGGTCGGGGATGAGCGACAAAACGCACGACACCGCGGTCGCGGTGAAGCCGACCACGGCGAGCAGTGTCGCAACCGGCCGTCCGCCCCAGACACGGAAGGCGCCCGGCGGCATTGGACGGTTCTGCAGGCGGATCGCGGCCGCGAACATGAACAGGTACGGGATGAAGTATGTGATCACGGCCACGCTGACCATGACGTTGTAGGCGCCCGAGACGCCGGTGCCGATCTGGCTCAGCACGATGAATACGACGGAGATGGCACCCAGCACGAGCAACGAGACGTGCGGCGTGCCCCATCGTGGATGAAGCCGGCCGAATGCCGGCGGGAGATAGCGGTCGATCCCGGCGACGAATGGCAGCCGTGCGGAGGCTGCCAGCCACGCGCCGCACTGTCCGATCGCGCCGGCCGTGATCAGAGCAGCACAGAGTACGGCGATCCAGCCCACGTGCAGCCGCGCGGTGAATATCGTGATCGCGTCCATGAATCCCGAGATGATCGTCACGTGATCCGGTGGTAGGGCCACCAGGACCCCGAGCGTCCCCACGATGAAGATGAGGGGAATGATCAATCCGGCGAGCAGGAGCGCACGCGGCAGTGTGTATCTCGGGTTCTCGATTTCATCGCCGAGCATCGAGGCGCTTTCGGCGCCGCTGAGTGAAAACGCGACTGTCGACCAGAAAATCACATCCTTGAGATGCGTACCCGGCACGAACGACGCGCGCGTGAAAGCCGTGGCTGAGCCGAATCGCGCCCACACGACCGCGCTGAGCGCCACCAGTATCACCGTCGGCAGCCACATGCCGAGCGCGCCGATGTTGTGCAGCCATTTGCCGACGTTGAGCCCGACGACGTTGAGCCCAACGGCGAGACCCAGGGCGAGCGTCGAGGCGAGGACGAAATACGCGGGGCTGGCGGCGAGCGTCCGGCCGTGCGTGCCGCCCAGGTACAGCGCGTTCGCGGCCATGAAGTAGAGGATCCCAGGAAAGTACGGGAGGTTCGAGGTCCAGTAGGTCCAGCCTGTGATGAAGCCCGAGAATCCGCCGAACGCCTGCTTGGTCCACACGTAGATGCCACCCTCGTCCGGGTATCGAGACGACAGCTCGAGTACGGTGAACACGAGCGGGATGTAGAACACGAGGCACGCACCGATCCAGACGACGGCGGCGCTCGGGCCCGCGACCGATGCATTGGCGATCCACCGGACGCTAAAGCCGGTGATGATGAGGAAGAGAACGACATCGCGGAACCGCATCGCCCGCACGAGAGATGGTGCGGCGACTATCTGGTCTGCTTCCTCGATCGGCATGCAAGCGGGGGATTGCGGGGGCGTGCCGCTAGGGCGTCGCTTTCGCGATGGCCTGATGCACGTGGGCGAGATGGTGATCGTCATGCTCCGCCACGAAAATGGCCCAATCCATTAAACGCATGGGCTGCTTGAGCCGTGGGTGCGTCGCGGTCCGGCCCACTTCGGCCTCGGTGAGCGAGTCCATCCGACGGACCAACTCCTCGCGCCCTGTGCGCAGGCGCGTGAGCACGACCGTGATCGGCTGCCGGTTGTGATCCGCGGTTTCGGTGGCGCGGTTCTCGAGATCAGCCGGCGAAAGAGCCGTGGCGCCGGCGAGGAAGTCCTTGAGTCTCTTGTCATCGAGCGCACCCAGGTCGGTGAGGTGCGCGATGTGTTCCTGTATAGACCACTTGCCGCCGGCCCGGCGCGTCAGCAGTTCCTGCGGCACGCCCGAGACCAACTCCGCGGCGCGCACGGGCGTACCGCGCAGCCGCTCGAGCACAGCGGGAAACGCGCCGAGGGGGAGCCCGAAGGTGAAGGTGCGGTCGAACCAGCGCATGGGCGTTATCATATGGTCCCTGGGGGTCCGGAGAAGGCGTCGGTGACGGCCTGAGTCTGACGCTCGCAGGGCATCGGGCCGTGTCCAAAGCTGGGTTCTGGCACTTATCAGGGAAAGGAGGCCGTTGATGGCGGTCCCGAAACGCCGCGGCAAACGCGCGCGGGTAGCACGGAAGAGCGCCGCGGGCAAAGCCGTGCACGACTCGGCAGCTGCGGAATCGGCGCTCGAGCAATGGCGCGCGGACACTCCGGGATGCCAGGAGCGCATCCATCTCAACAATGCGGGCGCAGCACTCCCGCCCCGGTCCGTCGTCGAGGTCATGCACCGGCATCTCGACCGCGAGGCTGAAATCGGCGGATATGAGGCGGCCGATGAAGCGGCGGCACAGGTGCAGGAGGCTTACGAGACCACCGGCAAGGTCGTGAACGCTCGTGGCCGCAACATCGCCATCGTCGAGAACGCGACAGTGGCCATTTCGCAGGCCCTCAGCGCGTTCGACTTCACGCCGGGTGATGTGCTGGTCACGACCCGCTGCGACTATCCCTCAAACCAGCTCATGTATCTGTCGCTGGCCCAGCGGGCTGGACTCGTGGTCAAGCGCGCGGCGGACCTGCCTGAGGGCGGGGTCGATCCCGAAAGCGTGCGCAAACTCGCGCGCAACCCGCGCTGTCGTCTGGTCGTGCTCACGTGGGTGCCAACCAACTCGGGGCTGGTGCAGGATGCCGCCGCGGTGGGGGCGGTGTGCGAGGATGCCGGCGTTCCCTATGTGATCGACGCGTGCCAGGCGGTCGGGCAGATCCCGGTGGACGTGCACGCCGTGCGCTGTGACTACCTGGCGGGGACGGCACGGAAGTTTCTCCGCGGCCCGCGCGGGATCGGATTTCTCTATGTCTCCGACCGGGCGCTGGCAGGCGGCGCGTTTCCGCTCCACGTCGACATGCGAGGCGCGGATTGGGTGGGCGCCGACGAATTTCAACTCGCGCGCGGACCACGGCGGTTCGAGAACTGGGAGTACGCGTACGCGCTCGTGCTGGGGATGGGTGAGGCCGCGCGCTATGCGCTCGCTGTAGGTGACGCCGCGTTTACGAGAAGCCACGATCTGGCGGCCGATCTGCGCGCGAAGCTCGGCGCGCTGAGGCAGGTGCGTGTGTTCGATCGCGGCGCGGATCAGTGTGCGATCGTGACGATCGCCGTCGATGGGCATGACCCCGAGGAGCTCAAGCACCGCCTCCGGGCGCGGGGCATTAACACCAGCGTATCAGACCGGGTATCGGGCGTCATCGATTTCGAGTCCAAAGGGATCACCGGTGCGCTCCGGCTTTCACCGCACTATTACAACACTGCCGCCGAACTCGGCGCCGCAGTCGCGGTGCTGGATGAGCTGACACGGGGCTGAGTGTCGGCGATGCAGGCCTGTTGTACGCCGGGCCCACGCGCCGAGCAATAGTGGGCAAGTCCGGCGACACCTCTGTCCGATCACGGGACGGACCGTCCCACCGGCGCTCCTCGACTCGACACCACTGCGCCGGCATAGGCGGGTTAACTCCCTGCGGCAACGCAGCTTCGGTACGTGCCGTGATCGGCACGGTTCTTCCCTAGCCCCCACTCATGTCGCGCTCCACTCGGTGGTGGAATGGGCTGGGCTCGGACCTCGCGTTTGCCGTCCGCACGCTCCCCAAGAACACGAGCTTCACTGTGACGGCAGTGCTCACACTGGCGCTCGGCATTGGCGCCAACACCGCCGTGTTCAGCGTTGTCAACGGCGTGCTCCTCCGGTCACTCCCGTATCCGTCAGCCGACCGCATCGTGATGGTGCTGCCACGGTTCACGGGCCTCGGCATCGATCGCGGCAACTTGTCGTCGGCCGAACTGGCCGATCTGGCAACGCGAACCACCGCGTTCGCCCGAATCGGGCTCTATCAAAACGGCCGGCGTGGTGGAACGATCACCGGGGGATGCGACCGCGGTCCGTGCGAGCCCCAACGTATTGACGCCCTGCCGATCACCGCAGGCGTCTTCCGCGTTCTGGGGTTCGCCGCGCGTCGGGGACGCGTTTTCACGGACGATGACGATCGCCGCGGCCATGACGGGGTGATCGTCCTGTCCGACAAGTTCTGGCGCGCGCGCTACGCCCAGGATCCGGGCATTGTTGGCCGGCGCGTGACGTTCAACGGATTGCCCCACACGATCGTCGGCGTGATGCCGCCGCGGTTCACGCTGCAGAACGCCGACGCGTACATCCCCCTCGCGCTGGCGATGGACAGCCTCGCCGCCAACCGTGGTGCTCACAACTACACCGGCATCGCTCGGCTCGCGCCTGGTATGTCGCTCGCGAGCGCCAACACGCAGGTCTCTTCGCTTGCCGCTCGACTCATCGGCGAGTTCCCGCGCAACTATCCCGCGCAGATGGGCTTTGGCCTGTCGCTAATGCCGCTCCGGGACTACATGGTCGGGAACGCGCGCACCTCACTGCTCGTCCTGCTGAGCGCCGTCGGGCTGATTCTGGTCATCAGCTGCGTCAACGTTGCCAGCCTGACGCTCGCCCGCGCAGAGGCACGCCAGCAGGAACTCGCCGTCCGCGCCGCCCTCGGTGCTGGCGCTGGCCGCCTCGTCCGCCAGGTGCTCGTCGAGAGTCTGCTGCTCGCATTCGCCGGGGGCGCGCTTGGCGTGCTCGCCGCCCCCGTGGCCGTGCGCGTGCTCCTGGCGTCCAACCCGAACGCCATCCCCCGGACCGGGGGCATCCAGGCCGACGGCACGGTACTGCTCGTGACGCTGGCGATCGTGACGCTCACAGGGTTGCTGTTCGGCGTTCTCCCGGCGCTCCAAGCGGGTCACGCGGATGCTGAACGGACGCTCCGTGATGCTGGACGCAATGCATCCGGGGGCCACGCGCGCCAACGGATCCGACGGACGCTGGTGGTCGCCGAGATCGCGCTTGCTGCAATCGTCATGAGCGGCGCCGGACTCGTCATTCAGAGCTTCTGGCGTCTGCAGCATGTGGATCCCGGCCTGCAGCCCGACCACGTCGTCACTTTCAACCTCGAGTTGCCGGAGGCGACGTATCCGGATTCGATGGCACCCGCGCGGCTGTATCAGCGACTGACCGAGCGGCTGGACGCCATGCACGGCGTGCGCGCAGCCGCACTCGCCCGTCAGTTGCCGACTTTCGGCAATTCCAACTGGGACATCGAGATCGAGGGCCAGCCCCAGGCGCCGGGCGCGGCGGCGCCGTCGCCCGCACTGCAGTTCGCGACCCCCGGCTATCTCGCGGTGTTGGCGATCCCGTTGCGAGAGGGCCGAGCTCTCGACGACCGCGACGACGGCCGTTCGGGACTCGCCGCGGTGGTCAACGAGGCCATGGCGCACCGGTTTTGGCCGACAGGTGCCGTCGGTAAGCGATTTCGAATCGCCGGGAGTCCGCCGAACCCATGGTTCACGATCGTGGGCGTGATGGGCGACGTGCGTACCGAGGGACCCAGCGTGCCGGCGCCGCCACAGTGGATTGGGACAGTGGCGGAGATGGCGGGACAGGGTGAGGCGTCGCGCAACATGTGGCTGCTCCTCCGCGCGACTGGCGATCCCACATCCCTGGTGCCGGCCGTGCGCCGCGAGCTATGGGCTCTCGACCCCGCGCTGAACTTCGGATCGATCCAAACCATGTCGGCCGTACTCGACGACGCGGTGGCCAGCCAGCGCTTCACGACGCTGCTACTCGCATGCTTCGCCGCACTGGCCGTCACGCTCGCGGCCATCGGCGTGTACGGCATTCTCTCGTTCACCGTCACACAGCGACGGCGCGAGCTCGGCATCCGGGTCGCGCTCGGCGCGCGCTCCGGCGACGTCGTGCGACTCGTCGTGGCGCAAGGCCTGGGGCTGGCGCTCGGTGGCGTCGCAGTAGGCTTGGTGGGCGCCTTGGGGTTATCACGGTTCGTGGAAGGGCTGCTGTTCGACACCCCGCCTCGTGATCCGGCCACATTCGCCGCGATCGCCGTCCTGCTCGTGGCCGTCGCTGGCGTGGCGAGTTGGATCCCTGCGCGCCGGGGCGCCGCCGTCGATCCCGTGGTAGTACTGCGCGACACCTGAGCCCAGTGTCGTCGCGCCGCACGCCGTCGTGCGGCGAGGGCGTCAGACAGTGCTGGATCGTTCGTAATCCGCCCACTCGCACACCCCACTACTGCAACGCTGCCGCCGAACTCGGTGCCGCGATGGCGGTGCTGGATGAGCTGACGCGAGGCTGAGTCGCCGCGATGTGGGCGTGCAGCGCTTCGACCAACTGTCCGTCCAGGCGGGATCCGGCGTCGCGTGCGATGATGCCGAACGCGCGATCGGGCTCCATCGCGGCACGGTAGGGCCGCTCGGCGGTCAGCGCCTCGTAGACATCCGCGACGGCGAGAATCCGCGCCTCACGATCCAGCGCCTCGGCACTGAGCCGCCACGGATATCCGGTACCGTCGAGGCGCTCGTGGTGCAGGGCGGCCGTGCGCGCAAACGACCGGAATGCATCGACGCGTGTCAGGATCTCGTGCGTGTAGACGGGATGCTGCTCGATCGCGAGCCGTTCTTCCGCGGTCAGCGGACCGTTCTTGTCGAGGATGAGGCTCGACACGCCGAGCTTTCCGATGTCGTGGAGCAGCCCCGCACGCGCGATCGCACGCAGGCCCAGGGCGGGGACTCCGACCTGCGCGGCGATGCCGGTTGCGTACGCCGCGACATTTGTCGAATGGCGGAAGGTGTACGGTGACTTCGCGTCGATGATCTCACTGAACGCCTGCGCGACGACGTCCAGCTCGTCCAGGTCGATCGAGCGCTCGTGCGCGGCGGGTTCGAGCGCAACGACGATGTCAATGAGGCCCGGCGTGGCCAGCTCTTCCCACCAGGCCCAGTCACTGCGGATGTCGCACAGCAGATCGACGAGCTGGGGGTCGAACCACGTCCCGCGGCGGTGCCGTGCCATTGTGATGGCCGTATCGACTCCGTGGGCCGCGTGGAAGACTTCGACCGTCTGCGCGAGGCTGCAGATTCTCGCCATCAGCGGGATGGCGTCGCCACGAAGCCCGTCCGGATGTCCGCTGCCGTTCCAGTGCTCGTCGAGTGACTGGATCGCGTCCGCGGTGGGATCGGGGAACCCCATCCGCCGGGCGATACCAGCCCCTCGATAGCAGCGGATCGCGATCAGCTCGCGCGTGGCGTCCTGGGTACGCGCCAGATTGAGCAGCAGGCCGAGGCGGGTACCGATGGGCGTCCGCGGCCGACGACGCCGATCGCCGTCATCGCGAGCCGGGCACGATCCTGCCAGTCGATGAGCTTGAACGCGCGCTTGACCGTGAAATCGTCAGCGCCGAAGAGCGATGCGACGCGGGCCGCGTTGTTCGAGCAGCCAGCGTCTTTGAGCAACAACGCGTAGTACAGGGCCGAGCGTTCGCGCGCACCGAGCCCCAGGCTTTCGGCGAGTCGCATGCCGATCCCACAGGACCGCAGGACGTGCCCGGGAGCCTGGCCTTCGGTCAGGTCGAGGGCGTAGGACATCGCGGACAGCAACTGCGAGAGACTCAGGCGAGGCTGCGCCGCGGCCCTCGGGGCTGAGAGAGGAGAAGTGAGAGGGGAGATAGGAGAGGAGCGGGAAGAGAACAGCGAGAGAATCGGCGACAACTGAAGACGAGAACGCGCCGAACGGGGAAACAATCTTCGCGCTGCAGCGCAGGTGTGTCGTTTTCTTCTGGCATGATGGGCGGCAACCGCGGAATGAGGCTCTGTGTCCTAGAGAAATCTCATGTGTGGGGCGGAGGGCGTTTGTGATGGTGTCACGAGTGATGGGAATCACCGCCGCAGTGACCGTGCTGGCGCTCGGGCTGCTGGGTGCGGGGCGTGCCGGGGCGCAGGGGGCGCCGGCTCTGGACTCGCTCGTGCGCGGCGATCCGTCAGGGGATGCCATCGTCCAGCGGATCTACGACGAGGGGATGCATCACTCGCAGGCAGCGTCGCTCGCGCAGGTGCTGATGGATTCCATCGGCCCACGGCTGACGGGATCGGCCGCCAATCGGGCCGCCAACGACTGGCTGGTGCGCACGTACAAGGCGTGGGGTGTGCCGGCGCACAACGAGCAGTACGGGACGTGGCGCGACTGGACGCGCGGACCGAGTGAGCTCCAACTGGTCACACCGCGCCGCCGGATGCTGGAGGCGACGGAGCTGCCATGGAGCCCGAGCACGCCGCCGGGCGGTGCCGAGGGCGATGCCGTCATGCTTCCGCCAGTCTCCGAGGCCGGCGACAGTGCGAGTTTTGCGCGGTGGCTGGCGACGGTCAGAGGGAAGTTCGTGATGCTGTCGGTGCCGCAGCCGAGTTGCCGCCCGGACACGAATTGGACGCAGTGGGCCTCACCGCGTTCAACGGCGGCGGCCCGGGCGGTGCGCGATTCAATCACTGCCGACTGGGAGAAGCGGATCGGGGTGGCGCTCGGCGACAGGCCGGGCACAGACCTGGCTCCGCGGGTCGCGGCAGCGGGCGCGCTCGGGCTTCTCACCAACATGTGGTCCGAAGGATGGGGCGTCGACAAGATCATGTCGGGTGGCCCCGTGGGTGCGACCACGACGGTCCCCATCTTCGACGTGAGCTGCGAGGATTACAGCCTGCTCGCGCGGCTGGCGGCGCACGGACAGCATCCGCGCGTGCACGCGCTTGCGGAGGGGCATCTCGCGCCGCACGAGTCGCCTGTCTTCAACACGATCGCGCGACTGGACGGCTCCGAGCATCCAAACCAGTACGTCATGCTCTCGGCGCACCTCGATTCGTGGGATGCGGGGTCCGGCGCGACCGACAATGGTACGGGAACGATCGTCATGCTGGAGGCGATGCGGCTCCTCAAGCAGGCGTACCCGCATCCAAAACGGACGATTCTCGTGGGACACTGGAGCGGCGAGGAGCAGGGCGAAGTCGGATCGACTTCGTTCACGAACGATCATCCCGAAGTACTCGCCGGCCTGCAGGTGCTGTTCAACCAGGACAACGGGACCGGCAACATCGACACCGTCGACACCTATGGATTCCTCGACGCGCCCGCGGCGTTCGCGCGGTGGATGGCGCGGATGCCCGCGGACATGACCGCGGGGATCACCATCGACGAACCGGGCTACTCCAAGAAGGAAGATTCGGACAGCGATGCATTCGCCTGTCTCAATGCGCCCGCATTCTTCCTGACGTCCGCCGACTGGGGCTACACCGACTACACCTGGCACACGAACCGCGACACGTACGACAAGATCAGCTTCGACGAAGTGAAGCGAAACGCGACGCTGATCGCGCTGCTGGCGTACGAAGCGTCCGAAGATCCGGCGCAGATGTCCCGCGTGCGCCGCGTACCCCCGGCCGACCCGTCCACAGGGCAGCCGATCCCGCCGTTCGAGTGCAACCGCCTCCGCCGGAGCTGGGCGAGCGCGCGATAAGGCGACCGCCGGGCGCCCTATCGCGCGCCCCTATCGGGGGCGCCGGGGCGGGTGTAGAACTGGCGCATGCCGAGAGCGCGCATGCCGGGTGAGCACGAAGCGGCGGGCGAAGGATTCATCGCCGCAATGACGGTAACGGATGCCACGCTGCTGGCCGTCGGGTCCATGATCGGCTCCGGCATCTTCATCGTATCCGCCGGGATTGCACGTGCAGTGGGATCGCCGGCCGCGTTGCTCGCAGCGTGGGCTCTGACCGGGGTGATCACCATCCTCGGTGCGCTCGCTTTCGGCGAGATGGCGGCGATGTATCCGCAGGCTGGCGGGCAGTACGTCTATCTGCGTGAGGCGTTCGGGCCGTTTCCGGGATTTCTCTACGGCTGGACGCTGCTGACGGTGATCCAGACCGGGACGATCGCCGCAGTGGCAGTGGCGTTTGGCCGATTCGCGGGTGTGATCCTGCCGGCGATCAGTCCCGTGCCGTTCGCGCACCTGCCGCGTGCGGAACTCTGTGCGGCGGTGTTGGGATGTCATACGGCGGCGGAGGCGATCGTGGTCGGGCTCACGCCCCAGCGGTTGGTCGCGGTGGCCATCGTGTGGCTCCTGACCGTGGTCAACATGCGCGGCGTGCGAGAGGGCAAGGCCATCCAGACTTCGGTCACACTGATCAAGGTGGGCGCGGTGATTGCGCTGGTGGTTCTGGCGTTGACGGTGGGGCGAAACAGCGCGGCGCTTGCTGCCAACTTCACGCCCGATCGCTTCTTCGCACATCCAGCCACGGCGTCTCCCTATCTGCTGGTGTTTGGCTCGGCCATGGTGGGTTGTCTCTTCTCGACCGACGCCTGGAACAACGTCACTTTTGCGGCGGCCGAAGTCCGTGATCCGGGACGGAATCTGCCGCGTGCGCTCATCCTGGGCGCGGGTTTCGTCACGCTGCTCTACGTGTGTACGAACCTGGCGTATCTGTCGGTGCTGCCGCTCGCGGGAGTACCGGACGGCGCGACCGTGGCGGCGCGCGGGATCCAGTACGCGACGCAGGATCGAGTCGCAACCGCAGCGGCCGAGCAGATCTACGCGGCGCGCGGCTCAGCAGTGATGGCGTGCGCGATCCTGCTATCGACGTTCGGGTGCGTGAATGGATTGATCCTTGCCGGGGCGCGCGTGTACTACGCGATGGCGCGTGATGGTCTGATGTTCGCCGCCGTTGGGCAGCTCAATGACCGGCAGGTGCCGGGGACCGCGCTGGCGCTGCAGGCGATCTGGATCTCGGTACTGTGTTTTTCGGGGACCTATGCCCAACTCATCCAGTTCGTCATCTTCGCCGCGCTGGTGTTCTACGTCGCGACGACGGCCGGGCTGTTTACGTTGCGGCGTAGCCAGCCCGATTTACCGCGCCCGTACGGGGCGTGGGGGTATCCGGTCCTGCCGGCGATATACATTGCCCTCACGACGGCCATTGCGCTCACGCTCGTGATCGTTCCCGCGACCCGCGTCCAGTCGCTGCTTGGCTTGCTGATCGTGGTGTGCGGGGCGCCGGTGTACGCAGTGTGGCGCGCGGCGCGCCCCGCGCGTGAGCTGGGCGCAAACAGGTAATCGCTGCCATGCACACGATCGATCTGAACGCCGACCTCGGTGAAGGCTTTGGGCAGTACCGTCTCGGAGCGGATGCAGCGTTGCTGCCGCTGCTCACATCGGCAAACGTCGCGTGCGGGTTTCACGCGGGAGACCCCATGACGATGCGCGAGACCGTGGTGGCCGCGGCGAGTCATGGCGTCGCCATTGGGGCGCATCCCGGCTATCCGGATCTCATGGGATTCGGTCGCCGGGAGCTTGGTGCGACACCCAGCGAGATCACCGCGTACGTGATCTATCAGATCGGCGCGCTCCATGGCGTCTGCCGGGCGAGCGGTACGCGGCTCCGCTACGTGAAAGCGCACGGCGCGTTGTACAACCGGGCGGCGACCGACCGTGTCGCGGCGGACGCGATCGCGGAGGCGATCCGGCTGGCCGATCCGTCGCTCATGATGCTGGGGCTGGCCGGGAGCCAACTCATCGCGGCAGGCGAAGCGGCCGGGCTGGGGACGGCGGCCGAGGCGTTTGCGGATCGTGCCTACGCGAGCGACGGGACTCTCGTGCCGAGATCGGTGGAGGGCGCCGTCGTACACGACGTCGATGCCGTGGTCACGCGGGCGCTGCGGATGGTGACGAGTGGTTCCGTGACGGCGATCGACGGGACCGAGGTCGCGATCCAGGCCGATTCCCTGTGCGTGCACGGGGACACGCCGGGTGCGGTTGCGCTGGTGCGGGCGTTGCGCACGCATCTCGATCATCACGGAGTGCGCATCGCGCCCTTCGCGCGGTGAGTCATCCGGCGCTGGCTGCACCCATCTTCTGTCCGTTCGCCGACAGCGCGCTGACGGTCGCGCTGGGTGATCGAGCCGACGCGGTGACGAGCGCCCGGGTGCGTGCCGTGGCGGCGGCGGTTCGCGCGGCGTCGCTGGCGCCCGTGCGCGACATCGCGTTCGGGTACGCGGCGGTGACTGTGTGGTACGACGCGCTCCATACGAGTTACGACGCGATGGTGCGCGTCCTCGAGCCGATCGTTGCGGCCGCTGCGGTGGCGGAGACTGCTTTGGCTGGGGGACGCGACCACGTGATTCCGGTGCGGTACGACGGCCCGGATCTGGAGGACGTGACGCGGCAGACCGGGCTGTCCGTGGCCGACGTCATCGCGCGGCACTGCGGGCGTGAATACACCGTGTATTTCCTGGGATTCGTGCCCGGATGGGCGTACCTCGGCGATCTCGACCCGTCGCTCGTGGTGCCGCGGCGGACGGAGCCGAGGGCGCGCGTGCCTGCGGGCGCGGTCGCGATCGCGGGCGCGCAGACCGGTGTCTATCCCTATGCCATCCCAGGCGGCTGGAATCTCATCGGGCGGACGTCCGCGCAATTGTTCGATCCGATGCGCGATCCGCCGGCGGTATTTGCGGCGGGGGACCGTGTGCGGTTCGTCCCGTCCGGCGAGTGATGCCGCCGTGATCGAGGCGGTGATCGAGATCGTCGTGGCACCGCCCTATCTCACCGTGCAGGATGAGGGGCGGACAGGGCACCGTGCGGAGGGCGTCCCCGCCGGTGGCGCCATGGATAGCTGGGCGCACGCGGTGGCCAACGTGCTGGTGGGAAATCCTGCGAGCGCGGCGGGGCTCGAGTGGAGCCTGAGTGGGGGTCGTATCCGGTGGCTGCGGCCCGGCGTGTTTGCGCTGGGCGGGGCACGCGTGGAGGCGGCGCTGGACGGCGAACCGGTGGCGATGCACCGGAGCTATCGCGCGGAGGCCGGAAGTGAGCTGGCGATCACCCGGTTCCTGAGTGGGCGGTTCGTGTATGTCGCGGTGGCCGGTGGCATCGAGGTGGCGCCGGTGCTGGGGAGCCGGTCGACCTACCTCCCGGCGCGGTTCGGGGGATTCGAGGGGCGGTTGCTGCGCGCGGGCGATCGGCTGCCGGTGGGCGATGCCGGGGTTCCGGAGGTGCGCGTGGGGTTTGCGGCACCGGGCGACCTGGAACCCCGTTACGAGAGCGCGGAGTGCGGGGTGGTGCAGGGACCCCATGCCGATCTGTTCAGCGCGGACGCGTGGCGTGTGTTGATGGAGACGGCGTTCGGAGTCGATGCGGCGAGCGACCGGATGGGGTATCGGCTCCTGGGCCCGGCGATTGCGCACCGGGGTGACCCGGCGCTGCCGTCGGCGCCCGTGTGTGCGGGCGCGGTGCAGGTCCCGGCGGGCGGGCGGCCGATCGTGCTCATGGCCGACGGGCCGACGGTAGGCGGGTATCCGGTGATCGGGGTCGTGTGTTCGGCCGACCTGCCCCTCGTGGCCCAGCGGGTACCGGGCGAGTTCCTGCGGTTCCGGGCGATGCGGGTCGAGGAATCGCAGCGCGCATTCCGCCGGCGAGCAGTGGCCATCCATACCCTCGCGCACCTCGTCCGTCCAGCATGAGCGATCGCCCGCGTAGGGGCCGGTCGCGACGGGCCCCTACGGATGCGGTGCGGGCCGAAATCGTCCCTGGTAGGGGCCGGTCATGACCGGCCCCTACGGATGCGGCGCCCACACGCTGCTCCCGTCAGGCCTCCACGACCCGCGGTCACTCCACCGGCGACGGTACCAACATACCACAGTATCAACATACGATTCATCAATCACATCTTGACCGATACGTACCATGGTACCATCCGATGTCATGGCCATCACTACGGAGCGCGTCCAGACCGGTCTGCGTCTCGAGAAACGCACGCTCAAAGTGCTCAAGGCGCTGGCGGAGTACCTCGATCTCTCACTCGGCGATCTGCTCGAAGGGATCGTGCTGCACACGTTCGAAGGACAGTCACCATTCGGGACGGAGTCGCTCGCCCAGATCGCTCGGCTCAAGGACGTGTACGGGCTCACGCTGACGGCGGCGGACAGCCGCGTGCTGATCGAAGCGCCGCCGAAGCGGCCGCGGGCGAGGGGCCGGCTGGGCTCGCGCGGGAAGACCGGACGCCGCAGGGGAAGGGCATCCGGCTCATAAATCCGCCTATGAGCGGCGCGTGGTAGTGACCCGCCGCCAGGCCTCCTCGAGCCGTTCGCGCAGCTCGGCGGGACGGATGACTGAGAGACGAACGAGCACCCATTCGTAGTTGCGGTAGTGCTCCGTGAAGAAGTACGTCGCCGGCGCGTCGTGGATCAGCAGGTCGCGGTCGATGAATGTGCTCTTGAGCACGAGTGTCTCGCCGTCTTCCCAGACGCGAGCCATGAGCTTGCCGCGCACCTTGAGTGCCGGGGTGCCGTAGGATGTGCTGTCCTCGACCCCCGCGAACTCGTGCGCGACGCGCCGCGCCGTTTCATAGACGGCGGAGACCGCCGCCGGTTTGGGGTCGGGGCGCTTCGGCGCCGGTTTCGCCGGCGGTTTCGGTCGCGGCATCGAATGGCCCGGCGCCGAGCCTAGGGAGTTGCCTGGATACCTTCGACGAGAATCATCTCCGTATCCGCGTTGGCTTGGCGGATCGCTTTCGCCGGCTTGTAGTGCTCGCTGCTCCACCAGGTGCGCGCTGCGGCGGCGGTCGGAAACTCCAGCACGACGAACCGCGAAGGGTGCCAAGTGCCCTCGAGCGTCTCGACCGGCGCGCCGCGGACTAGATAGCGGCCCCCGTGCGCGGCGATCGACGCTGGCGCGAGTGTCTTATAGCGCTCGTAGGGCGTGGCGTCGTTGACGGTGACTTGCACTACGACATAAGCGGGCATGGGCGTGACCTGGTGGAGGGTGAGACTCCAGTCACGCTACTGGGACGGCACGGGCGTTGGCAAGACGGGCCGGACGGCCATCGGTCCGGCGAATCCGGCACCGAGCCTATTTCGTGCCGGTGTCCTTGGGGACTCTGACGTACATGATGACGAAGCGGGCCGACTCGCTGTGGGAGCCATTGATGCCCACGATCCGGAATTCATCCGGCGAGCCGGCGCGTAGCTCATGATCCTTCGATGAATCGAGGCGGTCGTCGATGTTGATGTGGTGGCCGTTCTTCTGGTCCGAGCATTTCAGGCCGCTGCTGGTGACGGTGAGGTTCCCGACTGGGCGGCCGTGATCGCATTCGAGCACGTCGCCATAGCGGCCGAGTGCCTTGCGGTAGAACTCCAGGATGCGGTCGGGCGATTCGTCGCTGTCGTAGCTAATGCCCTTCATCCGAAAATGCGTATCACCGAACGTAAAGCCGATGTCGAACGTGGCATTGTCTTCGCTCCCGTTTCCTTTGGCGGGAATCGCGCCGGGGTAGCCGGGGAGGCCGATGTCGGCAGGTGTCACGTCGGAGCCGGCGTGAATCGCGAGGTCGAAGCTGTTCTGTGCGTGGGCGACTGTACTCCCGGCGACCAGGCACCCGACTGATGCGAAGACGCTGAGGATCGGGATACGCATTCGAGCACGGATTCGGGCGCGAGGCACGGGGACTCCTGCGAGTGGGGGCGCGCGTGTCGCCGGGGTGTGGTCTCCCTACGGGAGCCGGCAGCAGGCGGTTTCCGCGTTGGCCGTGTGCAGGGTGAGGGTTGGGCCAGCGAAGCCGGGCCAGCGTCAAACTCGAGCGTTTGGTGGGTCGCCGGTCCCGGGAACAGCGGACGCGGCCGGTCGCCGCCGTTGCGACAAGCTAGCTGGCACGAATTGTGGTGCAGCAGACGCCGGACAGGTCCGGCTGGCTCAATTCACGACGAGGGGGACACCGTGTCTCAGAACGAGGGCGCTTTCCGCGGCGGGCGCCGAATGTTGCTGGCCGCGCTTGTGTTGGCAGGAGCTGTTGGGTGCGCGTCCAATGAGGTGCGGGTCAGGACTGCGATCGCGCCGGATGCCAACCTCAACACTGAACGGACATTTCGCTTTCTTCCCATGAAGATGACCCACCCTGTGGGGAACGTGGCGCAGGAGGGGAACCCGATGCTCGAGAACTCGATCACCGGGCGCGAGGTCCGCCACGACATCGAACGTGAGTTGCAGCAGCGAGGGTATTCGCACGTGCGAGACTCCGCATCCGACCTCACCGTCGCCTACTACATCGGATCGAAGAACCACCTGGAGGTGACGGACTACAACTACGGGTACCCATTCTGGGGATGGCGCGGCTGGCGGTGGGGAGCGGGATGGGGGGCGTGGCCCGACCGGCAGGTCACGGAATACCAGGAGGGGACCGTGATCATCGACGTCCTCGATGGTGCGGGCAAGAAACTCCTCTGGCGCGGCGTCGGGAAATCGGAAGTGCCCGACGATCCGCAGGACTACTCCAAGGCGTTGAATCACTCGGTGTCCGCGATCCTCAGAGAATACCCTGGCCACGCGGCTGCCTGATGTCGTGCGCGTGAGTATCGGGAACGGTGCCGCTGCACGGGCAGATGTCGCGTGCCGCGGGCCGTTCCCTCCCCAGGGCGCACATCGTCCTGCAACGTGAGACGGGCCCCAGTGGTGGGAACTTCTCCCGCAGCAGCCGCATTACCATTGTGCATGCGAGAGCGATGTATGTCCGCCTCGGCGGCCCGCGCTGAGCGTGGTGGCGAGCCGGTTACGAGCCATGGCGACTGAAGTCGCCCCAGTAGGGACGTCACCGGCCGGCGCGCGCGCTCCGAGCCGTCCCGCCGCGGCTGCCACGCTGACCGACGATTCCGACGTCAGCCAGTACCGCTGGTGGATTCTGCTGGGGCTGATCACGGCTGCGATCATGGAAGTGCTGGACACGACGATCGTCAACGTCGCGCTCCCGCAGATGGCCGGCAACCTCGGCGCGACGTTCGACGAGATCGGGTGGGTGGCGACCGGCTACATCCTGTCCAATGTCGTCGTGCTCCCAATGACGGCGTTCTTCACGGCGACGTTCGGCCGGAAGAACTACCTCACGTTCTCGATCACGCTGTTCGCCGTCGCGTCGTTCCTGTGTGGCACTTCGCACACCCTCGTCGAGCTGGTCACGTGGCGCGTGGTGCAGGGCGCGGGCGGTGCGGCGCTCCTGTCGACCGCGCAGGCGACGCTGCGCCAGGTCTTCCCGCGCGATCAGCAAGGCATGGTGCAGGCGCTGTTCATCCTCGGCATCATCGTCGCGCCCACGCTGGGGCCAACGCTGGGCGGGTGGATCACCGACAACTACACGTGGAACTGGATCTTCTTCATCAACATCCCGATCGCCGCACTGTCGATCTTCCTCGTAACTACGTTCCTGCACGACCCGCCGTGGATGAAGCGAAAACCGGAGGGGATCGACATTTTCGGGATCTCCCTGCTCACCGTCGGCCTGGCGTCGCTGCAGTACGTGCTCGAAGAGGGCAAGCGCTACGACTGGTTCCAGGACCAGATGATCACCCGTCTTGCCGTGCTGTCCGGCGTCTGTCTGACGGTGATGCTGTGGTGGGAGCTGACGCGGCGGAATCCGCACCCAATCGTGAATTTCAGGGTGCTCAAGAACCGCCAGCTGGCGGGGTCGATTTTTCTCTTCATCGCGCTCGGCTTCGGGCTGTATGGCGGGATATTCATCTTCCCGCTGTTCACACAGACGATACTGAATTTCACACCGACCGAGACGGGGCTCGCCTTGCTACCCGGCGGTTTGGCGACCGCGCTCGCGGCACTGATCTGCGGCCGGCTGTTGAACGGGGCGAAACCGCTCGTGGACGGCCGCCTCCTCATCGGGCTTGGCGTCGCCATCTTCCTCGTCGCGATGTGGCAGTTGGGCCATCTCACCACTGCTGCGGGGGAGCCCGACGCACGGTCAGCGCTGCTCATCCGCGGGCTGGGACTCGGGTTTCTGTTCACGCCGATCAATAATGTCGCCTATGGCGCGCTCGATCCCCGGGATGCGCAGCAGGCATCCGGGCTCATCAACCTCGCGCGCCAGCTCGGCGGTTCGTTCGGGATCGCGATCCTCAATACGTACGTCACCACACAGACCCAGTATCATCGCGTCGATTTGCTGACCAACGTGTACGCGTACAACCCGGCCGTGGTGCAGCGGCTCCAAGCCCTGACCGGCGGTCTCCAGGCCCACGGCTATAGCGCGCTCGAGGCGCAGCGCGCATCGGTCGGTGTTCTCGAGCAGATGGTGATGCGGCAGGCGTCGATGCTGAGCTTCAACGACGCCTGGATGCTGATTCTGCTCTCGTTCGTGATCGCGTCGCCCGCGATCCTGCTGCTCGGCAAACCGGGGAAGCGGCCGAGCGCGGCGGCGGAGATGCATTAAGTTGAAGGCGGCTTATGCCGCCCGATGCCAAGCTGCTCGCGACTCCGACGAAGAGACTGCTCGCGATAGATGGAGGCGGCGTTCGCGGCCTCCTGGCCATCGAGATACTCGGGCGTCTCGAGTCGGTACTCCGTGAGAGCCTGGGCCGCGACGAGACTTTCCGGCTCGCCGACTACTTCGATTTCGTCGGGGGCACCAGCACCGGAGCGATCCTCGCCACGTGTCTCGCGCTCGGGATGCCGGTGGCGCAGATCCGGGAGATCGCGATCGCCGCCGCGCGCGACATGTTCAGCAAGGCGGGATTCGAACGGCGATTCTGGTACAAGTACGACGACGAACACATCGCGAGCCGCCTGCGCGAGGTGTTCCGCGGATTCCTGACCGACGAAGACCGCCAGGCGGCCCACACCGACATCACACTCGGCACGCCCGCGCTGCGCACGTTGCTGCTGGTCGTGATGCGCAATGCCACGACGGATTCGCCATGGCCGGTGTCGAACAACCCGCACGCCAAATTCAACGATCGCTCGCGCGCCGACTGCAACCTCGGGATCCCGCTGTGGCAACTCGTGCGGGCAAGCACCGCGGCGCCGACGTTCTTTCCGCCGGAAGAGGTGCAACTCGGCCCCGAGCGATTCCTCTTCGTCGACGGCGGGGTCACGCCGTACAACAATCCGGCGCTGTTGTTGTTCGTGATGGCGTCGGCGCCGCCGTATCGGCTCGAATGGCCAGCCGGAGCGGACCGGATGCTCATCATCTCGATCGGGACCGGGCGCGTGCGCCACGTGCGGCCGGACCTGCGGGCCGCCGATCTCAATGTGTTGTACAACGCCGCCGCGATTCCCAATGCGCTGCTGTCCGCCACGCAGGTCGAACAGGATCTCCTCTGCCGGACTTTCGGCCGATGCCGCAAAGGTGACCTGCTCGACCAGGAAGCCGGCACTCTGATCGACACGCCCGGCAGCGAGACGGCGCGGGCGGTGCCACCGCTCTTTACCTATCTGCGGTACGATGCCGATCTGAGCGAGTCCGGGCTCGCGGCCCTGGGACTCCCGGATCTGCAGGCCGATCTGGTACAGAAACTCGATGCGGTCGACAGCATCGAAGCCCTGCGCTCGATCGGGATAGCGGCATCGCGCCAGGTCGAGCCCAGCGACTTCGTCGGATTCCTGGGCAGCTAGCCGGGTAAAGCCGAGCCCGCCACAGCCACTGGCGGCCCTACGCAATGGCCGTGGCTCTTTCTCCTTTCTCCTCTCTCGCGCCGCAGGCGCTGGCTGCGCCATATATAATTACCCGATAGAGAGTTAGCTATAATATTGCTACATTTGTTCACTTACTCTCATTAGCTGTACCGCGCTCGCCGATGTGGGCAACTCGGCCGCGTCATAGCAGATTGGTCGGTCCCGATCCGTATTCCCGTCCCGCCCGTATGCCGCCCGTCGCGACCCCACGCACCCCACCCCGCCCCCGTCCAGCACTGCGAGTCGGCGTCACCGGACACCGGCTCAATCGGCTGCTCGAACCCAACGTCGATCTCGAGGGGCTCCGCGCGCAGGTGCGGACCGTGCTCAGCACCGTGCGCGCGGCGGTGGAGCAAGCGGCATCCGACTACGGCGAGGTGTATGCGGGGGCGCCGTTGCTGCGGCTGATCTCGCCTCTCGCGGAGGGTGCCGACCAACTCGTCGCGAGCGAAGCGCTGGAGCTGGGCTATTCGCTGCACGTTCCATTGCCGTGCCTGCCGGAGATCTACACCGCGGAGTTTCAGCGATCGGCTGGGGGCAAGACGGAAGACCCGTGTGCCGGCTTCCAGCGATTGATCGCGCGAGCGGAGGCGGTACAGGTGATCGATGGGTCGCCCGCCGTGAACCTCGACGGAGCCGCCTACGCGGCGGTAGGGCGAGCGGTGCTCCGGCACGCGGATCTGCTGATCGCCATCTGGGATCAGTCGCCGGCGGATGGTGCCGGCGGGACGGCCGCAGTCGTCGATCAGGCCAGGTCCTGGCTGTTGCCGGTGCTCGTGATCGATCCCCGCCACCCGGTGAGTGCACGGCTCGATGATGTTGCGGGACTTCCTGCGGGGGCGGATCTGGCGACGGTGATCGAGGATCTGCTGGCGCCGCCGCCCGCGGATGCGGGCGCCGCGAAGCCGTCGTGGTGGCGGCGTGCGTTCCACGTACCGGGGCATCACGCGACGCCGTCGCCGGCGACGGCCGCCGCCGCGAGCCCGCCGCGACCGACGGTGACCGAGCCGCTCTTGCAGTATCTGGGGACACGGGTATCGTGGGGCATTGGTGGGTTGTTCACGTCGGTGGTCGGCTTCTTTGCGCTCGATTGGCCGCCCAGGCCCCGTGTCATGACACTGGGCCGGGCGCGCCTCACTCAGACTCGCAAGAGCTGGGATGCGCTCTGGTCGTCGCCACCGCCACTCGAACCCGCGATCGTGCAGCCAATCACGCAGTTGCTTCGTGAGCCGTATGCCTGGTCGGACGGGTTGGCCGACCGGTTCGGCACGCTGCATCGGGATCTGTCGACGACGCCCTACGCACTGGCACCACTGGCGGTGATCGCGATACTGCTGGCACAGATCGGGCTGACGGATGCGGGCGCGGGTCCAGCGGTGCGGTCGACGGTGGAGTTCCTGATCCTGTTCGCAAATTTTCTGCTGTATCTACGGGCGGTGCACGCGCACTACCACGATCGGTGGATCGATTGCCGGTCGCTGGCCGAGCAACTGCGATATCTGGCGTTTCTGTGGCCATTGGGGCGACCGTTGCGGGCGGTACGCTACGTGGGTGACGACAAGGGTGAAGCGCCCCGTATCGCGTGGGTCGGCTGGTATGCGCGAGCGATCGCGCGCGAGGGGGGACTGTTCCCGATCGTGTTCACGGCAGAACGGCTGGCGGCATGCCGGGAGATCGTGGTGGCTCGTTTCATCCAGCCCCAGCTCGCGTACCATACGCGAGCGAGCCGCCGGAACCGCAGGGTCCACACGGTGCTCCACCGTGTGGCGCTCGTGCTCTTTGCGGGTGCGATGATACTGTCGGCAGCCGACTTCGTCTCCGTACTGTGGACACGAACTCCGTTGACCCAGGCAGGCTTGTCGAAGGGATTGGGATGGGCCGCCATCGCGGCGGCGGTGGCCATCCTGCTGCCGGGAATCGGCACGGGGGTACACGGTTTTCTGAGCCAGGGCGATTTCTGGAATCTGTGCCTGCGGTCCGAGAAGATGACCCAGCAACTCGAGCCTCTCATCAAAACGGTCGAGAGCACGCCGTTGACGCTCGAAGCGCTCGGCAACATCGCCGAGGACGCCGCGGAGACGATGCGCGACGAGGTCCTGAACTGGCGGGTGTTCGCGCGTCTCAAGGCGCCGGTACTCGTATGACGCTGCGCACGACGCCGCTCACGACATCGCATATGGCAGATCGTTTGGCCGGAGGGCCCGATGCCGCCTGATCCGACGGCTCCGCCGATGATCTTCCTGAGCTATCGTCGCGATGACAGCGCCGGGCACGTGGGGCGTCTGTACGACGCGTTGACCGCGCGGTTCGGATCGCAGCGGATCTTCGTGGACATTGATCACATCAGTCCCGGCCAGGATTTCATCCAGGTCGTGGACGATGCGGTCGGACGTTGCGCGGTGCTGCTCGTGGTGATGGGCAAGCGATGGGCGGGGACTGGTCGTGTCGGGAAGCGCCGGATCGATGATCCCGGCGATTTCGTGCGGCTGGAAGTCGTCGGCGGCCTACGCCGGGCCGGACTCCGGATGATTCCGGTGCTGGTCGGTGGCGCGAAGATGCTTGGCCCAACCGAATTGCCCGAGGATCTGCGTGAGCTGTCCCGGCGGAACGCGTTCGAGCTGAGCGACACGCGGTGGAAGGAAGACGTCGCGCGGTTGACGACAGAGCTCGATCGCGTGATGGGACCGACGGCGACACCGGCGACACCTATGCCCGCGATTCAGACGCCCGTGATCTCCGCGACCCCCGTCCTACCGCAACCGGCGATCAGACTCTCGGCTATTGCGCTGCCGTCGTGGTCCAAGTGGGCAGCGATCGGCGTCGGAGTGGCGGCGGCAGTCGTGGTGATCGGGTTCGTGGCCCGCGGGGCACTCGCGCATCGGGCGCCGGCACCCGTGGTGACGGCAGCACCGGTATCCGCGCCGTCGCTCAACGTGGCGACCGATCCGCCGCGCTTGATCCCGGCGAGCCTCCTCGACGCGGGGCACGGGATGCTGAGCGACGCGCAGCAATGGCGGGGCGACGCGGTTCTCACGCAGGTTCAGGCGACGCTGCCATCTGGCGCGACGGCCTCGACGCCGTATCTCATCAACTACACGTTCCGGTCACCGGCGGATGGCGCGGGTCTGCAGGTGATGACCGGGGCCGCTGGCTCCAACGGGCCGCAGACCGAGAAGCTCAAGCCCATCGCACTTCCCAGCATCCACGCGCTGCCCTCCGACCTCTCGATCGACCTGCCGGCCGCGGTCCAGACCGCGCGGGACTCCGGCATGGTGGGCGACGTGCGGAACGCGACGTTGACGACGGGGGTGCAGGCGGGTCACCCCGCGACGACCGCGTGGCGGATCGTTCCGGCGCCGACCGACCAGTTCCGCATCTATTACGTGGATGCGAGCACCGGGAATTTGCTGCAGGGAGCAGCGATCCCGCGGGCAGCCGCCGCGTCGCAAAACGCCTCGCCCAACTCGAACGGCAACACGACCAGCGGTCCCGGAGGCATCATCAAGAAGATCGGCGGAATCTTCCACAAACACTGACCACAGACACCTGGCTGCCGCGCACTCTACACGAGTGCCGGGGGTTTGAGGCGCACGAACACGCGCCAGTAAACCACTTCATCGCGCATGACGGCGGCCGCCTTTCCCGCCGCGATGCCCAAGTCCTCGAAGCGCAACGGCGCGTGTGCGACCTCGGCGGCTAGTGGCGTAAGCTGCTCGCACATGCGCTGTGACCGGTGCGCAAGATTACGGAAGTCGCCCTGGCTCAAAAAGCCGTGAACCGCGGCGCCAAGTGCCGGCAGGTAGATCGCCATGATCGCGCCGAAGATGGCGACGACTTGCCACGTCGGCGAACGGACGATGGGCGATGCCGAGGCGGAAAGCGCGCGTTCGACTGGTGCATACTGGCCGAACACCGACACGTGGAGCAGCCCGATCACGAGCGCGCAGACAAATGTCCACACCGTGATCTGCTCGAGGTGAGTGCTGACTCGCTCGAAACGCTCAGCGGTGCGGCTGTGGTAACTGATCTGGCTGCCGATGAACGTGGTGGCGAGGACGTCGCGCAGTTTCTCGAGGTGCGCCGGTGTCCAGGTGCCGGGGCAAAGCCCGAGGTCGCGCACGACTGCGCGGACGTACCATCCGACCCACGCGAACTGCGGCGCTTCACCTTCGGTCTCACCGGCGAGTTCGATCACGGGGAGAGGACGGCCGAGCGGCCAAAGGAACGCCAACTGCCGAAACTCCTCCGCCAGCGACCGGTAGTCGATCCATCGGTCGTGGTAGCGGCGCGCGACGGCTCTCTGGTAGAGCGTCACGATGCCGAGCAAGACCAGCACCTCCGCCCATCCAAAGATGGCGGCGGCGTAGCCACCGATCAGCGTTTCGCCCCAATGCGCGAGCAGGGCGAGCAACACTGCGAACGGCGCGAGCAGGTACGGTGTCGCCGACGCATCGCGGTGGAGCGTCCCGTAACGATTGCCAAGGCCCTCGGCCCACACGTAGTACTCTTCGAGCCCCTGATCGACGGGATGCACGAGCGCCACGTCCGCGTGCTTCCAGAGCGCGCGCCATTCCATGCGCGCGCGGTGGATCGTCGCGCGTCCGAGTGTCACGATCGGGAGCGGCAGCAGGATGCCGGCCGCCCATCGGGTGGCAAGCGTAAAGGATCCCCCGATGCCTGGCCATGGATGCGTCGCGAGGTACTCGGCGAGCGGCGCACGTACGACCCGCTGGGGTGCGGCGCGCCGAGCCGTCCCGAGGGCGGCGTAGCTGGCGGCCGGTGGCCGCAACATGTCCTGGACCGCGCCCTCGAGTGTCTGGCGCGCGGGCACTCCGGAGTTGGCCTCGAAAATCCAGTCACCAGGGCGTCGCGGGTCGATGCGAACCACCGGTAACTGCCACAAGCGGGCCTGTTCGACGACCTCACCCGTACCACCCTGGCCCGCAGCCGGCGCGCCGTCCCAGACCGCGATCAGGACGTCGGTGTGCCGAAGCACGGCACGGCCGACGGCTGCATAGGCGGCGGGGTCGAGCGTCGCGCCAGGTGACGCGTCGAGTATCTGGACGCTCTGCGCCTGCTCGAGCAGGTGGGCGAATGTCGTGCGCGGGTCTTCGCCCTCGCCGGGCGACGACGCCTGAAACGCCGACAGGTACGTCGCACTGGGGCAGGGCAGTGGAACGTGTAGCGCGTAGCCCAAACTGAGCGCTTCGGCGGCCACGATCTGGTCCGTGCCCTCGGCGAGCGGCGAGATCACCCGAAACCGCGCGGGTCCGGCAAATATCTCGGGGTACTCGGTCGCGATGTCGCGGGCCGTCGTCTGGATCCGATCGAGCAGTGTATGCAGCGTCGTGCGCAGCCTGGCGATGTCGGTCCCGCCGTCCGTGAGGGCGGCGAGCCGGTGGCCGACGACGCCGACTCGAATCGCGGGATAGGGACGGGGCGGGGTGTCGCGGTGGGCAGACATGCGCACTATCCCCAACGGAGGCCGGGCAAAACGGGCGGTTGCGGCCGGTCGTCACCACGCCCGTGCACGACTGAAGCCACATTGTGACGCAGGGGGAATATATTCGCCCGCGTGCCATTTGACTTCGATCTCCTCGCCATCGGTAGCGGGCCGGCTGGCCAGCGCGCGGCAGTCCAGGCCGCGAAGCTCGGCAAGCGGGCGGCGATCGTCGAGCAGCAGGCAGGGATCGGCGGCGTCTGCCTCGAGTCGGGGACGATTCCCAGCAAGACGTTTCGCGAAGCTGTCATCACGGTCACGAGTGCTGCGGAGTCGCTGGCGCGCCAGGGGCTGGTGCGGAACGTGCCGCTGCCGACCGCGGCGCAGTTGCTCGCCCGGGTCGACGAAGTCGTGCGCCGCGAGATGGATGTCCTCGTGCACCAACTCCGCCGGAATGGCGTGGATGTGCTGGGTGGTCGTGCGTCGTTTGTTGATGCTCACACGGTGCGGATCGAGTCGGCGGGCGCATCGCGTGATGTGACGGCCGGCAGCATCGTGATCGCGGTCGGGACGCTTCCCGCGGCGCCGCCCGGCGTTCCCGTGGATGGAACCACGGTCCTCACCAGCGACGACATCGGCAAACTGACACGGATCCCCCGCAGCCTGACAGTCGTGGGAGCTGGCGTCGTCGGCATCGAATACGCGTCGATGTTCGCGGCGCTGGGGGCGACCGAAGTGACGCTCGTGGATCGTCGCGAGCGGCCGCTCGAGTTTCTCGATGCGGAGATCGTGGACGAACTGATGCACCAGATGCGGAAACGGAACGTGACGTTCCGGTGCGGCGAGGCGGTCGCGCACATCGAGCGCACCAACGGCGCCTCCTCGCGGATCGCGATCGCGCTCGAGTCGGGCAAACGCATCGTGTCGGACGCCGTGTTGTTTTCCGTGGGGCGGACCGGTGCGACGGCGGGACTGGGGCTCGAGCGCGCGGGGCTGGCGGCGGATGCACGCGGGCGCCTGGCGGTCGACGCGCAATTCCGGACCGCGGTGCCGCACATCTTCGCAGCCGGCGACGTCATCGGGTATCCGAGCCTGGCGGCGACATCGAGCGAGCAGGGACGGCTGGCCGCCTGCTGTGCGCTGGGCGCGCCGTCGAGGCCGATGGCGGCACACTTTCCGATCGGGATCTACTCCATCCCGGAGATCGGCATGGTGGGGGCGACGGAGCAGGACCTCACCACGCAGAAGGTGCCGTACGAAGTCGGCGTCGCGCGCTACCGGGAGATCGCACGGGGCCAGATCGTCGGCGACGAGAGCGGATTGTTCAAGATGCTGTTCCACCGCGACGATCGGCGGCTGCTCGGTGTGCACATCATCGGGACGGGTGCGACTGAGCTGCTGCACATCGGCCAGGCCGTGTTGGGCCTTGGCGCGGGTCTCGACTACTTCCTCGACACGGTGTTCAACTACCCGACGCTGGCGGAATGCTACAAAGTGGCGGCGCTCAATGCCGCCAACAAATTGATGGCGTGACCGGGGCGCGTCGTCAGTCGGTGCGTCTACGACCGATACTTCGGCCGTCGTACTCAGTACGCCACACTCGAAGCTTCGTCAGGATCTGTTCAGGAGTGGAGTCAAAATTGACTGCAATTTCAGGCGCACTGACCGTGTCGTGAAGGGCACCGCCCAAATCCCCGAGGACGTCAGCCAATCCCTCAGGTTCGTCTTCCCAGGTCCCATTCCAACCGTCACGAATGAGGAAGAAGTAGTCAACAGCGTGACAATTGGCGTTTGTCCGACCGATGGGGCTGCAGAGGAACGCTAGAAGCGCATCCACACGGTCTGCCACCGTTGCAGGATCGTACGGTCGGCTGATGATCGATTCGTATGCCGCGTGCAACAGCGGGCCAAGCTGTGTGGAGACCGCCTCGCCACGCCAATCCTTCATCAGTGGTTCGTACAACTCTTCAAAGTTGCTCACATTCTCGTTGCTTGAGTGAAAACACTTGCCTATCCGACCCGTCAGGCGAGCAGCACGTCGAGCGTAGGTGGAGCGCGGAACTCGAAGCCGCGGGGCGCGCTGGGACGATCCGGGTCCAGGCGCAGAGCCGGAAACCGCTGCAGCAGCCGTTCGGCCGTCACCTGGACCTCTGCGCGCGCCAGCGCCGCCCCCAGGCAGAAGTGCCTGCCTGATCCGAACGAGATGTGGTCGCCAGCGTTGGCGCGTGTGATGTCGAAGCGGTCGGGATCCGGAAAGTGGCTCGGGTCGCGGTTGGCGGCGCCGAGCATGCATTGCACGGTGGCGCCGGCACCGAGTTCGACTCCATGGAGCGTGACGGGCTGCTCGATGTGACGGGTGCACGACTGGACGGCGGGCTCCCAGCGCATCGCTTCTTCGATGGCTGCGCTCAGCAGCGACCCATCACGCCGGATCGCGGCCAGTGCGGCCGGGTGTGACAGCAGCGTCCAGATGACGTTGAGGATCGTGGACTCCGTCGTCTCGATGCCACCAAAGAGCACAATGAGCGCGTTGGAGATGATCTCCGGATCGGTGAGGCGGCCGGCGGCATCCGCCCGCGTGAGTGCGCCGAGGAGCGACACGTCCGGTGTGTGCTGAAGATCTCGGAGGACGGGGGTGATCGCGTCCTGAAACTCGCGGGCGCTAGCGTGGCCGCGGGCGCGGATCTGCTCATCCCACGTAAAATTCGCGAGCGCAGCGGCGAAGCTGGCGTACCAGCCAAGGATGCGCGTGTGAAGGTTCGCGGGAATGCCGAGCACCGAGGCGACCGTATAAACCGCGAGTTGGCTCGCGAGAGCGGGGCGGAGATCGGCCGATCGGTCTCCCGCGAATCCATCGATCAGCGCGTCGGCGCGCGCCGTGATGAGCGGCATGGCGTGTCCGTGCACCGATCGCATGTTGAACGGCGGATTGCACTGGCTCTTGTACCGGCGGTGCAGCTCCCCTTCGGCGCTGAGCATCTGCGTGCCAAACGTGTCGCGGATCGTCGAGCGCGGCGAGTCCGTGCGGTATGTCCCGGGGTCCCGCAGGATCGCGAGCACATCGGATCGCCGGGTGATGAACCACATCTGCGTCTCGTCGACCCACGCGACCGGCGCGGTGATACGCAACTGCGCGAGGACAGGGTAAGGGTCGGTCTCGAGATCCCGGAGGCGGACGTGTACGTCCGGACTCATCGCCGGCTCACCCATCGCGGAAATGGCTCGTGCGCACCAGTGCGACCGGGCGTTGAGCGGGGACGCCGATGAGCGTCGCGAGGCAGGACGTGCACTGGTCGGCGGTGAGCCTGGCATTCCATTCGGAGGGAGTGATGCCGGTGCAGGATCGGGCGTGGCGGCGGAAGCTCTTGAGGTCCGGGTAGGATAGCCGGGCGGCGACCATGCCGACGGACGCGCCGGGGACTTGCAGATCATGGTAGGCGCGCCAGACGCGGGCCGCGATCACAAGGACGCGGGCCGGCGCGAGGCCGGCGGCGGCCAGGCATTCATTGACCCAGCGGCGGCTCAAACCTGATGCCGTGGCGAGATCCGCGGCCGAACGAAAGCGGCGGGGCGCGCGGAAGAGGAGATGCACCGCGGCGCCGAGCGCGAGAGGTGCTGCCGCCGCGGAGAGTGCGGCGATGATGGGCCGCACGAGGACCGTGTCGGCATCGGAGGACCCCAATCCCTCGATGATCTGCCGAAAGCGATCCGTGTCATCGTCGATGCCGTGCAGCACCAACTGGCGCACGGCAGATGGGTTGGCATGGGACATGAATCGCGCGGTTCGCGGCGTCAGGACCGCGTACACGACGACCGGCACGATGGCTGCAATGCTCTCCACAACGTCGATCCCAAGAGCTGGGACACCGTGAACAGGCGCGGTGGATTCCACCGACGGGTCGACGACGGCGACTTCGGCCCCTGAAGTGCGCACGACATCGCGCAGCACATTCCAGCTGGACACCGCGATCACGTCGTGATCCGGCGCCATGACTCGCTGGAGATGTCGCAGGAGCGGCGGCGGCAAGTAGGCGACGATCAGCATTAGGACGCACCAATGTCGAATCGGTGCTGCATCCCGTATTGCCCTGATGACCGCTCGCAGTGCCCCCACGAACTCCCGTTTTGGTCCTTGGCCGTGACGAACCCGGGCCGATCGTTCGGAAGAGCCTTTCCTGGCTCACCCCGATCCATCCCACACCACGAGGCCACCATGTCGCTCTCATCGCGCCGGATCGTTCTCACCACAGTCACCGCCCTCGCAGCCGTTGCCGCCGCCGCGTGTGCCAGTCCGACAGCTCCCACGGCACCCGCCGCGATGAACTCGTCGCTGCATTCGTCATCGCAGGTTACGCCGAGCGACGGAGTACTGGTCGGTAGCGGAAACTAAAGGGCCGGGCGCCTGACGGTTGGGTCTCGGCATACGGCGACCCGGCGATCGCAAACTCTATTGTTCGACGGTTGCCAGGTAGAGTTCCGTAATCGAGTGCGTCAAGTTCTCGATTTCCGGTGACCACGGGTCGTGGCCAGGCGCGTTGGTGCCGGTCCCGGACGGCGTATTGCGCTCGGCCAGCGCGAGCTCGGCGAGGGCTTGGTCGGCGAAGATGCCGATCTGATTGAGCGCGGCATCCATCGAGATGCCCAAGGCGCGTCCGAACTCCTGGCGCGCGAGGTGTGGTCGTCCGAAGCGGACGTGTCCGCGGCCCGTGAACAAATGGTAGTTCGCGGCGAGGGTAACGGGCAATGGTTCCGCCTCGAGCGCGGAGCGGTACGCTTCGAAGATCGGCTCGCGGCCATCGGTCGCGGCCATCTCGAGCAGATTGATCGCCGCGGCCCATCGTAATTCGCGGGTTGCGGCAGTGGTGTAGACGATCTCGTTGAGCTGGCGGGCGAGGTCGCGATGGCCGATCGCTGCGCTGCAGGCCGCGACGTCCGAGAGGGCGCGTGCGCGCTGGCGTGGTTCGTCGTACGATTGCGCGGCGTCGAAACACAGCAGCGCGGCGCGCTCGAACTGTCCCTGCGCGTGCGCAACGAGTCCGCAGTCGTGACGGGCGGCGGCGGCGACCTGACGGGCACCGGCGGCCGAGGCATCGGCGATGAGCTGCTCCAGCACTCGAGCGGCTTCCGGAAGATTGCCCCGATGGGTGATGACATTGGCTTCGGAGAGCCGGAGCTGCAGATCGGCTGCGGTGTTGCCCTGCTCCTGCGCGACTTTGCGGCCGGTGGTAAAATCGGCGGAGGCGCCAGCGAGGTCGCCCAGCATCCGGCGGCAGTACCCCGAGCGGTGATAGGCGTCGGGAAGCAGGTCGGCGGCGCCCCCGGCTGGCCCGTGCTCGACGATCATGCCGTAAGCATCGATCGCGAGTGCCCAATCTGCGTCGTACTCGAGGAGCCGCCCGTAGGCGAGGAGCGGGATGTACGGTGATGGGCCGCCGGGTCCATGCCGAGAGCCGACTGCAGAAGTGATTGCGCCGAGCAGCCCGCGGGCGGTGCTGGTCCCTGGGAGGGTGGTGACGGTGGCGCATGTGGCCTCAAACGCACGGGCATCGACGCGGCCTTCGCTGGCCCAGGCGTCGACCAGCCGAAGCGTCGTAAAGCCGGCGCAAAGCGCCTGCCACCGCGGAGAGGACGCCATCTCGGCATCGGCGACCCCGCCGAGCGCTGCGACAAATGCCCCGTGCCGGATCTTCGGCACGGAGGTATCTGCGATGATGGGCGAGATTAGGACAGCGGCCACAGGCTGTGCAATATGGGAGAGCTCGCTTCGTGCGCTAGGCCGTAGACGCCTGAGCACCCGATTTGGGCAATTGGAAGCCGACGGCCCGAAATCCTGGGCCGAGCACTCCATGTAACCCGATGATTCTCCATGTCACACCCCCCCGAAATCGCGGGAATGGTCTCGCGGCTCATTAGATGAGACAGCACATAAGAGTAAGTGGAATGCCGGAAATAGAAAGAGAAAATGTGGAAGGCGACCGTGCGATGACCGGTGGTGTCCAAAGGGTACGATGCCGGACATTCGTTACGCGTGCGCGCCGTGGCGAAGGAGACGCGCCCTGACATCATGCGGGTGATGCGCCGGTTCGTCGCGGGCATGCTCGCGTCGCTGGCGGCAACCGAACCCGCGGGATCCTTGCGCGCGCAGGCCCCAATGGCGAACGGCCAGCGGCTTCCGGCGGGGACCGTCATTCCCTCCGTCAGAAGCCACGCCGATACCAGTGAGCGATACGCGCTCTACCTGCCGTCGCGCTACGACGCGTCTCGGCGTTGGCCCGCGCTGCTGGTTCTCGATCCCCGAGGCCGCGCCATCACCGCGATGGAGCGATTCCGCGAAGCGGCAGAGCGTGACGGCTATGTCGTCATGAGCTCGTACAACACGCTCAGCGACAGCACCGAGGAGCCGAATGTCCGCGCGGTGAACGCGATGCTCGCGGACCTGCAGGACGAGTTCGCGACCGACACGACGCGTATGTACCTCGCCGGGATGTCGGGGACGGCGCGGCTCGTGTGGAGTTTCGCGTACAAGCTGACCGGGCACGTGCCGGGCATACTCGCCTTTGCGGCCGGGCTACCCTGGATCGGTGTGGAAGCCTACGCGCGGCTCAGACAGCCGTCATCGTTCGCATACTTCGGCGGCGCCGGGACCAGCGACTTCAACTTCGACGAGGTCCGCGCACTCGGCCACGCGCTCGACTCGCTGGTGGTGATTCCGCATCGGTCCGAGTACGTCGATGGGCCGCACGGCTGGCCACCGGCGGCGGTGTGCGGGGATGGACTCGACTGGATGGAGCTCCAGGCCATGAAGCGCGGACTCCGCCCCCGCGACGACTCGCTGCTTGGTGCGTGGATCGCTCATCGCCTCGTGCAGGCGAAAGCGGCCGAGGACTCGTCGAGACCGTATGATGCCGTCACCCGGTACCAGGCGATTCGCGACGACTTCCGCGGCCTGCGCGACACCAGAGTCGCGGACGACCGGCTAGCGGTGCTGGAGCGGCTCCCGGCGGTCCGGGATCGCGAGCAGCGGGACCTCACGCTCCAGACAGACTTTGAGACGTACGCGCAGCGGAAGTTCCGGCCGTTCGTCCTCGACCTGTACAATGCCGCGCATCCGCCAGCCGTGGAGGACGCGCTGCGAACTCTCGACATCCGCCGGCTGCAGCGCCAGCAACGGGACAGCGCCCACGACCGGCTCGCAGCGCAGGCGGCTGGACGAATGCTGGCGCTCGTGTCCGTCAACACGGCGTTCTACGTGCCTCGCATGTACTTCGCCAAGCACGATCCGGCGGATGCCCTGGCGATGCTGGCAATCGCGCACGAGGTCGTGCCCGAGTCGCCATACATCTGCTTTCAGCAGGCAAAGGCATATGCGGAGCTGGGGCGCACCAGCGACGTGCTGGCGTCACTCCGGTGCGCCAAGGTGGGGGGCACTCTGAGTGTGGCAGACCTTCGCAATGAGGCGGCGTTCGACCGGCTGCGGAGTGACACCGCATTTGCCGCGCTTGCGGCGACCCTGCCGCCGCCCGCGCCGGATACCGCCGACCGCTAACGCAGCGGCTCACGCATCGGCCACCGCGTGGACGTCAGGACGCTGGTTCCCTGCCGTCCAGGACTTCGCGAACCCGGCGCGCCAGGCCTTCGGGTGTGAATGGCTTTTCGAGGAGCGCGACGTCCGGCGCGAGCGCGCCGCCGAGTCCCTGGAGCCGCGCGGCAAGCTCACCGTCATCGTAGCCGGACATGTAGAGCACTTTCACCGTCGGGTGCGATGTCGCGACGAGTTGGGCGAGGTCTCGGCCCGTGGCACCCGGCATGATGATGTCCGTCAGCAGCAAATCGACCGAGCTGCCGTAGGTGCTCATCACGGCAAACCCCTGCGCCGCGGTGCCCGCATCGAGCACGGTGTAGCCCGCGCGCTCGAGCACGCGGCGCGCGAGCGCCCGCACGGTGTACTCATCCTCCACGATGAGAATCGTCTCCGTCCCGCGGGGCAGCGTGACCCGGCGCGGCGTCGCGACCGGATCCATCGTACTCGGCCCGGCCTGCGGCAGATACACGCGGAATGTCGTCCCACGGTCCGGTGCGCTCTCGGCCCAGATGTACCCACCGCTCTGCTTCACGATACCATAGACTGTGGCCAGCCCCAGACCAGTGCCGCGCCCAAGATCCTTGGTCGTGAAAAACGGCTCGAAGATCCGCCGTTGTGTCTCCTTGTCCATGCCCTGGCCGGTGTCTGTCACCGAAAGTACGACATAGGGACCGGGCACGATCCGCACGCCCCACAAGTCGCCCACCGCGTCATCCAGCTCCGCTGATGTCGTCGCGAGCGTCAGGGTCCCGCCGCCGGGCATTGCGTCGCGCGCATTGACGACAAGGTTGACGATGACCTGCTCGATCTGTCCGGCGTCCGCCCGCACCGCGGCGGCGCGCGGTCCCGGGACGAGTGTGAGCGCGATGTCCTCTCCGATGACCCGGCGGAGCATCGTCGCCATGTCCGCAACGACTCTGTCGAGGTCCAGTGTCGTCGGCTTCAGCAACTGCTGCCGGCTGTAGGCGAGCAGCTGCCGGGTCAACTCGCCCGCGCGCTCCGACGCTCGCCGCAACTCCGTGACGTCGGCGGATACCGCGCCATTGATGCCGACCGCCTCTTCGATCAACTGGGCGTAGCTCAGGATTACGGTGAGCAGGTTGTTGAAATCGTGTGAGATCCCGCCGGCGAGACGGCCGATCGCTTCCATCTTCTGTGAAGCGCGTACCTGCTCCTCGCGGCGCACTCCTTCGGCCTTGCGTTCCGTGATGTCATACAGCATGCCGCACAGTCCGAGCACGGTGCCGTCCGTGTCTCGCTCGGCACGTACTCGCAACACGATCCATCGGACGGCACCCTGCGCCGTCACCACGCGGATGTGCTCATGCCCACCCGCGGCGGCGCCGCGCAGCAGAGGTCCGACGGTGTCAGCGTACAGCTGCGTGTCGCTACCGTGGACGATGTCCGCCAGACGGCGACCGATGCTGGCTGCAACGGGGAAGCCTGTCACCGTCGTCCAGGCCCGACTCAGAAAGGTCCATCTCCCGGCATCATCGGTCCGGAATACCACCTCGTCGATGAGATCGACGATCGCTTCGTATGGTGGTGTCTGGCCCCGCCGGACTGCTGTCTGGGTCGAGTGCTCGTGAAGAACCTGTTGCACGGTCATCTCCGCTCACGGGATTCACACACAACACTGGCAGAGGAGTGTTGCCCGAAGGGTCTGCCCGCCTGCGGCAACTGGCGCGCCCTTTTATTCGAGACGGCAAAGTCCCGTTGCGGTCACATGAGGCGGTGCTTATCGCGTGTGCGGCGATTGGGCACTCGCGGCGGCTGGCCGCAAGGTGCGTAGTGGCGCCCTCCGGCGATGAGCCGGTCGCGACAGGGATATAGTAGCCACCCACGGGCATCCACAAATGCGACGGTGTCAACGACCGTGACACCGCGACACGTTGTGCGCGCGTGCTCGCCGTGTACGCGGGCGCATACCACGCTGCAACTGGGCTGTAACGCCGCGTGATTCCGCGCGGCAGATGTGCGTCTTAACTAATGCGCTGATTGTCGCTCGATCGCGCCCGCGACGGTTGTCTCGATGCAGAGACGTGCAACACGCAGAAGCACGGCCCGAGTAGGACGCAGCATGTATCGCGCGGGTGATGACGAAATGACATGAGATGCAGCGCGCGATGTGATGGTTTGTGCGCTTCCGTTTCCGGCGGCTTTGGCAAGTCGCGATGATTCAGGCAGCATGCGGTGGTGTTCAGAAATGCATCATCGGCAACAGTGATTGGCCCAACATGACTTAGTGCGGCGGAGTGGTCCTGGCACCGCGTTTGCCACTCCCCGGAACAGCGAGATCCGGCGGCTAAGTGCAGTACCATCACGAATTAGCACCAACCTATCACAGTGCTGATTCACCGCCGAGTAAGGACATGAACCGCGGAGAGTTTGTGAAGCGTTCCACGGTACGATGGTTGAGTCTCACGTGTGGTGTCGCGTTTCTGGCCACCGCGTGTGATGCGAATAGCCCGGATGCGGTGGCGCCGGTTGGCGTGACCGGAGCCTCGGCGAACGCAGCCGCTGCCGTGAACGTCCAGGCACGCGTGTCGTCGGGCCTCGGCTCGGAGCTGCTCGGTGTCCTCCCGCCGCTGTCGTCAAGCAGCTCATCGACTCTCTATGTGTGCACGGCGGATTCGGTGGCGCACACGGGGTCGAAGATGATCGGCGTCTTGGGTGGAACGGTCGCCTTCGGCAACAATACGCTGATCGTGCCGCCAGGCGCGCTGCTCAAGCAGACGCAGATCACCGCTACCGAGGCGGGTGACGGGCACGTGAGCGCCCAGTTCCAACCGGAGGGGCTGCACTTCCTCCTGCCGGCGGTGCTGACGTTGAGCTACAAGCAATGCGCGTCGCCGCCCCCGCCTACGGCCACGATCGTGTACTTGGAGTCGTTGCTCGGCGAGATCCTCGAGATCCTGCCGGCGAAGCTCGACTTGGGGCTCAAGAGCATTTCGGCGCCGATCTGGCACTTCTCGGTCTACGCAGTCGCAGATCGGGCCCGGTAATCGAGCGAATGCCGCGGCAGCGACGGCGAAGACATCCGGTACCCAGGGCAGACGCCTGCCTCGTCGCGACAGCGGCGGGGCAGGTTGCCGTTTTGCCGGGACCGGCTGTCCCGACCCGGGGCGAGGAATTGCTGGCCGATGGGCGGCGACATGAACGTGAGGGACGCAGTCCGGAGGCCTTGATCGCGTACAGCGAGGCCGCCGCGTCAGGCGAGCCGCGCGTCCGCGCGGAAGCGCTGCGACGCAAAGGGGCGGTGCACCGGAGGCGCCACGAATGGGACGCCGCGATGGCACTGCTGCGCGATGCGTACGATGCGGCGCAGGCGGCACGCGATCCCGTCGAGTCGGCCGAGATCTTGAACGCGATGGGGGCAGTGCATCTCGAGCGCGGGGAGCTGCCCGAGGCACGGGAGGTGCTGACGCGGGCGCTCACGGCAGGGATGGAGCACGACGAGCTGCGCGGGCGCATCGAGCAGAACTTCGGCATCATCGCGAACATCGAAGGCAACCTGCGCGAGGCGGTATCGCGCTACAGCACATCGCTTGTGGCGTTTCAGCAGGCCGGCGACGAGCGCGGGTGCGCGATCGCGTATCACAACCTCGGCATGGTGAGCGCCGACGAGCAGCGGTGGGACCAGGCCGATGGGTACTACGCCAAGTGCCTCGATTTCGCGGAGCGGACCGGCGACGTCCATCTGCGCGGCTGCGCCCTCCTCAACCGTACAGAAGTCCACATTGCGCGCCAGCACTACGAGAATGCACGGCAGAGCGCGGAGTCTGCGCTCCGGATCTTCGACCAGCTCGGCAGCCAGCAAGGGAAATCCGACGCGTACAAGTTTCTGGGCATGCTGTATCGCGAGACCGGAGTCCTCGGGCTCGCGGAAGCGCGGCTCAAGGCGGCGATCGACCTCGCCTCAGGGTGCGGGGCGACGCTACAGGAAGCGGAGGCAAGCCGCGAGCTGGCGCTCGTGTACCGGCGGAACGAGCGCAACCACGACTCCGTCGTCTTCCTCAACCGCTCGATCCGGCTGTTCCAGCGGCTGGGCGCACAGCGCGATCTCCGGGACGTTTCGGCCCGGGTCGCAAACCTGGAGAGTCTGTTCGTCGAGGTCGTGGCCAACTGGGGCCGGTCGCTGGAGTCGGCCGATACCTACACGTTCGGCCACTCGGGACGCGTGGCGGAGTACGCGATCGCTGTCGCGCGCGCACTGGGGCTGGATGATGAGGGTGTCATGACCGTGCGGATGGGCGCGTACCTGCACGATCTGGGGAAAATGCGGGTGCCGCACGAGATCCTGAACAAACCGACGCGGCTAAGCGTGGAGGAGTTCGCGATCATCAAGATGCACACCCTGTGGGGACTGGAGCTGGTATCGGCGATCGACTTTCCGTGGACGGTGAAGCCGATCATCCGGTCGCACCACGAGAAAGTGGATGGGAGCGGCTATCCCGACGGGCTTCGCGGCGACGAAGTGCCGCTGCATGCGCAGGTGGTCTGCGTCGCAGACGTGTTCGACGCGATGACGTCGGCTCGCAGTTACCAGTCGCCGAAGACGCCAGCGGCCGGCGTCGAGGAGATGAAGCGGTGCATGCGGGGCAACCTCCGGTGGTGGCGTGACGACGTGTTCGAGGCGTTCCTGGCGTCGGCGCCGCAGTTCGCGGCGGTGAGCACGGTGCTTTAGCCGGTCGGGGACGCAGCCAGCGCACCCGCGGAGCGGGAGGGAGCTGGGGACGCAGCCAGCGCACCCCCGGAGCGCTGTAAGCTCGGCGCTGCAAGTCCGCCTCTGGTAGGGGCCGGTCATGACCGGCCCATCGATGTCTTCGCTGCACCGTGGCCACCCCGTCATGCCTCGTGGAGGGGAGGTATCACAGATTGGGACCATACGCTTGACACCCTCCTGCAACCAGATAGACTGAGCCACGACACCTCCACGCCATGATCCCCGCCCCTCTCTGCCGGAGGGGTTGCTCTTTTCTACTCTCTACTTTCTACTTTCTGGCAGTAGGTCGGCTCGCCGTCTTTGCTTCACAAGCCTCAGCCATGAGCCCCATGCGCTCCGACATCATCAAGCGCGGGTTCGATCGCGCGCCGCACCGCAGTCTCCTCCGGGCGACCGGCCAGATCCGCGACAAGGCAGACTTCGACAAGCCGTTCGTCGCCGTGTGCAACTCCTACGTCGACATCATCCCTGGGCATGCGCATCTGCAGGCGTTCGGCCGAGTGGTGAAAGACGCGGTGCGGGAAGCCGGGGGCATCCCGTTCGAGTTCAACACTATCGGCGTGGACGACGGGATCGTGATGGGACACGAGGGGATGCGCTACTCGCTGCCGTCACGCGAGCTGATCGCCGATTGCGTCGAGACGATGGCACGCGCGCACTGCTTCGACGCGATGGTCTGCATCCCGAACTGTGACAAGATCGTGCCGGGGATGTTGATGGGCGCCGCGCGAGTCAACATCCCGACGGTGTTCGTGTCGGGTGGCCCGATGCGGGCCGGCACCGATGCACAGGGCAAAGCGATCGATCTGATCTCCGTGTTCGAGGGCGTCGGGGCACATGCGGCGGGGACGATCGACGACGCGCGGCTCGAAGAGCTGGAGGCCGGCGGATGTCCGACATGTGGTAGCTGTTCGGGGATGTTCACAGCCAATTCGATGAACTGTCTCTGCGAGGCGCTGGGCGTCGCTCTCCCGGGCAACGGCACGGTGCTCGCGGTCTCACCCGAGCGGCACGACCTGGCGCGGTCCGCGGCACGGCACGTCCTGCGGCTGATGCATGAGGGCGTGACGTTCCTCGACATTCTCACGGCTTCCGCGATCGACAATGCCGTCGCGCTCGATGTCGCGATGGGCGGGTCCACCAACACGGTGCTGCACGTACTGGCGCTCGCCCTCGAAGCAGGGATCGACTACCCGTTCAACCGGTTCAACGATGTAGCGGCGCGGGTACCGACGCTGGCCAAGATCTCACCGGCATGGGATGGCACTCGGCAGTGGCACATGCAGGACGTCCACGACGCGGGCGGCGTGCCGGCGATTCTGGCCGAACTGTCGCGGAAGCCAGGCGTGCTCGCCCTCGACGCGCGGACCGTGGAAGGCCGTACGCTTGGCGAGGCGCTCGATGGCGTCGCGACCCGCAACGCGGCATGCATCCGTCCGATCACTAATCCGCACTCGCCGCGGGGGGCACTCGCGGTACTGTTCGGGTCACTCGCGCGCGACGGAGCCGTGGTCAAGGTCGGTGCGGTCGAGCAGCACGAGATGACATTCACGGGCCCCGCCCGGGTATTCGAGAGCGAGGAGGAGGCGATCGCCGGGCTTCGCGATGGCGTGATTCTCTCGGGCGAAGTCGTCATCGTGCGCAACGAAGGGCCCAAGGGCGGTCCGGGGATGCGCGAGATGCTCGTGCTGACCAGCATGCTCAAGGGAATGCCGCTCGGGACGTCGGTCGCACTCGTGACCGACGGCCGGTTTTCCGGAGGGACACGCGGGCTCTGCATCGGCCACGTGTCGCCGGAAGCGGCCGAAGGTGGAGCGATCGCGTTGATACGGGACGGCGACATCGTCCGGATTGACCTTCCGGCACGGACGCTGGAACTGGATGTCGCGGCGGATGAGCTGGAGATCCGCCGGGCAGCGTGGCGTCCGCCGGCGCTCAAGTACCGGACGGGGTGGCTCGCGCGGTACCGGGCCTTAGTGACGAATGCGAGCCGCGGCGCGGTGCTGCAGGTTGGAGATGATGGGGTAGAAATCAGAACCGCAGAAAGCAGAACGACGGAAAACAGACTGGAGAGAGTCCCGGTAGCGTGACGCGATACGCGTGACGCGAGACGCTATGGTGTCGCTCCCACCACCGATTCGGTCGTTCGCGGCGTGTCCGAGGCCGCGGTGTGGGCGGGAAGGACGAGCGTAAATGTCGAGCCGGTGCCCGGCGCGCTCGTCACAGTCACTTCGCCCCCCATAGCCCGGGCCAGGTCGCGGCTGATCGCGAGACCCAGGCCGGTGCCATCCCGCTCCCGCGTCAGCGACGGATCCAACTGCACGAACGGCTCGAAGATCGCCGCGAGCCGGTCCGCCGGGATGCCGACCCCCGTGTCCGACACGGTGATCTCGACTCGGCTCCCGTGCCGAACCGCGGCCAGCGTGATGCGGCCGCCCCGCGGAGTGAACTTGGTCGCGTTGGAGAGGAGGTTGAGCAGAATCTGCTCGAGCTTCTCGCCATCCACGCGGACCACGATGGCGGGATCGGCGGGGACGTAATGGTAGGTCAGGCCACGGTCAGTGAGTTGCGGCTGGATCATGATATCCAGGCCCGCGAGGATCTCGTGGAGCGGGACCGGACGCAGGGTGTAGACGAGCGTCCCGCTGTCGATCTTCACGAAATTGAGCATGTCGTTGATGCGGCCGAGCAGGAGATCCTGCGCGCGGCGGATGCGGCTGAGGAAGCGGCGTTGCTCCTCGAGCACCGGGCCCGCGACCTGCATGTCGAGCAGTTGGACATAGCCGGCGATCGCGTTGAGCGGTGTGCGCAGTTCGTGGCTCATGCTGGCCAGAAAATCGAGCTTGGCCTTGTTCGCGGCTTCCGCGACGGCACGCGCGCCATCCGCCTCGTGGAAGAGCCAGGCGTTGTCGACGGCAATCGCCGCGCGATCGGCGAGATTCCGCATCAGCTCGAGATCGCGGGCATCGAAGTGGCGGCCTGACTCCGCCATCCCGAGGCTGAAGACGCCGAGCGTGCGGCCGCGGGCCGTGATCGGAACCAGCATTAGCGATGTGAAACCAAAACGGCGGAGGTCCGCGACGTGGGCATCGGATCTGCCGGCAGCGGCGACCATGTCATCCGTGACGGCAGGCACGAGCTGCGGCTCGCCCGTGCGCAGCACTGTCGCGATCCCGCCCTTGGCATCCCAATCGATCGGATACCGTTCCTGGAATTCCGCCGCGAACACCACCTGGCTCGGGTCCCGATGGGCGACACCGAGGCGAGTGAGCGCGGGCGGCCATTCGGCGGACCGGGGGTCGGTGACCAGATCGACGCCGCACCAATCGCAGAGGGCGGGTACCGCCGCGCGTGCGACTTCGCGCATGGACGCGTGGACATCGAGCGACGCGGAGAGAAGGCGGCTCGCTTCGGCGAGAAAAGTGGTGGCGATGGTGGCGCGTTTGGATTCGGTGATGTCCGTCCAGACCGCGGTGACGCCGCCGTCCCCGGCAGGGTAGGCGCGGATGGCGAGCCAATGATTGGGGCCGATTTCCGTCTCGAACGCCACCGTCACACGCTGCTCCATCGTGCGGCGCATCGTGTGCTCGACGATCGTGCCGCGCATCTGTGGGAAGAATGTCCAGACGTTCTGGCCTTCGAATGCCATGGCCGTGACGCCCAACTGGCGGAAGTACTCTTGCGCGCGCCGGTTGATGAACGTGATGCGCCAGTCGCGATCGTACGCGACGAATGGGTCGGTGATGCTCTCCACGATGTCGCCAAGCGCGCGTCTCGAGGCGTCGGCATCGTTCGCCGAATCCTGAAGCTGTTCGTTCGACTGCTCGAGTTCCTCGGACAGTGACTGGGCTTCTTCGAACTGCTGCTCCAACTCCGAGGCCAGTGCGTGGGCCTCCCGGGTCTGCTGTTCGAGCTCCTCCGACCGATTCTGGAGCTGGCCCGCGAGCGCTTCGGCTTCGGCTCGGGCGGTTTCGGCGGAGGTCAGCGAATCGCGCACGCGGCCGGCCATGCGGCGGATGGCATCGCCGAGCCGGGTCACTTCGTCCGCATTGTCCGCGAGGACGGGCGCCTGATCGGAGGAGGCGATGCGTTCGGCGACGGCGGTCAGCGACACGATCGGCGACGTGATGCGGCGGCTGAGCAGCCACCCGGCGCCGGCGCCCACAAGGACGATGATGCCGGCGACTTCCGCCAATTCCAGGAGGAGAGCTCGCATTGGCGCGAGGATCGTGGCCGTCGGCTGTTCGATCCAGAGGAGCCAGGGAGCGCCAGGAACCACGGATTCCACAGCCACTGCTTCCTGGCCGGTGGCTCCGATGATGACGGCCGGCTGATTGAAGGTCTGGCCACCAGGCGGCGGTGGCTGAAGGCTCTCGAGATCGGTCCAGGCACTTTCGCCGGGTGAGCCGATGAGAAGCGTCGCGTGGGCCCCGATCAGCTCGCGGACCGCGTGTCCGTTTTCAGCCGTAGCAACGCGCAAATCGGCGACGTATCCGATGATGCGTGCCCCGCCGGCGGAATCGGCGAGCGTGCCGCGGTCGCCTGAGACGGGTGCGTGGACCGGCACCATCGCTTCCGAGTATGTCGAATCGCCGCTCGGCCGAAATGGGCTGACCTGCGGTTTGGCCGCGACCGGGCCGCCGGCGAGCACGATCTGGCTGGCCCACGACGATTCTGAAATCGTCCCGCCGCGAACCGTATCGATCGCCACCGTCCCATCGGTGCGGAGCACCTCGATCCGCGCTTTGGGGGCGGCGTCTCCCGTCCACGCACTGGCGAGGCGGCGCCGGAGATCGGGGGATGAGTGGCCGGTGGCGAGGTATGCCGCGATGGCCGGGTCGGAGGCAACGCTATCGACGCGAGCGATGTAGCGGCGCGCCGCATCGGCGAAGAGCAAGTCGAGTGTGAGGGACGTGCCCTGGAGGCGTTGGCCGGCGGCCGTGAGGAGCACGTGCTTGACGCGCTGGTACGCGCCCCACGCAAATGCGAAGACCGTGACCAGCAGCAGGCCGGCAATCAGGAGTGGCAGTTGCCGCTCGATCGAATGCCAGCGCGTGCCCAGGCGTGCCTTCACCGTCACCCTCGCCCTCCATTCCGCCACGGTCCGGCGTGCTTCGAAATCCTCGTTCGCAAGTCCCGAGCGCTAATCTAATCACCGCGGGCGAGGTGCCAGGATGTGGGAATACCAGCGGGGCAGGTTCAGTCCGAACGTGCTACCACAGCCTGGACCCCGGCCAGCGACGCACCAGCCCGGCGTCGATGCCCAGAACTCGGCCCGCGCCGGTGACGAGCAAGACGGCGAGGCCGGCGACGAACGCGGCGTCGTTGCTGACATCAATCACGGTCATGCCGTCGAGGAGGAAATAATTGGCGGTCAGGAGGATACCGACGGCCGCGGCAAGGCGGGTGGCACCCCCAAGCAGGAGGGCGATTCCGACGGCGATCTCGGTGACGGCGACCAGCGGCGCGAAGAAGTTCACGTGGGGCGCGATGATGCCGGAGAGAATCGGGCGGTACAGGGCCGCGGCGTGAGGGAGACGCTCCGCGATCACGCCGCCCATCCAGCCCGGCCAGTGGTTCCAGTTTGCCGAGCCGGTTTTGTTGGAGGCGGCGCTGAGAAAGGCGGCGCCGACGTAGAGGCGGAGCGGGACGACTACCCAGGCGGGGGCGGTGGCGCGATCAGTCGCGGGGTGCACAGCAATCGTCATCGAGGCACCGTTTGCGACCAGCGGCGGTCGATCGCGCCATCGAGGCCCCACACCAGACCCGCGTTTCCGAGCGCTACGACGAGCGCGAGTGCCGTAAACGCGGCCGCGGGCGCCGGTGAGAATGGCTTGGCGCCAGCGGCCGCCATGTAGTTGCAGAGGAGGAGGACGGCGAGGGCGCCGGTAATTCGGGTGAAGAGACCGGCGATGAGGGCGAGGCCGAGCACGAGATGTATGACTGCGACGTGGTGCGCCAGCATGGTGGCGTGCTTGACCAGATGCGCGACTGTGGACTGGTAGAAGTCCGGGGTGTTCATCGACCAGTCGGCGAGCTTCGCTTTCATCGCGGCCGGCCAGGTCTGGCCGGGCTTGACCCAGGGCGCGGCGTTGGCCAACTGCCTCACGCCGGCGACGGCGAATACGACGCCCAGATAGATCCGTGTGGCCGCAAGCGGCCATCTCGGGATGCGCGTATTGTTCGGGCCAGCGAGGTTGGCACGCATTCGCTCTGCGGAGGTGGTGCGCAAAGGTCTCATCGCGGCAGGGCTCCGTCCAGCATACCGAACAGGACATCGATGCGGACAATCCGGCCAGCGCCGAGCGGACTCCAGCGCCGGCTGCCGCCACACTGACTTCCGGAGCGGTGACCGAACCGATCGGGTATTCCCGGCAGTTGCGGACATTCGACGCGACGATGCTGACCGTCGGCGGCATCATCGGCGGCGGGATCTTCCTCAATCCTGCAGTCGTCGCGCAACGCGTGCATACCGCGCCGCTCATCGTCGGCACCTGGGTGCTGGGCGGTGTGATCGCGGTCATGGGAGCGCTCTGCTTCGCGGAGCTGGGCGGGCGGCGGCCGGAGGCGGGCGGCGGGTATGTCTACCTCAAGGACGCCTTCGGGACCCTGCCCGCATTCCTGTACGGGTGGACGTTTCTCGTCATCGTGAACACCGGCGGCATGGCCGCGGTAGCGGTGACCTTTGCGCGGTACACGACGGACCTCATGCACGCGGGCGACGCCTGGGTGAAGCCCATGGCGATCGGGTCGATCCTCGTGCTCACTGCCGTGAACTACATCGGCATCCGTGCCGGCGCAACGACCCAGAACATTTTCACCGTCCTCAAACTCGCGGCACTGGCGGCAGTGATCGCGGTCGGGATCGCCGCCGGGGTGGCAGTGGTCATGCACGGGACCGGAGCGCTCGCGTGGGCGGGCGACCGGGCGGCGACACCGGTGGGGACGGCAGATCTGGCGCGCGTCGTGGGCGTCGCACTCATCCCGGTGCTGTTCACGTACGGCGGGTGGGCGCACGCCAACAACGTCGGCGGCGAGATGCGTGATGCCGAACGTACGCTTCCGCGCGCGATGACCTACGGCATCGCCATCGTGGTGGTGGTGTACGTGCTCGTGAACATTGCATACGTCCTGGTTCTGGGGCCGTCCGCGCTGGCGGCGAGTACCGCGCCGGCCTCCGACACGATGCGCCGAGCGCTGGGTGCGGCCGGCGGGACGCTGATTGGGATCGGTATCGCGGCCTCGACGTTCGGCTTCGTGAACCTGACCATCCTGTCGGCGCCGCGGATCCTCCAGGCGATGGCGGCGGACGGGCTCTTCTTCCGGCGGGCGGCGATCCTCCATCCGCGGTTCCGGACGCCGACGGCCGCGCTGCTGGCTCAGGCGGCGTGGGCGGTGGTGCTCACGGGATCGGGGACCTATGGGCAGCTTCTTGATTACGTGGTGTTCGGCGACTGGATATTTTTCGCGATGATCGTGGCGACGCTGTTCGTCTACCGGTCGCGGGACCACCGGCAGCCGCCAGGTGTTCCGGGATACCGAGTGCCCGGATATCCGATTACGCCGGCGCTGTTCATCGGCGTGGCGATGTGGGTGGTCGTGAGCAGCGTGCGGTCGAATCCGCCGAACGCGCTCGTGGGCGCGGGCTTGATCGTGCTGGGTATCCCGGTGTTTCTTGCGTGGCGCGCGCGGGCCGCGCGGATGCCCCACCGGTGATCAAGGAGAGCCGGTACCTGACATGGGCCAAGTCGCTGCCGGCCGCCGAGTATAATGTGGCCGGGAGCGGCGCTCGGCCCGCGACGCGCGCAGAGCTTGGGGATCCGGAACCCGACGCTCCCCTGACCGAGCGGAATGATTACGGGTGGCCACCGCTCGTGGCGCGCATCGCACTGCGATACGGCGTGCCGGAGACCTCCGTCGTCGTCGCGTCGGGCGCGTCGATGGCCAACCATCTGGCGATCGGGGCTCTAGTGGGACCGGGCGATCACGTCCTGGTCGAGGATCCGGTGTACGATCCGCTGGAGTTGGTGCCGCGGTTGTGGGGAGCGACGGTCGAGCGGTTCCCGCGGCGGCAGGCGGACGGGTACCGGCTGGATGTTGAGGCGATCGAATCGCAGCTGGAGTCTGCGACGCGACTCGTGGTGCTGTCCAACCTGCACAACCCGGCCGGAGTTGTCGCGCGCGACGCGGACATCGTGGCGTTGGCAGAGCTGGCGGAGCAATGGGGATTCCACGTGCTGGTGGACGAGGTATATCGGGAGTGGTTGCATGGCCGGGCTAAGGGCGACGGTGCGCGGGCGGCCGCGGCCCTCTCCCCCCGGATGATCTCGACGTCGAGCGTGACGAAGGCGCTGGGGTTGAATGCGTTGCGGATCGGCTGGGTACTGGCGGAACGGGGGCTCGCGGACCGGATGCGCCGGTTCATGGGGCTGTTCGACAACATCGTCGCACATCCAAGCGAGCGGCTGGCGGCGCGGGCGCTCGACCGGGCGGACGCGATTCTCGACGCGCGGCGGCCCTTGCTCGCGGAAAACCTGCAGCGCGTAGCGGCGTGGGTGGCGGCGACGCCAGGCGTGAGTTGGGTGCCGCCGGCGGCGGGGACGATTGCGTGGATCGATCTCGGAATCGGGGACACGACGGAGTTCGTGGCGCGGCTGGCGCGCGAGCAGAGCACGCTGGTCGTGCCCGGGTATCTGTTCGATGCGCCGGGACACATCCGCTTGGCGCTGAGTGCGGACGGTGACGTGCTCCTGGAGGCATTGCGGCGGATCGGGACACAACTGGGGTGACACGGTCAATGACGGCAATCATCCGAATGGCGACCGCGCAGGATGGGGAGCAGATCGCCGCGGTTTATGCTCCGTCCGTCACGTCGACGGTGATCTCGTTCGAGATGGAGCCTCCGGGCACGGGCGAGATGACTCGGCGAGTCACTGAAGCACTGGTCAAGTACCCGTGGCTGGTGGCGGAGCGGGACGGGGAGGTGGTCGGGTATGCGCGCGGCGGCCAGTACAAGGATCGTGCGGCATACGGCTGGTCGGTCGAGATGTCCGTCTACATTCGCGCGACCGCGCACCGGGGCGGGTTGGGGCGCGCGCTCTACGGAGTGCTGCTCGATATGCTGGTGCTGCAGGGGTTTTTCATGGCGTACGCCGGAGTGACACTTCCCAATCCGGCGAGCGTCGGGCTGCACGAGTCACTGGGGTTCACACCGGTCGGGGTGTACCGGGCGGCCGGGTACAAGTTCGGCGCATGGCACGACGTCGGATGGTGGCAGCGGCCTTTACAGCCACTGGTGCTCGACCCACCGATTCCTCGGCCGATCACCGCGATCATGGGGACGCCGGCATTCGAGAGAGCGATGAGGGGCGGCTTGAGATAGCGGCCGGTCGAGATACTACTATAAGAAGGAGGGGGCGTCGTAACCGGTCCCTACCGGGGATCCCACAGTCCAATACGCCATCATCGCCGTCTAGCGACTCTGACTCAGTGCGATGAGCATCCGCCTTGCGCGGGCTCGCACGGCGGGGGACCCGGTTTGGGCGAGAGACCGGATCAAGCGGAGCACCTCCGCGTGCAGCTCGGGGCCGGCGTGCGCCAGCTGGGCGAGCCCCTCGACCGCACAGGCCTGAACGATTCTGCTGTCATCATCGAGATAGCGCCGTAACACCCCGGCCACCCGGGCGCGTCCCTGCCGGGTGAGATGCAGTCTGGGCAGCATTTGAGCGATGTGCCAGCGCACTTCGGCCTCGCCAGACGCTGCCGCGCGGAACAGCGCTGTCCGAAATGGCCGAAGGAGATCCGGACGTTGCGAAAGAGCAGTGCCAGAAGAGCCGGATCGTGAGCGGCGCGCGCAGCGACTTCATCGGCCCGGCCGATGGAGCGGCGATCCCCGCCGGCGAGCGTCGCGATGACGCGGGCGGCGCGAGCATGGTCGGGTCGGGTTACGAATGTGCTACCAGAGGTTTTTCCCACAGCCGAATGATTCGGATTGACGGCCTCGTGGACAAGGGCCGTTCGGTTTCTAGACACCGCTCGCTCTAAAGCGGGCACGGCCGACGTGTGGGCGGAATTCCATTCCGCGCGACATTCGCATCATATCGCCGCGCCGAGCCGCCGGTCGCGATTGCGTCACAGGACGAGACGGCTTGCGATCGCAGCGTCTGTGATGCTTACACTAATTAGATTGTCCCCGTCGCCCCGGATTCCTCGCCCCCCACCGAGTGCCCACATGAACCCGCCGCATCACGACGACTATCTGAACACGCAGATGCACGAGTATCAATCCGACGAGCCCGCGCCCGCGCATCGTCTTCCGTTCGATCGGATCTTGCCGGCAGTCGCATCTGCCGGCGAACTCGGTGAGTACATGCCGCAGGAGGATCTCGCCGGCACTGCCGATGCCATGAACGGAGAGGCCTCCGGCAGCGATCCCGCCGCGGACGGTGACGACGAGGACGTACACGTCGCGCACGCGGACGACGTCGAGGTGCAGCTCATGGTCGCCGACGAGCGGCACGTACAGGCGGCGCACGGGGATGACGTCGAAGCGCACCAGGGCGCGCTAGCCGACATGTACGCGATCGATGTGGCCTCGGTCACCGTGGTGGGGCACGACGACGCCTTGGACGAAACGGCGATTACCGACGAGCACGCGATATCCGCATTGGCGCAGGAGGAGTCCGCTGAGATGGAAGCCTACTATGGAGAGGGAGACGAGGTAGAGGCGGACGGCGCAAAGGCGAGCCACGCAGAGGCGCACCACGTAGAAACAATCGACGCGACCACGCACGCCGAACACGATCAGGAACGTGAGCCTGAGCTGCGCGCAGACGACGAGGCCGAAGTACCGGCGCCCGCGATGTACGGGCATGAAGCGCCGGCCGAGGAGAGCGCCGCGCACGCGAGTGCCGAGGGCGAGGCTCTCGTCCTTGAGAGCAGCGCCCACGACGGTGAAGCTCAAGACATCGAAGCTCACGCCATTGAAGCACACATCGATGCGCACGCGGAGCCTGTACACGCGGCAACGGAGGCGGCAGAGGTCGGAGCGGTGGAGCGCGACGAGACAGGGACGAGTGCGGGGCAGACGCACCAGGAAGAGACGCAGATGGCAGACACACACGAAGCTCACGCCCACGACGGGCAGGCGCAGGACGCGGCGGCCGACAGCCAAATGGATCAGGGACACATGCACGAGGAGCACATGCACGAAGGACAGCTACACGAAGAGCATGCGCATGAAGAGACGGTGCAGTCCGAGCATCAGGAAGCCGCCGGTGCGCAGAGCGAGCATACCCACGATGGGGAGAGCGTCTACGCGGAGGTGTCGGAGGAGATGCACGCCGGCCACGCCGTAGCCGAGGAAGAGAGTGCACCGGTCGCTGAGGCGCACGCTGCGGCGCACGATGATGCGACGGGTGCCGAGCCGCATGGCGGCAACGGCGCGCCCACGACACAGCAGGCGCTGTCGATGGCGCAGGCGCCCGCCCACGCAACGGCGGAGCACGTGTCATCGGCGATGGAGGCGCGCGGGATGCTCGAAGGCGTCGCGCAGAGTCTCCGCACGCTCGCTGGCCGTGATACAAACGGTGAAGGGATCGCGATCTTCCCCCGCGGCGTGGATGTGCTGGAAGTTCGGATGCACATCTCGAGAGAGCGGGACATCGATCTCAACTTCCGCGTGGCCGGGCCGACGGTTTCGACCTCCAGTATCTGACGGCGCCCCCCGCAGCTGACGGATCAATCGCCGATCCAGCATCGGCGGGGGGAGAAGCGCAGGTCTTCCCCGGGATAGGCGTGTCCGCCTACCCCGGAGACGCGGCCGTTCGTGAATGGTTGGTCACGAGTCCGTACCGGTTTCTCGTGTATCCGATGGGCGGCCCGCGAGATCAGAGCGCCGTGGCCACCTGGCGTGGACGTGCGATCGGATTGCGGACAATGGGGTGGGGGCTCGCGGTGTTGTACAAGCCGCGCATCGCTGGCGGTGCGACGCATGTGCGCGATCCTGGCGCGCTGCTCACGCGCTCGCACGGCGCGAGTGATGGCTACGATGCCGTCGCGCAGTGGCGGCTCGATCGCATGCCCGCAGGCGGCACCTGTTTCGTCGACGCGACGCCGTTTGCACTCGGCGCCTACGCGCACGGCCCACGACGCCACCGGCCTGCCGGCTGGCTCGACTACTATAAAGGTTGGGTCGGGGCGGTCGTCGACAGCGGCATCGTGCAGCCTGGCACGTGCTGCGACCCGGCCGACGCGCTGGAGCTGGTGGCGACGCTACAGGACGTGTATCGCGAACGACACCGATCGCCGAAGCGCCAGTCGTTCTGGCTGGCGGCAGCGCAGCCGAGGGTACCGGGTGTAGAGCAGCCGGCTGCGGTGCCGGCGAATGGCGCTGACACATATCACACCGAAGTGTGGGAGACGTCGGCGAGCGTCACGCGGCGGACGTTTGGCGGAGTGCGGCTCGCGATCACCGCCTATTCGGCGACGACAACGGACCCGTCGTTTCACCCATCGCTGATCGAACCGGCATCGCTGGTGTCGATGCTGCGGCCGGGAGTGGCAGCAGGCGTGTCGTCCGGGCTGGCCGGATCGCCGCCAAGCTCTGTCGTATCAGACGCACGGGTACTGATGGAGGCATGTCTCGCGGCGCTGGGATTGGCGGGCCTCGGCGGCGGCAACCCATTTCCGTATGGAATCGGCGATGTCGAGATCCAACTCACGGAGCGCGATGGGGCAGCGCACGCGAGTATTCGCGTCTCCGGCAAAGGATCGCGGCAGCCGTAAAGACCGGCGGCTGCCGCCTCACTAGCGGAAAGCGATCGCGGGGGCGGGGTCCGCGGTGTCTCGTGAGACGGGCCGTGGTATACTGAAACCATGGTAGCCGTCACCAGGACGCGACCCCCGGTTCATGCGCTCGTGCTGATCGATGCGGCGCAGGCGGTACCGCTCTGGCGGCAGATCTACGAACAGATCCGTGGAGCGATCGCGAGTGGCCGGCTGGCCGCGGGCGCGAGGTTGCCAGCATCGCGCGCGCTCGCGGCCGATCTGGTCGTCTCTCGCAACTCCGTGACGGCCGCGTACGCACAGCTACGCGCCGAGGGGTATCTCGTCCAGCGGGGACGAGTGGGCACGTTCGTCGCGTCGCTCGAGCCTGACCGAGTGGAGATGAGTGCGCGTCCGGCCCGCTCGCGCAAGGCGGCACAGGCCGTGCCAGAGAAAGGGCGGCGCCCATTGTCGCGCATGGCGGCGATGGCGCTCGCGTCGGCGGAGCGGTTACCGCGCGGCGATCGTGGCCCAGCGGTGCCGTTCCGGATCGGGGATCCGGCGATCGATGTCTTCCCGGTGCGAGTGTGGAGCCGGCTCGTCGCGCGGAGCTGGCGAGGCGGGCGCGTGCCGCTGGGTTATCTGGATCCGGCGGGAGCGCGTCCGCTGCGCGAGGCGATCGCTGAGTATCTGATCGGGTCGCGGGGCGTGCGCTGCGAGTGGCAGCAGGTGTTCATCGTCAGCGGGACTCAGCAGGCCGTGGACGTGGCGATCCGGCTCGTGCTCTCGCCGGGCGACGCCGTGTGGATCGAGGATCCGTGCTATTCGGGGGCGCGGTCGGCGATCGATGCCTCCGGCGTCACTGCCGTCAGCGTCCCGGTCGATGGCGAGGGGATCTCGGTCGACGAGGGTCTTCGCATCGATCCCACGGCCCGCGGCGTGTACGTCACCCCATCGCATCAGTTCCCGCTGGGCGCGGTCATGAGTGTGTCGCGGCGGCTGGCGCTCCTCGGCTGGGCCGCGAACGCCGATGCGTGGATTATCGAAGACGACTACGACAGCGAGTTCCGGTACGCGAGCCGCCCATTGCCATCGTTGCAGGGGCTGGACGAGCAGGGCCGCGTGATCTACGTCGGCACGTTCAGCAAGACGCTGTTCCCGGGATTGCGCGTGGGATACCTCGTGAGTCCGCCAGGGCTCGTTGACGCCTTCCAGGCGGCGTTCGCGCTCGGCGGCCGGTTTGCGTCGGCGGATGCACAGTTGGTGGTGACGGAGTTCATCACCGAGGGTCATTTTGAGCGGCATCTGCGACGGATGCGTGCTCTCTACGCCGCGCGGCAGGCGGCGCTGCTCACGCACGCACAGGACCAACTGTCCGAGTGGCTTGACGTGTCACCGAGTGCCGCGGGGCTGCATCTCATTGGATGGATCAGGGACCGGAGCAGCAGTGCGACCAGGATCATCGAGCGGGCAGCCGGCGTGGGCGTCGAGCTGCGGGCACTTTCGCACTATACCCAGCGGGTCCCAAAACGGGATGCGATCCTGCTGGGGTATGCGGCGTTCACGCCGGTGGCAATGCAGGCGGCCGCTCGCCGCCTGAGGGGGGCGCTGGCTGGCCGCCGGGAATCGGGGCCTCGGGCGCGGGGGTGAGAGAGGGGCCGGGTAGGTCTGGCACCATCGATCCGGCGATCTCTGGTACTGGCGGCGGGTCCAACGACAGCGAATCCTACAGGAGCAGCGCCAGGAGTTGCTCCGGATTTCAGACTGTCGCCGACCGCCGGCAGGGAATCTCATGAGTACACCGCTCCAGACCGCACCGCTCCCGCTCCCGCTCCCGCCGAGCGAGCCGCATCCGTATCGCCGGACCGATCCGCTCTTCACGAGCAGGACCCTGGCCATCACCGACATCACGTGTACCTGTCCGCGCTCACCAGCAGGGGCGCTGCGGGAATCGGGCGCGTACCAACTGGTATTCGTCCGCCGGGGTGTGTTCGTGAAGCATGGGACGGCCCGCCATCAGGCAGAGGTCGCGGCGGAGCCCGCGCACGTGTTGCTGCTCGAACGGGGCGAGCCGTACCGCGTCAGTCATCCGTCGAGCCGCGGCGATGCGTGCACGGCGGTCGCGTACGAGAGCAGGGCAGTCATAGCGGTGGCGAAGGCATGTGGCGCGCCGGATAGCCTTGCCGGGCGCAGTCCATTTCCCGCGGGGAGCGCCGTCGTGCCACCCGCGGCGATCCTGCGATTGCATCGTCTCCGTCTGTGGCTGCGGACACCGGCTGCGATCGTGACGCCGGGCGAAATAGATGCGGAGGGGCTGGAGCTCTTGCGGCTCGTGCTCGCGCCGGCGTGGCGGAAGTATCGAGATGCCGAGTCGGCAAACGCCGATCAGGCGAGTGATGACGTGTTGCCGGGACGGCCGGATATCGTGGAGACCGTGAAGCAGGCGCTCGCGCGGCATCCGGCGGCTACGACGTCGCTCGATGACCTGGCGACGTACACCGGGATGTCACCTTCGCATCTCGCGCGGGTATTCAGCCGCGGGGCGGGGCTGCCGGTCCATCAGTACCTCTTGCGGCTACGGCTCGGCACCGCACTCGAGCGGATGAGCGACACGTCGGTGCGCATGAGCGCCATCGCGCTCGATAGCGGGTTCTCGAGCGCGAGCCATTTCACGAACGCGTTTCACAAGACCTTCGGCCTCACGCCGACACAGTGGCGTGCGTCGCTGCCGGCGCGGCGCCGGACGGCGTAGGCCTATCCGGCTACGCCGTGAGACTCGTGACGGAAAACGGGTGCCACGATGCGCGGTTATGTGTCACCGCCAAAAACTGTCAGCTCGGTGTGCTCGGGTCGGCGCCGTCCGGTGCCCAGCGGCGTAGGCCGCAGCTCAGGCAGTACCGCGTACACGGATTTCTGTACCACGTGGCCTTGGCGAAGGTGTTGTGACAACGAGGACAGGGCCACTCGGCGACCCAGAAACTTGATACCACAAATGCGGCCATCCAGACTGTCCCGGCGATTGCGAATACCTCCGGTGTGTGATGATGCGGCAGCCTCGCGGCCACTCCGGAGAGCAGCCACTTCCCGGGGAAGAACGCGAGGTAGACACCCCACATGCATCGTTGGCGGCGGCGGAGGTCTTGCCACGCCGCGGCGTACGCCGCTTCGCTCACAGTGGTCAGGGAGAGGGAGCGGTGTGACCCGTTGTGGGCATCATATTGTAGATGCGGCCGCCGGCGAGGCACAGGTCACCCGTGCGACACATTAGGCCTCTGGCCAACCCGCGTGTGACAGGTGTGTGTCCGACGCGTGGCGCGGCGAGTGCGGCCGAGTCACGACCACACACAACAACGAACTCCAAACGAGAGTCTCGCATGTCTATGGAAGCCGATTTGGCGGTAAGGCGCGGGTCTTTACAGAGGGACGAAGTGCGGCAGGGAAGGGGCACGCGTGTCAGATAGCGGGTCACCCGGGGGTCGCGTGCGGACTGCTGGCATCGTCGGCGGCCTCGGGCCGGAATCGACGATCGACTATTACCGGCGGATCATCCAGGCGTATGGCGAGCATCGCGACGGGAGCGGTCCATCGCTCCTCATCAACAGCGTCGACACGAAGAAGGCGTTGGCGATTGCGGCGGCCGATGACCGGGTGCAGTTCGTGGAGTTTTTGAGCACTGCCGTCGAGGTATTGGCGGCGGGCGGGGCGGATTTCGCGGTGTTGTCGGCCAACACGCCGCACATCGTCTTCGACGAAGTGCGGGCGCGGTCACGGATCCCGATGATCTCGATCGTCGAGGTGACGGCCCATGCGGCTCGTGCGCGCGGGCTAAAACGGCTTGGGCTGATCGGGACGCGATATACGATGCGGGGCGAGTTCTACCCCCGTGGGTTTGCGCGAGTGGGCGTTGGACTTGTGCCGCCAGGCCAGGCGGACCAGGAGTACGTGCACGCGAAATACATCGGAGAGCTTCTCAAGGGAGTGTTTCTCAGTACGACGCACGATGGCCTGGTCGCGGTGGTGGAACGCCTTCGGCGAGACGAGGGGATCGACGGGATCATCCTGGGCGGGACGGAGCTTGCGCTGATATTGACCGAGCCCACAATTGCCGGGATCCCGGTGCTGGACACCGCGGCCCTGCATGTCGAGGCGATCGTGAAGGAGCTGCTGGCTTAACTGGTAGGGGCTGGTCGCGACCGGCCCGGTAAGACGGTGGTTGCCGCCGCCCTTGGTAGGGGGGGGTCATGAGCCGCCCGGTCAACGGTCGTTGCCGTCCCACCAAGGTCAGTGGCCTAGGCAGCGGGGGCCGGTTCGCGAACCATCGGTCGCCCTTTTCGGGCAACGGCCCCCCACGGAACCTCCGGATCGCCGAGACGCTTCGTAGCCTAGCGATATTGCACCGGCAGCGCGCCGTCCATTGCTGTGGCGGACGAGCCCACTCGGCTTCCACCCTGTATCCATGGAGCGAATCTGGTGAGGGATGCGATCACGAGCGACAAGATTGCTCGGCCCGTCGGACCGTTTTCCCCGGCCGTGCGCGGCGAGAATGTGATTTACCTGAGTGGCCAGGTGGGACAGGATCCAGCCACGGGCCGTGTCGTCGAAGGTGGCGTGGCCGCGCAGGCCGCACGCACGCTCGAAAACGTCAAGGCAGTCCTGGAGGCTGCAGGCCGGTCGATGGACGACGTGCTACGCGTGGGAATCTTTCTCGCGGACATGAAGGACTTCGCCGTTGTCAACGAGGTTTATGCCAGATACTTCACGGCGCCATACCCCGCACGGACCACAGTCGCCGTGGCCGCGCTACCGTTGGGAGCCGCCGTCGAGATCGAGGTCGTCGCTAGCCGAGGTGCGTAGCCGGATGCGGCCGGCTGCAAGAGCCGTTGCGGGAGCTCGTCTCGCATGAAGATCAAAGGCGGCACCGTGGTGCGGCTGCTGTTTCTCATCGGCGTTCTAGCGCTGCTGATATTCGTGCGTGTGTGGCCATGGCAGAGCGCCGCGACTAAATGCCGCGCCGCCTATGCGGCCGCGCGGACTCGCAGCGATAGCCTTGCGATAGACACGACGCAAATGCCGATGTTGAGCTCTTCGAGGTATCCCGGGAATCACAGACACACGCTCCGATGTGACGCGTTGATACGGTCGGCGCGGTGAAGTAGGTCGCGCCGATTCCTCCGATGCATGGCACGCGCTCCGAGTCTACCACAGGCGGTCTCGCCGGTGCGAACCGATCACAGATGATCCGGTCGCCAAGCCTTTCGTCTCCTTTCTCCTTTCTGTTTGAAGTTGTGCTTCTTTTGTTGGTGTATCGCACACCATAGAGCAGCTGAATGCCATTCATCGATCTCGCACTGTCACGCCGACTGGAGCGGGCGGAGGGCCAGGCGTGCCGGGCATTCGCCGACGTGCGCAGGCGTCTCGATCCAGCGAGCGGCGCCACATCTATAGAATGCGCCGGCGCGTACGCTGTCTTTGACGGTATCTCCTCTCCCGTCACCCAGACGTTCGGGCTCGGCCTCTTCGAAGAGACGACGCCAGCCGCCTTGGACGAGATCGAACGGTTCTTCGAGGACCGGGGCGCGAAGGTCCATCACGAGGTGAGCCCGTTGTCCGGCGTCGCGATCACCGACCGGTTGTGCGCCCGCGGGTACCGGCCCATCGAGATGAGCAGCGTGATGTTTCGCGGCGTCGAGGCGCCCGGCGGGCACGATCGCGGCATCGTGGTACGGGTGGCTGGGGTCGAGGAGACGTCGCTATGGGCGGATGTCAACGTTCGGGGATGGTCGCATGGTCATCCCGAGCTGACGAAGTTCCTTGAGGAGGCAGGCGCGCTCATGGCCGCACGGGCGCAGAACGTGTGTTTCATCGCGGAATTCGATAGGCAGGCAGGTGCCGCGGGCGCACTGTTCGTCCATGGCGGAGTGGCACTCTTCGCCGGGGCGACAACGGTACCGGAGCAGCGGAACCGTGGGTTGCAGTCGGCACTCACGCACGCTCGGATGCGCTATGCCTGCCAGTCGCAGCGCAACGCTGAGCGCGCCGGCTTCCGCGTCGCGTATACGCGCACGAAGTGGGAGCTACGGCCCGTCGCTTCGGCGTGATGCCGTCAGGGACGCTGCTGGTACAGCTGATCAGCCCAGCGCGCGAACTTCGTTGCCCTTTCGAGAAGAGCCCGCCCGTCCTGTAACGGATAGTATTTGCCCTGATACGCCACGCCGTCCTTCGCCCGTACGAGTGATAGAAGCAGGGAGTCCATATCACTCGGCAGCCGCGCGGCCAGGACTCCGCGGAGCACACTGACCGCCTGCTCGTGATCGCCGGCCGTCGACTTGCGTTCGCCATAGGCGATCGACATGGCATCGGAGTAAGCAATCGCGGCGTGGATCGAGAGCAGCGCAATGGCGTTTCCGTACGTCTCGTCATCATCCGCGACTGCCGAGAGCGCGTCAGCCGCATCGAGAAACGCGCGCCCCACTTGTCGGTACTTGCCGGCACTCAGGCGGTCCACCGGGCGCGCGCGACCGCGCCTAACCACGGAGCAGGTCCGCGATGTCGGCGTTGCCAACGAGACGACGCGCGTCCCGCTCGAGTCCCTTGACCAGTGGATCGTTCGCCGCCGACAGGCGCTTGAGTTGGGCCAGCGGCTGAATGAAGGGCGAGAGCCGTTGTCCAAAACGGACGGTGAAGTCGAAAGCTCTGTCGCTAATGGGCCGGTGTAACGCCTGGGCCTCGGATGCGGTGCGCGTGACGACCGCGAGATCGAGATCGCTCTTCGCGTCCTCCTCGCTCCGGGCCACGCTTCCATAGATTCCCGCCCACATCACCTCCGCATTCACTTCGGCGGCTGCGTCCGAGATGAGATTGCGTAGGGTCTGAAAGAGCGCATCTGTCCACTGCTGTTCCGCCGCGAACAACGGAATGAGCGCGGTCGCCACGAGCGTGTGCTCTCGATTGATCCTGTAGAGGGCCTCCGCCCGCGTGTCCTCACGCACGACGAGTCCACGGGCCAGTAATTCTCGGAGGGCCAGGTCAGCCGTCCGCTTGGCCATTCGGATTCGGCGGCCGGCCTCGCGCCCGGAGATCGGCTCGGAGGTTGAAGTAAAGAGCCGAAGGAGGCGCACGGCGCTCGTCGATGCCAGCGCGTCGTCCAGTGGCGTGGTCAGCGTAGGCACGTATTCTCCCCGTTAGGGAGAAAGTAGCCCATATGGGCTAACAAAGCATCCATATGGGTTATAATATCATCCGCTATCTTTGGCGTCAATCCCTCCTTGTTGAGCGGAGGCTCCATCCCCACACGGCGTTCGCGCGACGTCACTTGCGCGTTCCCAGTTTTTGCGACACACTAGAGGTCGCTTCAATTCCTGGGGTGGCCGGTGTCTGGACCGTCGTTGCGGGCGTGTGTCCTCCGTACCGGCACTCTGGTGGCTGGCGTCGCATGCTCGAGTGCCAGGGCCGCCGCCGTTCGGATGCTGAACCGAGTCAGGTCGCATGCGCGCAGGGAGGTGACGCGATGACGACTCGCGGCGTGGCGGCGGCAGTGCTCATCGCGCTTGTGCTCATGAGCGTCGGCTGCGCCGATCTCAGGAGGACATTCGGGGCCGAGGTGGCACTGTACTCCGCGCTGCAAGTGCAGTTTCGGGGGCCCATCGCTGTCGTTCGGAGCGCGAACGGCGTGCTGATGCTCTCGGTGGAGGTGCCGCAGTCCGAAGCGAAGAAGGTGATGCCGGGGATCGATCGCGAGCGGGCGTTGCGGATCGCGAAGTTCGCGCGAGCGCACTACACCGATACGATTGGGCTACGCTCGATCACGGTGTTCTTCACGACGAGGACCGACTCCGGGGTGCTGCACATACCGCACAGCTATCCGGGTGGGACGTGGTCGATCATCTCGCTCGATTCGGAGCCGGACCCGGCACAGACGGAGTCCGCGGGTCAATCCACGGGAGTCCGTTGATCGCGGGTGGGTACGTGCTCTCCGGCCGTCGGCGCTCTATCTCGGGAATGTCATGACCGCATGGGTACGTCGTCACACCGTATGGTTCACTGCGGCCATGGTGTTCTCCAGCGTGTGCTGCCTTCGTCTGCCGGCGCAGACTCCCGGCGGTGGCGTGATCACGTATCAGATGGATGCGCCACAAGGCGGGATGGCCATCCTCCGCTATTCGGTCCGCGGGAGCAGCATGCGTATCGACATGTTCAACGACACGACACAAGGTGCCAATGAGATGAGCCAGGTATTCGACGTCCGCCGCGGGGCCTGGGCGATTCTGATGCCACGCATGAAGATGTATATGCAGATGCCAATGGGCACCCGCAACGCGGCACAGCATCCGATTGCGTCGGATACCAGCCACGTGGGTGGCCCGCGAGACAACAGTAGTCAGTTCACGCCGACCGGAGGAGATGAGACTGTGGCCGGTGTCATATGCAATGACTACGTCGGCCGCTGGCAAGCGGACATCTACGAGCTGTGTGCTGCGAACGGGATGAATGATTTTATCCCGACCGTCTTACCTCCCCACATTGGCGCAATGACCCGGGATTCCGCGGCACTGGAAGGACCGTTGGCCGCTCTTATCGGACGGCATTTCTTTCCGCTCAAGCTGGTCACCCGCCGGAATGGGACTGTTTCAACGCTCGTAGCGAGGCACGTGAGTCGCGATGTGCCAGACAGTTCAGTGTTTGAGATACCTGCGGATTATCACCCGATGTTTGCGCCGCAACAGCCGAAACCACCCGGATGAGGAGTTCAACCACGGTTGGGATCTGCCGCGCTGTCGGTTCAGCGCATCGTGGGACTAAGGCAGTTGTCCTTTAGGTCGGGGTGCCGCGTTGCCGGCTGGATGGCCGGGATGCTCCTCAGCGTTGTTGGCGCGTGGCTTCTATTGCCGTCTCGCAACGTCCGTGGCAATACACTATTCGAGAACAAGGTGAATAGTTGTACGCTATCTCCCTCGGATATAAGTGTCTCACTATTCATCGGCGACGCCGGTCCAGTTGGGTCTACTTGGTATTCAGTAACTGAGCGCGCACCCGGTTCGCCATTCGGGCATCAGATATTCTACGCCTACGCCTCGCCCACTTTGACGGGCGTTCGATGCCGGCCAGGGGACACACTTGATCTTGTCGGCCTCACGTCAACGCGTTCGCTGCCTCTTGGGCAAATGGCTGCGTCATTGCGCGCCAACCCGCTGCTATTCGTCCGAGATTCGGCCATGCACGCTCCGCCACCGCGCCGCAGGGGAAGCATGGAGTGGTGGGACTGGTGGGGGTC
>Ga0182024_10000972_pt1 | contig 74139 bp, 68 predicted proteins | sample P32metaG_FD_120480 | JGI IMG/M metagenome (GOLD analysis project Ga0182024, IMG submission 120480) | Permafrost microbial communities from Stordalen Mire, Sweden - P3-2 metaG (Illumina Assembly) | ecosystem: Environmental > Terrestrial > Soil > Wetlands > Permafrost | place: Sweden: Stordalen...
CACGTACAACACCATCCGTCCTCATCAGGCCCTCGGCTACGCCACTCCCGCCGAGTTCCTTCAGCGGTTCAGCAATCCCAAGCTTAAAATTCAAAAGTGTCACTAATCATGTGGACGAATACAGTCCATTGACAGGAGGGCGGGTCGCGGCGATAATGCGTCGTACCAATTCCCCTTAGAGAGGCACGCTACTGACTTTGGCAACGCGCCCGAAATATATTTTTGTGACGGGTGGCGTGGTTTCCTCACTGGGCAAAGGGGTTGCGGCGGCCTCCATTGGATGCTTGCTCGAAAGCCGGGGCCTGCGCGTCACCCTCCAGAAGTGTGATCCCTACCTGAACGTTGATCCTGGCACCATGTCTCCTTACCAGCATGGTGAGGTGTTCGTCACCGATGATGGCGCCGAGACGGATCTCGACCTGGGTCACTATGAGCGTTTCACCTCCGCCCATCTGACCCGCGATCACAACTGGACGACCGGCCGCATCTACGAATCCATCATTACCAAGGAACGGCGCGGCGATTACCTGGGCAAAACCGTGCAGGTGATCCCTCACGTCACTGATGAAATCAAATCCGCCTTCCGCAAAGTGGCCGACGATGTGGACGTGGTAATCGTTGAAATTGGCGGGACCGTAGGCGACATCGAGTCGCTGCCATTCATGGAAGCGATCCGCCAGATGCGCCTGGAATTGGGCGCGGAAAACGCCATTTTCGTTCACCTGACGCTGGTGCCCTATATTGCCTCAGCGGGCGAATTGAAAACCAAGCCGACACAGCACAGCGTAAAGGAACTTCTAAGCATCGGGATTCAGCCCGATTTGCTGTTGTGCCGCAGCGAGCGTCCACTGCCCAAAGATCTGAAGGCGAAAATTGCACTTTTCTGTAACGTCCCTGAAGCCAGCGTGATTTCCGCCACCGACGTGGGGAATATTTATGAAGTGCCCATGTCGCTATCCGGCGATGGATTGGACGAGCAGATTCTGCACCTGCTCCATCTCCAGGCTGGACCACGACGGCTGGAGCGTTGGCGCGAGGCGGTCAATCGGCTGGAGCATCCCGAAGGGGAAGTGCGGATTGGCGTGGTAGGAAAGTACGTCTCGTTGGAAGACGCCTATAAGAGCTTGCGCGAAGCATTGATGCACGGCGGAATGGCCAATGGCCGCCGGACGATCATTGAATGGGTGGAAGCGGAGGAAATTGACTCGCCGGAAACGGCCGCAAGAAAACTGCGCCATGTGGATGGAGTGCTGGTCCCTGGCGGCTTCGGAAAGCGCGGCATTCAGGGAATGATTCACGCGATCACGTACGCGCGAACGGAAAGCGTGCCTTTTTTCGGAATCTGCCTGGGAATGCAGTGCGCCACGATTGAATATGCCCGCAACGTTGCGGGACTGGGACACGCCGACAGCACGGAATTCGACGCCACTGCCGCCCAACGGGTTATTTACAAATTGCGTGAATTGCTGGGTGTGGACGAAATGGGCGGCACCATGCGGCTGGGCGCGTGGCCCTGCGTGTTGGAAGCAGGATCTTTCGCGGAGCAGGCCTATGGTGCGAGCGAAATATCGGAGCGGCACCGGCACCGGTATGAATTTAACCGCGAATATGAAGAGGCGCTGATCAGGGCGGGCTTGCGAATTTCAGGCAAGACGCCGGATGGAATGTACATTGAAATTGTGGAAGTGCCTGAGCATCCTTGGTTCCTCGGCTGCCAGTTCCATCCCGAGTTCAAGTCCAAGCCTATGGCTCCCCATCCGTTGTTTGCCGCGTTCGTGGGCGCATGTAAGGAAAACCGGCAGCGCCGGGAATCTGGCGAGGAACGCCTAGAAATTACCGCGGACGCTGGGCAGCTACGGACAGCCAGCGCCAGAGACTAGAGCAAGAGCAGATTTCTCATTGCGGCGAAATGCCGCGCCTCGGAATGACCAAGCGCGCTTTGAACGTGCCATTCAATCAATGAGCCCAATCCCAAATTTTTCGGTGGGTGATGTGCAGATGGGTGGCAACGCGCCGCTATTCATAATTGCCGGGCCGTGCGGGATCGAATCCGAAACTCACGCGATGACGATGGCGCGGGCGCTGGCCGAATTCTGCGCGCGGGCAGGGGCGCCCTTGATTTTCAAGGCCTCCTTTGACAAGGCCAACCGCTCGTCGCTGGAATCGTTTCGCGGGCCTGGGTTGGCCGAGGGTTTGCGCATATTGGCGAAAATCAAGGCGGCGACAGGCCTGCCAGTGCTGACCGATATTCACGAGCCAGGACAAGCAGCGCCGGCTGCTGAAGTGTGTGACGTGCTGCAAATTCCCGCATTTCTGTGCCGGCAAACAGATCTGCTGGTGGCTGCAGGACGAACAGGCACCGCAGTGAACATAAAGAAAGGTCAATTTCTCTCCCCCGATGAAATGGGAAACGCCGTAGACAAGGTGACGAGCACTGGCAACCACAAGATTGTTTTGACGGAGCGCGGCAGTTCGTTCGGCTATCAGAATTTGGTTGTGGACATGCGGTCGTTTGGCATTATGCAAAAGCTGGGGTACCCGGTGGTTTTTGACGTAACGCATTCGGTGCAACTTCCCGGCGGCGCTGGGAAGTCCAGCGGAGGACAGCCGGAGTTTATTGAGCCGCTGGCGCGAGCCGCGGTGGCAGCGGGAGTAGACGGAGTGTTTCTGGAAGTACACGATGATCCGGCGCATGCGCTGTCTGACGGAACAAATGCCCTGCCGCTCGTGAAATTCGATCCGCTGTTAAGAAAACTGATCCAATTGGCCGCCCTGGCGCGCGAGTGGGAACGGGAATGACGACGGAGGAGATCAAGAAATCCGGCAGTGCGGTGGAGTCCGCCCGGAGAGTGCTGCGAATTGAAGCCGCGGCCATCACGGATTTGATTGCGCGTGTGGACAAACACTTCGAGCGCGCCGTGGAAACATTGTTTGCGTGCGGTGGCCGGATCGTCATTACAGGAATGGGGAAGTCAGGATTAATTGGCAGAAAGATTGCGGCCACACTAGCGAGCACCGGTTCACCCGCTCTATTTTTGCATTCCGCGGAAGCGTTACACGGCGACATGGGCATGGTGGGACCAGGCGATGTAGTCGTGGCGATTTCCTACAGTGGTGAGACGGAAGAAATTGTGGCGCTGCTGGAAACGCTGAAGAGGCTGGGCGTGAAACTGATTTCGCTGACTGCTGCGGCGCAATCCACGCTGGGGCGTGCGAGCGATATTATCTTGGATATCAGCGTGAAGGAAGAGGCCTGCTCTCTAAACCTGGCGCCCACGGCGAGTACAACCGCGGCGTTGGCCATGGGCGATGCGCTGGCCATCGCTTTGCTTGAGCGTCGGCAGTTCGGCCAGGAGGATTTCGCGGCGCTCCATCCTGCTGGCTATTTGGGGAAAAAGCTGCGGCGCGTGGATGCTCTGATGCATTCCGGGGATGACGTGCCGGTGGTGCATCTCACGGATCCTGTTCCGGAAATTATTTACGAGATGAGCCGCAAGGGGCTGGGAATGGCGGTGGTGACCGACGACGCTGGGCGCGTGCTGGGAATTGTCACCGACGGCGATTTGCGGCGGCTGATGCAGCAGCGGAAAAAGGAGTCGCTCGATCTGACGGCGGCGGAATGCATGACGCGAAACCCCGCCACACTGACGCGCGGGGAATTGGCGTCCAGCGCACTACGAATCATGCAGGAGCGGCGTATAACGTCCATCGTAGTCGCCGGAGAGAACGGGGAACTGGAGGGTGTGGTGCATTTGCACGATTTGTGGACGCTGCAATTATTTTAGTCGCGCAGATCAAGATATTCAATCGAGGACTCGCAATTAAAATGGCGGCACAGCATAAAAAGCCGACGGCGGCTGGCAAGGAGAGATTAGCGGCGCGAGCCGGGGTGGACATTCGGCGGCGTGCAGCGGGGATTCGCGTCGTGCTAATGGACGTGGACGGTGTAATGACCGATGGAAGGATTTGCCTTCAGTCGCTGCCAGACGGTACCTCGGAAGAAATGAAGGTGTTTCACGCCCATGACGGCGCGGGAATAAAATTGGCGGGGCTGATGGGCCTCCGGATGGGGCTGATTACCGGCCGCGATTCAGCTGCCACCACGCGACGCGCGCGCGAAGCGAGCATGGAATTTGTTTTTCAAGGACGGGCCAAAAAACTGGTCGCGTATGAGGAGATTTTGCGGACGGCCAGGGTGACAGACGAAGCGGTGGCCTATATCGGCGACGATCTGCCTGACCTTCCTCTTTTACGACGCGCGGGTCTGGCGGTGGCGGTTGGCAATGCCGTTCCGGAAGTGAAACAGGCGGCCCACTACGTAACAGCGCGCTCCGGTGGTCAGGGTGCGGTCCGCGAGGTCATTGAGCTGATCCTAAAAGCCCAGGGCCGCTGGAGCGAAGCCATTCCCCGCGCGATAGCTTGACGCGTACCGGCCAGGCGGGCGCTCTGATTTTTGGCCGCAATAAATCCTTGACTCTGTCCGCGAGCGGACAGAATATAGCCTCGTACATTTGATCCCGCGTTTACCTGGGCGACCGGGCCGAGAGACATTAAAATCTGGAAAGGAGCTTCATCATGGCAAAGCTTTCGAGCATAACGCGCGCCAAGGCCATCGTAGCAATACTGGCCGGCTGCACCCTGGTAATTCCCGCTGGTGCGGCGCAGAACATTAGCGTTCAGCGCCAATACCAATTGGGGTCGCAGAATACGGCAACGGCTGATCCGCCCGTGCCAAGACCGAATACCAAGCCCTGCTTTGTGCAGCTTTTTAGCAATTATTTGTTTGAGGATTACAACTCGCAATCATTTCAATACACTCCGCCGACGGCATGCCCCGGACCCTGGGCCAAGGTAGTTTTCGTCGGAAACTTTGCGGTCAGCGCGGGCATTCAGTACGACCGCACGGGCAATATCTGGATTGGCGCGACGAATATCTGGTTTGGCACCACTCCCGAACCTATGTCGAATTTCGGACCGACTTGGCACGTGGAAAGGGACCTGACCGATTACAGTTCGCTATTCACCACGCCCCAGACGGGAACAGTGGACATTTTTAATATCGTCAATTCGCAGTACACGGGAATCATCTCCGGCAGCACCGCGCTGGAATTTTATCCTTTGGCCAATGGGCAAACAGCACCGCGCACCGCCGATGTGGTTCTGCCACTTTCGGCTGGTCCAACAGGAGGAACTGTGGCGCTGAACACCACGGCCGACCAACTGGCCGGTACGTTCACCATGCCCACCAATGTTGAGGCGGCCTATCTTGACGTTTACGCGCAGGGCCAGAGCAGCGATGAGTTCTGGTACACCTGTGTTCCCGACGACGTGGCGACCGAGCTCGAAAGCTGCACAGGAACGGCGTTTCGCGAGACGGAGATCAGCATTGACGGTACGCCCGCTGGAGTCGCTCCCGTATACCCTTGGATTTTTACGGGTGGTATTGACCCGTACCTATGGTCGCCCATTCCAGGCGTTCAAACGCTCGATTTCATTCCCTATCGGGTTGACCTGTCACCGTTCGCCGGACTATTGAGCAATGGCCAGCCGCACACCGTGGCATTGAGTGTATTCAACGCCGACAGCTACTTTTCAGCCACCGCATCATTATTGCTGTACCTCGATAGCGGATCGACGCAAGTGACCGGCGCGATAACTCACAACACCCTGAGCGCGGCCCCCACGCCAGTCGTGCTGGAAAACATCAATACGGTCAATGGCGCCACTGTGGGCGCGGTCAAAGTCACATCCGAGCGCACCTACATCATCGAGGGCTACGTGGATACATCGCACGGGCGCGTCAATACCGAGGTATCGGACCTGGTCAATTTTTCCAGTGTGGAAAGGTTTGACATATCCAGCCTCCAGTACGTGCAAGACATCACCCAGGACAATGATCTGTCGTCCGCCAGCGCGGTTACCGATCATGGGACCACGACCTATACTTCCCAATCATTCGGCTATCCGCTGAATCTTGATATCTCAGTGGCCTACAATTCCGACGGCTCCGGCGTGCAAACCACCAAGGTGAACCAGCAATACAACACCACCAGCTCTGTGGGAAACCAGCGCGGCGAATATGATTCCACCGGCAGCAACGTCGTGACGGCGACGGACATGCTGGATTTCAACTCTTCGGGTGAGATTACCGGAAACACGGGACAGAAGAGTTCGCAGAATTATTCGTTCACCTCGTCCAGTCCCGGCGGCGATCAGTGCTATGAGCGTACAATCCGCGCCGCAAATGGGGTTCTCACCGGCGTGCAAAATAGCTGTTCGAGCCAATAGCCGCAACCGACATGTAAACCTGAACGCCCGGGTGTGCCATGTGCACTCTCGGGCGTTTTCGTGCGAATACCACCCGCTGTGCGGGTATATGATGATTCAAAATTATGGTGCTGCCGGGATAACGCGGTGCTGGTGTATGCTCTTACGGCCTGATCAATTCGGAAATTCGGCTGGAATGCGGAATGGAGCGGGAGAAGGGAATCGAACCCTCACCTCGAGCTTGGGAAGCTCACGTTCTGCCACTAAACTACTCCCGCCCGTGTAATGCTACGAAGCCTCGCATGTAATTATGGAGGGGCAGCCGAAGGATAGCACTGGCAAAACGGTCATGCAAGCAATCCCGCGCATCGTGCCTGTGTCGCGCAGGCAGAATCGAAATAGCAGAGAAATCACGGCGGCGATGGGAATTGCGGGATGTAATAAATAATCATGGAGAAAATGATGTCAACGAAAACAATCGGAAAATGGATGGTAACGGCTGGATTGCTGGTGCTGGGCATGTCCCTGCCAGCGCAGGCCCAGAAAGTTTCGAAGTGGCATATAGATCCGGATCATTCCAGTGCACAATTCGTTGTGCGCCACCTCGGAATCTCGAATGTGCAGGGAGAGTTCACCAAAGTGAGCGGCGAAGTGGAATTGGATGAAAAGGACATCACCAAATCGAGCGTGAGTGCGACAATTGACGTGAATTCAATTGACACACGCAACGCCAACCGCGATGCTGATCTGAAAACCGACCATTTCTTCGACGTGGCGAAATATCCCACCATGACTTTCGATTCGAAGAAGATTAGCCAAGTGGGCGACGGGAAATTGCAGGTGTCGGGCAATCTGATGATGCATGGAATCACCCACGAGGCCACGTTCGACGTGGACGGTCCCACGGCGCCCATCAATGACCCTTGGCACCATCAGCGACGGGGTCTGTCGGCTATCGCCAAGATCAATCGCAAGGACTGGGGCATGACCTATGGCACCACGCCGATGTCATCCAAGGGCGACATGATGATCGGAGACACGATCACGATTATGCTTGACCTGGAAATTGTCCACGAGTAAACGGCACATCATTCAGTAAGTCAACGCCGCGAGGAGCGATTCATGAAACGATCATTGTTGCTGGGCGCTTTGCTTGGTGGAGTGGTGGCGTTTTTGTGGAGTTGGGTTTCCTGGGATGTGCTGCCATGGCATGAAAACCAAATGTCCTCGTTCCAGGATGAAGACATCGTCGGACGCGCGATTATGGATCACGCACCGCAATCCGGCATGTACTTTTACCCCGCCGGCGGCGCGCAGCCGGGCATGTCCCACGAGCAGCGCAAGGCTGCTCAGGCCGTCGCCATGGAGAAGATGAAGCAGGGTCCGATCATGTTTGCGGGGGTGAAGCGGGAGCCTTTCGGATCGTTTGGGGAAGGAATGTTAAAGCAACTGCTGGGCCAGATTGTTGCTGCGTTTTTGCTGACCTGGCTGCTCCTCGAAACGCGAGGTGGGCTCAGCTACTGGCGCCGCGTGCAATTTCTCGCCACGGTAGGGCTCGCTGCCAGTGTAATTTGCGACTGGCCGAATTGGGTTTGGTGGAGCTTTTCCGGGGGATACACAATGGTGCAGACTATTGATTCGGCGGTCACCTGGCTGCTGGCTGGTTTGGTGATTGCCGCTGTGGCCAAGCCCGGCCTGCGCGACGCGCCTCGTGCGCGAGCCTTTTAGGCGCGCTCCCTGGCCCATCTCCAGGCGCGCTAGGGTTTGGAGTGCTTCTCAATCATGTGTTTGGTCAGCACTACCAGGCCCAGCGCTTGTGTCCATTCCGAAACGATGTTGCCGACCACCTGGCCCCAGCGGGATTGCGGGTCCATTTTCGCGAACATCACGATCCAGATAATCCAGGTAAGCGCGAGAAAAATGGTAAGTGAATGATCGCGCATCCATTCCAGACGCCGTGGCAAAATGGAGTGGGGAGGGCGGCGGCTTTCCGCGGAGCCTCCTTCATAAAGATATTTCGTCGCGTAAACCATTAGCACCACGCCGGACCAGTCGGCAATAGCGTTCCCGAAAAACGAGCCGAAGTGGGTATTCGGATTCCAGAAGCAGTAGAGGACGAACCACAACAGGAGAATGCCGCTGGCGGTAATTCCGAGAGCGTGGGAGCGGAGAAAAGTTTTCTTATGAACTCGCGGGGTTAGCCGGAGATTGCCAGACTGGGGAGCGTTGCTGGGCGAACGTGACCGCATGGCATCCTTTTATTGCATATGGGCGATGCACGTGACTGCGCGCGCCCGATTCATTGTAAGCCGGGTTCACCGGTGACATCACGAAGGTGTGCTGCGCGCCAATCGTATGATGATATAGCGGGCGTTAATTTAGGCCGGCGCTGAAAACTGATGGGCGCGTGGCCAGTGGGATTGCGGAGTAACGATGCGGGCGACGAACTTTGAATTCAAAATTCGGTTCTGGATTATCGGTGCGATTTTTGGCATCGCGTTCAGCTTTTACCGTTTTGATCCGATCAACATCAGCGATTGGCTGGGCAGTTTGATGGCCGGTGCGCCCATTGATTCACCGCCCACCATTCGCCTGATGCGTATTATTTTCGCGTTGGCGGCGCTGTGGCCGATAGCGGGAGCGGTGGTGCGGACGTGGGCCGGAGCGTACCTACACAGTTCGGTGATTCACGACACCACCTACCATTTTGAAGTCTTGGTCGCTGATGGCCCTTACCGGCATGTTCGCAATCCGCTCTATCTAGGCGTCATTTTATCAGCGCTGGGATATGGATTCATGGCCAGCCGCATTGGCTTTCTTATGCTGACAATTGGAATGACGATTTTTGCCTATCGGCTGATACTGCGCGAAGAAGCGGGATTGCTGGCGTCGCAGGGAGAAAGCTACGCGGCATACTACCGGATGGTTCCGCGGCTGATTCCATCGGTGAAAGCGCGAGTGGCCGCAAGCGGCAGCCGCCCTGACTGGCGGGATGCGCTCCTGGGCGAAACGATGATGTGGGGTTGCGCCGTGGCTATGGTTGTCTTCGCGGCCACGCTGGAAAGGAAGCCATTTTATATCATCTTGTATTCCGCACTGGGACTCTATATCATCCAGAACTTCGTTCTCCATCCCAAGAGCAAGACTCCGATAGGGTAACCGGGATTTTTCATTTTGGTGGCGATTAGAAATCGTTATCGTACTGGCGGATAAGCGCTTAATATCTCGCGACTGTGGCGGCAGTTGTGATTAAGAACTTCTGTATATTCCCATATGTTCTCCTAAGGTGCTGCCAAGCGATAGTTCAAGCCGGCCTGACTGGCGCGATGCGTTTCTGGGCGAGACGATGATCTGGTCGTGCATGGCGGCTATGGTGGGTTCGCCTCAAAGGCGCTACCAGCGATTCGCGCCCTACGCTACCCATGGCTGCTAAATCGGAATAAGACGTCGGCCATTTTGTCGTCCGCATGGCTGGGAACAGGCGTATCCATGTCGCTCGTGGTTCCATACCACTGATCCATAAGCCTGACATATGCGGACGGGGATTTTGGAAACTACCCATGAGGTGTAACTGATCGGGCATAGCAAGCCAGGTAGCCTTCTATGAAGGCCAGGCGCTCGGCGGGAACGCTCAGGTTCCACCATTGGCCGTCATAGAACGTGTGACGTGCGTTCCATACTTCGCCACCCTTGGCTGGTTGCTTCAGCAAAGGTTCCTGGTCCACGATGCGGAGCACGTCATAAACCGGAAGGTCCCGTTTATCGCGATGGTCCCAATAAAAGCCTGAAACGAATTCCTGCCTTTCGGCGACGGATTTTGGGTTCGCGTCCTTTTTGTTCAACTCGAATTGATGGCAATCCGCATCTCCCTCAATATAGCTGGATTGCTCTTCCTGGGTAAGCGCGAGCCACCAGTGGCCGTCGTAGTGGGTCACTGCGGAGCACGCCGAGGAATACAACAGTAAGACAGCAGTCAAAGCTAAGCAGCGAGCTATCCCGGTGACATTCATTCTTGCGCGCATGGGTTGTTGAATCAGTCTGCGTGTAATCCACGGGCCCTTTAAGGCGTGGTCGGCGTGTAGTAGAACGGCGGCTGTAGGTGAGGGTTGAAGGCATGAGACGCTGGCATGATTCCAACCGTTCTGCCGATGTTGTTCATCATGGGATCCGATCCCTGATTATCGGGACCTGGCTTGACGGTGGCTACATGTCCGTGGCCCACAGGATTGGGCTGAGCGGCGATCACCAGATTTCCCTGATTGGCCAAAGATTGCGCAGCTTGCGATGAAACGGGTTTGTACAGGTCTGAGCTCTTCAGATTATCGACTATGGTGTCGGCCAGCGCGGGCCCACCATGACCATCCGACAATGGCCCCACCGGAGCGCCCACAGCGCGCGCAATATCAAACGTTGCTTGATTGCAGTGCGTCGTCCCCGGAGTAGGCGTATTGGGCTGGAGGTTGGGATCCTGCCTGGCCGAGTCCTGCGCAGCTATTAATTGTTGTGTGCCATTCGCACTCATGGAAGGCGGCCTCGCATTCCGCGGCAACATAATAATGGAAATGCCCGGCGATTTACCAGATGGCCGACAGGATTCTTGGTACCGCAATCCCATTCCCGGAAGCGGCCGCCAGGTTTTGCTTCACGAAATGCTAATGGATGGAGTCGCGAAGCTGGAGCATGGCGCGGTCGGCGGCATCGAGCCGTATTAAGCCGGAGCGGGGATAATCCAGGCTGACTACGGCATAAATTGTAATGGCGATGGCCAGCGCATAGGAAAGTATGTGCAGCCAGCTCCGGCGCTGGCGCGCGGCCATGGCGTACCCGGCAAGAAGTCCGCTTAGAAGCGCAACCGAAATGAGCAAGACAAAGATCAGCAAGGGCAGATGAGTGTCGAGGGCGATCTTACGAGTGGTGGTGACGTCAATCATGTTGTTAATCGCGGGCAATAGAACCCGGGCGATATTGCCGGACGGGTCGGCCTGACTGGCGATTACCGCCCGCGACCATATCTTCGCTTGAATCCCTTCGGCCACCGCCATTTCCTTTTCGGCGGCTTTCCTGTCGGGAAACTTCTCGTAGGCCTGAATGCGCGTGGCAATATATTCGTAAAATAGGCCGCGCATTTCCGGTTGAGCGCTGGCGGGCAGCAAGTCCACGCGAAAATAGGCGGTGCCAATGGCATTGGCTTCGTCAACAATCAGTTGACGCCTGACGTCCAGCCGCGTGGTCGCGCCCGCAAAGGAGAATCCCAGCAGCAGGCCGAGAAGAGCGAACACTGCCGCTTCAATTGCGCCGAGGCCCTTGTGGGTGAGCTCGCCGTTCGCTTTCGTGCTCTCATGGCCGATGCGATAGCCGATTTCGAGACAGACCAGCAGCGCGACAAAGAAAACGAGGGAGAGCTTAACCGACCATTGCGCGAGATTCATGGAGTTATTCATTCCAATGGGACCAAGCCAGTAACGATAAACTATTCTTGGAATTCTCGCCACGTGAGGCGCCGGCCGAGATTATTGTCCCCACGACCCGCACCGGGGGCACGCGCCGGATGGCATGCACCGGCGTGAAGGCCTGATGCTACCCAACCGGAGGCTGCGGTATTTGATATGATTTTGTGTTAGATTTCCGCGCATTGGGTGGAGCGAAGGAGATCGTCCTTGAAGCAAGGGCCGGAAAGGGGTGAATGGGTGAGAAAAACATTTTGGGCATGCTTTGTTATCGCGGTGATGATGTTTACCGGCGCGGCGAAGGCGCAGTCGGGTCCAGACGAAGGAAGCCGCGATCTGCAAATCTGGACCAGTGGCGGCCATGGACTCACGGGCAGCACGTCGAGCACGGAATTGTGGAATGTGGGACTGCGCTACGGATGGGTGCTGACCGGCCCGCACGGCCCCGGACTGCTGAATGGAAATTTCGAATACGCCGTGGACGTGGTTCCGGTGTTCGTGGTCTTTCAGCCGGCCAATACCGCTTATGGCTTTGGACTAAATCCCATTGCGCTGAAATGGAATTTCGCGCCGGGGCACAACGTGAGGCCCTATTTGGAAATTGGCGGCGGGACACTGTTCACGAATGACCAGGTGCCCAGCGGGGCATCGCGCGTAAATTTCACCTCCGGGGGCGCGCTGGGCATGTATTTCCTGCGGAATAAGTACAACGTGGCCGCAGAAGTCCGGTTTATGCACATCTCCAACGCCAGCATCGCGGATCATAATCCGGGCATTAACACCGTCCAGTTTCGCCTCGGCTTCGGATTATTCACCCATCATAAATAGACTTTCCCACTATATAGGGCGCTCTTGATATATCTCCTCACAATGCGCTTTACGGCAGCACCTGGAAGGGCACATTGCTGGAAAGCGTGCCCTTAGGCGTTACTACCTCGACTGTCCCAGTTGTTGCGCGCGTTGGTACTACGGTCGTGATTAAGGATTTCGATTTCACGGTGAACGTAGCCGCCGTGCGGTTAAAGGTGACACTAGTCGCACCGGTGAGATCGGTTCCCAGTATCTTGACGGCCGCTCCCACCTTGCCGGCGGCGGGATTTGTTTCCACGAACGGGCCGAGGCCCATGGAGATGCTATACACAGTGCCACATGCTGCAATACAATTTCCGTAGAGACCGCCATAGTAAGTGGTTCCATAGAAGCTCCCATTGGTGCCCTGGAGCAGCCCCGCATACACGCTCTCGCCATCCGTAACGTCGAAGCTGTGCAAAGTAGTCAGCGTGCCACTTGGAGTGATTTTGAACACCGTGCCGCAACCATAGTCTCCGCCGCAGGCATGGGGTCTGGGGCCGCCAGCTTCCGTGGTACCGTAAAAATTCCCGTCGGTACCCTGGACGAGACCGCCCCCGTAAGGGGTAGCGCCGTCCGTGCAACCACCACCTCCGGGGCAAAAGCTGTAAAACGACGTCAAGGTGCCATCAGGAGTTATTTTGAACACCGTGCCACAGCTAAAGCCCCCGCAATTGTTGAAGTAGGCTCCGCCACTAACCGTTGTTCCGTAGAAGCTCCCGCCGGCGCCCTGAACCAGCCCGGCATAGGGATTGCCGCCGTTCATCTCCTTGAAGCAAAACAGCGACGTGAATGTCGCGCAGGTAATGCAGCAGCCGCCGCTGCCCATAGCAGAAACACGCCACACGCCCTCACGCTCCAGTTAATTTTGCTCATATTTGATCTCCTTGCCGTTGTGCGGTTTTGCTATGCTTGCGGCTGCGTCGACGGGCTGCTGCTCACGCGATGTGGATGGAGCGAATCTAGTGCGTGCCGGACTAGCGGTCAAGGGGTATTTGTAGAGCCCTGGGGCTGAGGCGGAGGGCGAAGCGGAGGATGACGTAGGCGACGGGGCCGCCGGCGAGGAGCCAGGGAGCCCAGCGGAAGACGAGTGGCTCGCTATACCAAACTTTCACAGCGCAAAGGAGTGCAGGGAGCAGGACTACATAGACTACGCCAAGTTTGCCGCCGGGAATGCGGAAGTGGCGAGGGGCGTTGGGAAGTTTGCGGCGCATTTGCCAGGCGGCGAGAAGAGTAAGCATGGAGGTGGCAATACGCGTCCAGATATAGATATTCACCAGGTCAACTACCTGGAAGCGCGCGAGGATGCAGTAGACTACCGTCGAAACGGCAATAGCGCGGACGGGAGTGCCGAAGCGGGGATGGAGCTTGGCGAGCCAGCGGGGAAGGTAGCCGTCCTCGGCCATGGCGGCGGGGATGCGGGTAGTGTAGAGAATGGTACCGTTGGAAAGGGAAATGACTCCAATAATGGAGGCGACGAGCATGGCGATGCCGAGAGAATGTCCGCCAATCAACCCCGCGGCGGTAACGATGTAGCCTGTATCCCACTGCCGCCAGTTGCCCAGTACGGCGAGGGCGAGAGTACCGGGCAGGACGAAGGTGAGGACATTCAGCGGAGTATTCCAAGCCAGGACGCGGACGAAGGTGCGCTGCGGATTTTTCATTTCCTCGGTGACACTGGAAAGCTGCTCGTAGCCGGCGTAGTTCCACATTGCCAGGGCCAGGCCCGCGCCAAATACAGTTCCAAAAGGCTTGCCCGGCGGCACGAAAGGCAACACGGGATTGTGATGCCAGTGGAAGAGCGCGACGCCGCACATCCATATCACGGGAATGGCAATTGCAACCATCATGGCGACGGCCAGCCAGCCCGCCACTTGAATGCCGCGGGCATTGAGAGCGGCAATGGCGATCAGTACGGCGCAGGCCCCAGCCCATTTTACTTCCGGCGTCATGGCGGGGAAGTAGTCTTTGAGATAGTCCATGAAGAGGACGCCATAGACGGTGTTCAGGAGGAAGGTACCCGTCCAGTTCCACCAGCCGCACTGGAATCCCCAGAAATCTCCGAAGGCCGCGCGCACCCAGCGGTAGAAGCCTCCCTGCACGGGGAGAATACTGTTCAATTCGGCGGAAGCGTAGGAAATGGGAATACTCCAGACAAAGGGTACCAGCGCCAGGAAGACGAGGGACATGCCGGGACCGGAGGTTTTGAAAATTTCCTCGTAGCCAAAGGGGCCTCCGGCGGTGTAACCGTAGAAAACAGCGAGAAGGGGGAGGAAGCCGAGCTGGCGGAGGGCCTTGGCGGCGGAAGACTTATCTGGTGCGGCGGCTTGTGAATCGTGTTTCATACTCTAGGGAAGTTTTGCGAACTCGGATTTGGCGGTGAGGTAGACGGGAATGTCGGGGTCCGCGTCCTTCCAGAGGGTAAGGAAATTCTGATAAGCGGCGCGAGACTTGGCCGTATTGTCCTGCAGAGCGTAGGCCCGCGCAAGTCCTAGGTGGGCTAGCGCGCCAATGGGTTCATTGATGACTACTCCACGATGGTCTGGAATTTTCTGGAACTCGGCTACCGCTTTGCCGCCCTGGTGCGCCGCGAGGTAGGCCTGGCCACGCACATAGATGGGATAGAGAGCGACAACATTGCCCACATTTCCCAACTCGTAGGGAGCGGCAGTTTGAAGGAACTCGATGGCCTTCGAGGAATTGTTGCGGTCGAGCGCGATCTGCGCGTGAAGCGTTGGCAGGAAGTTGAACCGCACCAGGGTATCCATCGGGAAGCGCTTCTCCAAATCATCGGCCAACGCTTGCCCGCGGGTTACATCCCCGGCCAAGGCAAGCGCCAGCGCGGCTCCATACTCCACGTCACGTCCCGTCGAAAGTCCAAGCGCTGCCGCGGCCCCTTGCCGGGCCTGCGCAAAATTTCCGAAGAGAGCTTCCCGCAGAGCCGCTTCGGCTTCGTATCCCGCTGCTGTTTCCTTGTCTTCCTCCCGCTCTGCCGAAGCAACCGCCTGTTGGGAAAGCTCGCGAGCTCGCTCCAAACGTCCGGAATAAGCGGCTGTATCGGACTCAAAGAACAGCAGCATGTCTTCCGCTCCCGCCTTGCTTTTCGACCAAGCCACTTGCTGTGCCATCCCCGCCGCGTCGTTTTGCAGAAAGGCGAGTTGATAGCGATAGAAGCGGAGGTAGGACGAATCGATTTTTTTTGCATCGGCGTCTTCCGCCGCGGCGCGAGCTTCGTCCAAGCGATTCTGGCGAAGATAGGCGGCGACGAGATTGGCGTAAACCACCACCTTTGACGGGCCCAGCCGGAGAGCCTCGCGGGCTTCCGCAAGGCTCTTGTCATATTGCCCCAGGCCATCGTAAATGGACCCCAGGTTGTACGGCGGCAAATAATCACGTGGATAGGTCTGCCCCCATAGCTCGTATGCCTGCCGGGCCTTTTCCTGATCGCCAAGGGCCAGATCGTAGTATTGCGATTCGATGCTGAATTTTTCCCGCTCGCTCACCCGGTCGCGCAAATCATAGGCCTTACGGGAATTTTCCGCCGCCTGACTGGTTTCCCCCAGATTGAAATAGCTGGTTCCCAGAGAGCCATAGGCCAAGGCGAAGTTTGGGTCGAGGCGGATTGCCCGCTGAAAGAAGCGGACGGCGGCGGTATCGTCATCGTTTCCCGAAAGCCGCGCTCCCTGGGTGTATGCCTGCAGCGCTTCGAGCGACGGGGTGGTGGCCTGCGCGAGCGGAGTATCCAGCTTCTGCACTGTGCTAAGTGATTCGCCGAGGTTCGCGCGAAGTTTCGCGGCCGCATCGCCCAGAGCGTCCAGGACTTTTTTCTTTCCGTCCGCCTGTACCTGCTCCTGGGCCAGCGAATCGCCGGTCTGGCAATTCACCGTCTTCAATCCGATGACGTAGTCATCCCCGAGGTCGGCGATCGATCCCGCAATGTAGGCTTTGCTTCCCGCGCGCTGGCACACCTCGCGGGCAAGTTGCGGCACCAGTTTGGTGTCCGCGGGTTTGGTCATCAGTGTCAAGGTAGAGGCGACTTTGGAGTCGGGAAGGAGTTCCAGGAACGGGGATTGCCGCAAACTAATGGATAGCGCCTGCTTCAGCGTATCGTCAAATACGGGATCGCCCGTGGAATTCGTGAAATCGGCAAGTACGACTGTGTCGGTGGCATTCAGCGCGTGGGCTTTCTTTACTACAATCAAATGCCAGGCAATGCCCGCGATAATGGTGAGGAAAACGATAGTGCCGCCCCCAATTTCCCACACCCTCCGCTTAGCCAGCGAGAGTCCGACCGTCGGGGAGGAAACCGGCGAACTGCCACCCTCAACGCGCGAGGATGACGGAGCATACACCGTGGTGACAACGCTTCCCGATTCCATCGCTTGTTTCAATCGCCCGAGGTCGGCTCCCAACTTCGCCGTGGTCTGGTAGCGCGTGCCGCGGTCCTTTTCGAGCGCGTGCGCGATGATGCGGGCCAGCTCCGGCGGAACGTGGGCGTTCAGCTCGCTGATGGGCCGCGGAGGTTCTGACAGGATGGCGTGAAAAATTATTCCCGCGGTGTTTCCGCTGAATGCCTGCCGGCCCGTGGCCATTTCATAAAGCACCGCCCCAAAGCTGAAAATATCCGTTCGCGAGTCCAGATCCTCGCCGCGAACCTGTTCGGGAGACATGTACTGCAATGTCCCGATGGCCGATCCGGGAATGGTAAGCTGCATGGATTGCTCGCGCGCCATGTCGCGTGTCATGGTGTCGGTGGAGGGTATTTCCGTCTGCTTCGCCAGACCAAAATCAAGCAGCTTGGCATGGCCGCGCGTGGTGACGAATAGATTGGCGGGTTTGATATCGCGATGAACAATGCCGTGCTCATGGGCCGTTTCCAGCGCGCTGGAAATCTGGATGGCGATATCGAGTAGCGGCTTCACCTCCATCGGAGTGTCACCGATAGCGTGCTTCAGCGTCTGACCCCGCAAGAGCTCCATCACCAGAAAAACGCGGCTATTTTCCTCGCCAATTTCATGGATGGTGCAGATGTTGGGATGATTCAGGGCTGAAGCTGCGCGAGCCTCGCGGCGGAAGCGTTCAAGAGCCTGGGAATCGCGGGCAACGTCATCGGGGAGGAATTTCAACGCAACGCGGCGGCCGAGAGAAAGATCCTCGGCCCCATACACCACACCCATGCCGCCGCCACCTAGCATCTCCACAACGCGATAATGCGAAATGGTCTGGCCGATCAGGGGCTGGGCATCCGGCATACTGCCGCGAATGGTAAGGCCCAATGGAAGACAAGTCAATTTATGCCACAGGGCTAGGGTGCGGAGAATGCGGGAGGAGGTTCGGTACAATCGCCTGTGGTATCGCCGCTTCCGGCGCGTAGCACTGCCAGTCCTGGCGACGCGTTTTGGCGCGCCCTAGCGGGGCGCACTCGCCCATCAATACGATTTACCCGACCTTCACCACCATTGACGTTCCGGGAAAGGCTGTGACAGAAATTTACGGCATTAATCGAGCGGGAGACATGGTCGGCATATACGGGGCGACCACTTCGGATCCACACCAGCGCGAATTTCTGCTCAAGGGCGGCCGCTTTATCCACGTGGATTACCCCAAAGCCTACACCACTCTTGCTTTCGGCATCAATGACGCCGGCACCGTGGTCGGATCGGCCGGATTACAGCATGGTTCAGTGTACGTAAGCTTCATGTATGACGGCACTACGTTCAAGCGTCTTCGTGACGGAAGTGACAGCGCCACATTCGCCCACGGCATCAACGATGCGAATAGCATTGTCGGCGGCGCGGGAACAATCTACGGAACAACAGGATTCCTGGAAAGCGGTCGAACCTTTACGCCAATCAATTTTCCGGGAACCAACGTTTACGAATACGCAACGGATATTAATAACAAAGGGGAGATTGTGGGCCTGGCCTTTAATGGGTTGTATAGCAACGCCTACACACACGACAACGACCAATTCCAAAACATTGACGTACCGGGCGCGACTATCAACTCAGCCTCTGGCATCAACGATCAGGCCCTAATTGTCGGTTATTAAAAGCGGAGGCTATAGGCGGGATCGGCCGACCATGCGAGTTTTCTATTCGTAACAAAAACGCGATTGTGCTAGGATGGCGCGTTTACATAGATGCCGGCCCAATACATTCCGGTTTTTATTTTCGCGGTGTTGTGCGCGGCGTTTCCCGTCGTCACGTTAATCATTTTTCGCTTTATTCGTCCTGAATCCACCAGTGTGGGCGATAAACTGCAGCCCTATGAATGCGGAGTGCTGCCCGAGGGCGCTACGCGAGGGCGCTATTCGGTGCGGTTTTACATCATCGCGATTCTGTTTGTAATTTTCGACGTGGAAACAATTTTTCTTTTTCCGTGGGCGGTAAAATTTCAAGAGCTGGGCGCCTATGGCCTGGTCACGATGGTCGCGTTCCTGGGAATACTGATCGTGGGATATGTGTGGTTGTACAAAAAAGGCGCGCTGGATTGGGTGTGACCGCTGAAATGCCGGGGCGCTCAAGGCGGGTGGCGTCAGGGGTTAAAGCCCCGGCTTTTTTTGTTATTTTAATATTGCGGCTGAAACCGCAACCCCCTGAAGGTTCTCAGTCCGTCAGAACCAATAGCGCGAGCATCGCGAATCACCAGGAGCAGGATGGCTGAGGAAGTTCCGGAAAAGGACAAGCCGGCCGCGCCGCTGACTGAGGGTGGTGCGGCGCCTTCGAGCGCGCCCGGGGCGGCGACTCCAAAGCCCGACGTGCCCACCGCGGCGGTAGCGTCGCCAGATGCGCCGAAACCCGTTGGGGAAGTCGAGATATCGGCACCCGCCCCAGCAGCGCCAAAACCCGCCGCACCCGCGCCTAAGACAGCGGCAACAGCGGCGGCGGTGGCTGCAAAAGCGGCCGCTCCTCCTCCCGTAGCGCAACAAACTGTCCTCGATAATGAATTGGTGCGACGCATGAAGTCGCAGTTTGGCGGCACGATTCAGGAAGCCTGGCTGGACCGCAAACAGGCGATATTGGTGGTCGCCGCGCCGCTATTGTCCGAAATCGCGCGATGCTGCCGCGACGACGAACAGTTCGACATGCTCGTGGACTTGACGGCTGTGGACTGGCCCAAACGCGAGAAGCGGTTCGACGTGATCCTGAATTTGTACTCGTTTGCGAAAAACGAGCGGTTGCGCTTGAAAACGATGGTGAGCGAAGGCGAGAGCGCACCGAGCGTCTGCTCGATTTGGGCGGCGGCGAACTGGTTGGAACGCGAAGTGTGGGACATGTTTGGAATTGATTTTGAGGGGCATCCTGATTTGCGGCGGATTCTGCTGCCCGATGAATGGGAAGGGTTTCCCTTGCGCAAAGACTACGACATCCTGAAGCAGGACACCGCCTGGGTGCAGGCGAATTTAGGAATCGAGAGCGGGCAATAATCCAATTGACGGATAGATAGATGGACGAATACTCCAATCGCGGCGGAAGCAGCGTGAGCACGACGGAGCTGGGCGCCGACGAAATAATTTTGAACATGGGGCCGCAGCATCCCTCCACTCATGGCGTGTTGCGCGTGAAGTTGAAGCTGGATGGCGAGCGGGTGGCGGGGACGGAATGCATCATCGGCTATCTGCATCGCGGCGTTGAGAAAATCGCCGAGCATCGCACCTACCAGCAATTCGCGCCGTACGTGGACCGCATGGATTACGTCGCCGCGGTTTCGAACGGCCTGGGTTACTGCGAAGCGGTGGAAAAGCTCCTGTTGACCGAAGCGCCGCCTCGAGCGCGCGTGGTACGCACCATCCTGACGGAGCTGCAGCGAATCGCCAGCCATTTGTTATGGCTGGGAACGCACGCGCTGGATATTGGCGCGCTGACGCCGGTGTTTTACTGCTTTCGCGAGCGCGAAGAAATCCTGAAAATTTTCGAGAAGTATTGCGGCGCGCGGCTGACCACCCACGCGTTCCGGATTGGCGGGCTGCAATATGAGACTTACGACGGATTCGAGGCGGACGTAAAACGGTTTTGCGCCGACTTCACCCACAAGATTGATGAATACGAAACACTGCTGACTCTCAACCGGATCTGGGTGAGCCGGACGAAGGGCGTTGGGATTCTGACTGCGGAGGATGCGATTGCGCTGGGCGTGACGGGGCCGGTGCTGCGCGCCAGCGGAATTAAATGGGACCTTCGCAAAGCGCAGCCGTATGCGGCCTACGACAAATACGATTTCGAGATTCCCACGCGCGAGCACGGAGATACTTACGACCGCTATCTCGTTCGTATGGACGAAATGCGCCAGTCGCAGCGCATTTGCATGCAGGCGGTGGAAGATATCCCCGTCGGGGCCATTATGGCGCGTATCGGGAAGGTGCTGAAACCGCCGCCGGGCGAGGTGTATCACTCCATCGAAGCGCCGAAAGGCGAACTGGGCTATTACATTGTTAGCGATGGCACGGTGCAGCCCTACCGTGTGAGGGTACGGCCTCCTTCATTTATTAATTTGCAGGCGCTCGATAAAATGGCGCGGGGCGGCCTGGTGGCCGACGTGGTGGCGATTATCGGGACGATTGATATTGTGCTGGGAGAAGTGGATCGGTAGGGGAAGTTGGAGATTAAGGTAGAAATCGAGACATGCTGGAAACGGTAAAACCATATCTGTGGCCGGTTCTTTTCGGCGTGATTGTCGTCGCGGTGTTGCCGCTGCTGGCCGGTTACGTCGTCCTGCTGGAACGCAAAGTAATGGCCGACATGCAGGCGCGGCTGGGGCCGATGCGGGTGGGTCCGCATGGATTGCTGCAGCCCATTGCCGACGCGCTGAAGCTGCTGATTAAAGAGGATATCGTCCCACTCAATGCCGACCGGGTGATTTTTTGGCTGGCGCCAGTGCTTTCGGTGACCACCGCGCTGGTGGCCTATGCGGCGATTCCGTTCGGACCGGGATTTCAAATCGCCGACATGAATATAGGATTGCTATTCATTCTGGCGGTGAGTTCGCTGGGGATTTACGGGATTGTGCTAGGCGGCTGGTCTTCGAACAGCAATTATTCGCTTATGGGAGCGATCCGAAGTGTGGCCCAACTGGTGAGTTACGAGACGGCCGCCGGCCTGGCGCTGATCAGCGCGCTCATGATGGGAAGTTCTCTATCGCTCCGCGCTCTGGTGATGGCACAGCAGAATCAGGGCGTATGGTTTATCTTTTGCGTGCCGATTGCATTTTTTATTTACCTTGTCGCCTCCATCGCGGAAACCAATCGCGCGCCATTCGACTTTCCGGAAGCGGAATCAGAGCTGGTAGCCGGATATATGACAGAGTACAGCGGCTTCCGCTGGTCGCTCTATTTTTTGGCGGAATACGCGAACATGATCATTGTCGCGAGCGTGGCCACAACTCTATTTCTGGGCGGCTGGCTGCGGCCGCTGGCCAGCGTTCATTTGCAAATTCCAGGGACGCGCATGGAGATTCTGGATCTGATCCCGCCACTGTTTTTTCTGGCGTTGGCCGGATATTGCGTCCTCCGGGCGCCCCGGCAGCCGGTGGCCGTGCAAAAAGTTTTCATGCTGCTGGTGGCTGGTTTTTGCCTGCTGCTGGCGGCGGCGCTGGGATGGTCGCTCACCTCGGCGGAATTTTTGCCGGCGATCCATGGAGCGTTCTGGTTCCTGGCCAAGGTGTTCGTGTATATTTACGCATTCCTATGGATACGATTTACCTTTCCGCGCTACCGCTTTGACCAGTTGATGAATCTGGGCTGGCGGATTTTGATTCCGCTGGCGCTGACAAATCTGGTGGGAGTGGGTGTGGCGCTGGTCCTTCATTCGGCGCGAGGTTGGGGATTATTTCCGGCTTTTCTGTTGACCACGCTCGCGACGCTGGCTGTGGCCGGTTTCCTGGTGAATGAAGGCGATAAGCGGTTAAAGGTTGTCGCTGTCGGGGCCAATGGTGAATAGGTGAACGGCGCAGGCGCTCTGGACCAAGTTTTCTTTTATTTTTTCGCGGCGCTGGCGGTGGTTTCGTCCGTGCTAATGGTGACGCGGCGCAACGTCATCCACAGCGCCATCTTCCTGATCACCGCGCTGCTGGCCACAGCGGGAATATTTTTGCAGCTCCAGGCTGAGTTCTTGTTCGCGGTGCAGATCATCCTGTACGTGGGCGGCATCATGGTGCTGTTCATTTTCGCGATTATGCTGGTGCATCAGGATGTTTCGCTCAAGCAATTGCGCTATAGCCGTCAAAAATGGGTAGCGGGAGTCCTGGGAGTCATCCTCGTTGCGGAATTTTGGTTCGCGCTGGACAAGGGTGGAAGCTTATTCCATCCCGGAGCGCCGATATCGGGCGGACTCCAGCCCAATACCGAGCAGGTGGGGCAGGCATTGTTCGGTGGCTACATGCTGCCATTCGAAATCGCATCGGTGCTGCTGCTGGTGGCCATGGTAGGTGCGGTGGTAATGGCCAAACGGAGAATCTGAGAATGATTCCGACCACACACTATCTGTATCTGAGTCTGGCGCTATTCACGATTGGAATCGTGGGCGTGCTCACGCGGCGCAACGTGATCGTCATGCTGATGTCCATTGAGCTGATTTTGAACGCGGTGAATATCAACCTGGTGGCTTTTTCGAGAGCGTATGGCGCGGTGGCGGGGCAGGTGTTCGCGATTTTCATTATTACCGATGCGGCAGCGGAAGCGGCGGTGGGATTGGGAATTATTCTGGCATTTTTCCGTAATCGCGAAACCGTGCTGGCGGACGAAATGGATTTGCTGAAGTGGTAGTACGAATGAGAGGCAAGGCTGAAAATCTGTGATGTCAGCGCCTTATTTTCTGGAACATATCTGGCTGATCCCGCTATTCCCCCTGGCGGGTGCGGCGTTGATGCTTTTTTTTGGCCGGCGGCTGCCCAAGCCCGCCATCAGCACGATTTGCGTGGGCAGCGTGCTGGTGTCGTTTATTTATGCGTTGGGCGCGGCGGTAACGCTATGTAGCTGGCCGGCGGAGAGCCGGTCGTTCGAGAAAATACTGTTCCAATGGATTCCGGCTGGCGCATATCACACCTCTGCTGGCCTACTGGGCCATTTCACCGCCGACTGGGGATTCCTGCTCGATCCGCTTTCCGTCGTGATGGTGCTGATCGTCACAGGTGTGGGATTGCTCATCCATATTTATTCGGTCGGGTATATGGCCCACGAGGGCGGCTATTACCGCTTTTTCGGGTACATGAATCTCTTCATGTTCTCTATGCTGATGCTGGTGCTGGCGAATAACCTGCTGCTGCTTTTCGTGGGATGGGAAGGCGTAGGGACTTGCAGCTACCTGCTCATTGGATTCTACTTCCACCGGAAGTCGGCCTCCGACGCCGGAAAAAAAGCGTTCATTGTGAACCGTATTGGAGATGCGGGATTTCTCCTGGGCATCTTCCTGATTTCGGCGACGCTGGGAACGATCCGGTTTACCGAGATTCCGGCGGCGCTGTTGGCGGGGCATTTCGCGATCGGCGCGGGAGTGCTGACCGCGGCGACGCTGCTATTGTTTGTGGGCGCGACGGGAAAATCGGCGCAGATTCCGCTCTACGTCTGGCTGCCCGACGCGATGGAAGGGCCAACACCGGTTAGCGCGCTGATTCACGCGGCCACGATGGTGACGGCCGGCGTTTACATGGTCGTTCGCAACAACGGTCTTTTCCGCATGGCTCCTTTCACGATGGAAGTGGTGGCAGTGATTGGAGCGGCGACGGCGCTTTACGCGGCCACGATGGGGCTGGTGCAAAACGACATCAAGAAAGTGCTGGCCTATTCGACCATCAGCCAGCTTGGTTACATGTTTCTGGCGTGCGGAGTGGGAGCATTTGCGGCGGGAATATTTCATGTGATGACCCACGCTTTTTTTAAGGCGCTCTTGTTCCTCGGCGCGGGCAGCGTGATCCACGCCATGAGCGGCGAGCAGGATATGCGCAAAATGGGCGCGCTCTTCCGAAAAATTCCGGTCACCTACCGCACCATGCTGGTTGCGACGCTGGCGATTGCGGGCATGCCTCCGCTGGCCGGTTTTTTCAGCAAAGACGAAATTCTGGGCCGGACGTTTGGCGTGAATCATCTGCTGTGGTTTGTCGGCTGGATAACGGCCGGGCTGACGGCATTCTATATGTTCCGGTTGCTATTCCTCACCTTCCACGGCCACTCGCGCGTTTCCCATGAAGCCGAACATCATTTGCATGAATCACCGTCGACGATGACGGTACCCCTAATGATTTTGGCGCTTCTTTCCATCGTGGGTGGATGGGTGGGAATTGGCGGCCGATTTGAGAAATTCTTGGATCCAGTGGTGGGACGAGGCGCGGCGGTAACCGAGGGGGCGATGGCTCCGACCACGGAATATACGCTGATGCTGGCATCTGTGATTGTGGGGCTGGCGGGAATTGCGGTGGCATGGCAGATGTACATTCGCAATACCGCACTGCCCGGCCGGATCGCGGCGAGTTGCGGGGCGCTCTATCGGTTGGTCTACAACAAATATTACGTGGATGAGATTTACGATGCGGTCTTTGTAAATCGCACGAAGGATTTGGCCAATACCTTGTGGGCGTTTGACGCCGGGGTGATTGATGGCGCGGGCGTGAACGGCGTTGGATTCCTGACCCGGCTGATTGCGCGCATTTCGATGTGGGGGGACACGTGGATCGTGGATGGCTCGGTACGGGTGAGCTCGCGTCTGGTGTGGGTGTTGAGTTTTCCCGTGCGGCTGCTGCAAACAGGTCTGCTGCAAAGCTATTTGCTGGTGATGGTGGTGGGAATTCTTGGACTTTTCGGTTATTACATATTTCTGTTCCGGCATTAGCCGGGCGCGGAAGGCGAGGCGGGACGAATGCTTTTTTCCGACAGCCACATACTCAATACCATCCTCTACACGCCGCTGGTGGGCGCGGCAATTTTGCTGCTGATACCGCGGCAAAATTCGACCGTTCATCGCTGGCTCGGCAATTTCTTCGGCTTTTTGGGGTTGGCCGTGTCATTGCCGTTGATCTGGCGATTCCCTATTGGCGCTCCGGGGTTTCATTTTGTCGTGGATACGAATTGGATTCCCAGCATCGGCGCGCGTTATGCGCTGGGCATTGACGGCATCAGTTTTTTGATGGTGATGCTGACCACCGTGCTGGGCGCGGTGGCCATCCTTTGCTCGTGGACCGCAATTCGCAAGCGCGAAAAAGAATTTTACATCCTGATGCTGCTTTTGCAGACGGGAATGCTGGGCGTATTCATGTCCTTGGATTTCGTGCTCTTTTATGTCTTCTGGGAAGTGATGCTGGTGCCCATGTATTTTCTGATCGGAGTGTGGGGCAGCGAGCGGCGTCTCTACGCGGCGATTAAATTTTTCCTGTACACGCTGGCCGGTTCGGTGCTGATGCTGTTGGGCATTGTGGCGATTTATTACAACGCGCACACGTTCGACATACGGGTGATCCTGGCCGCGCCCCATGCGCTGTTTGCGGTGCAACTGCAGAAGTGGCTTTTCTGGGCGTTTTTCTTCGCCTTCGCCATCAAAGTTCCCATGTTCCCATTTCACACCTGGCTGCCCGACGCGCACACCGAAGCCCCCACTGCCGGCTCGGTAATTCTGGCCGGTGTGCTGTTGAAAATGGGGACGTACGGTTTCATTCGATTTTCGCTGCCCATGTTTCCGGATGCGACGCTGGCCTTCCGGCACATTATGATCGCGCTTTCGCTCATTGGGATCATTTACGGCGCGCTGGTTTGCATGATGCAAAAGGACATGAAGAAACTGATTGCCTATTCATCCGTCAGCCATCTGGCTTTCTGCACTCTGGGAATTTTTGCGCTGACTCCGATGGGGCTGACCGGCAGCATCATTCAGCAGATTAACCACGGCATCTCGACGGGCGGATTATTTCTGATTGTCGGCGTGCTCTATGAGCGGCGGCACACCCGGCAGATTTCTGAGTTTGGCGGCGTTTCGACGCCTATGCCCAATTTCGCGGCCCTCTACATGATTGTTACCCTCAGCTCGCTGGGGATGCCGTTACTGAATGGATTCATCGGCGAATTCACCATTTTGCGCGGTGCTTTCGAGGTGAATAAGGGCTGGGCAGCGTGGGGAGTAGTAGGAATCGTGCTGGGCGCGGCGTACCTGTTGTGGCTATATCAACGGGTGATGTTTGGCAGCGTGACCAATCCCGCGAACGAGAATTTGCCGGATCTGAACGGCCGCGAATACGCCACGCTGGTGCCCCTGATGATGCTGGCTTTTTGGATTGGCCTTTATCCCGCGCCGCTTTTCCGCGTGCTCGATCAGCCAGTGAAGGAATTGGTGCAGCGGTACGATCCTAATTATTACAATGCGCCGGCCGTTAATGCGCGGGCTACGCCTGCGATTGGCGCAAAACCGGTAAACGCAGTCTCAGCTCACGTCGCCGCGCCACACTACGGAATAGGGCCATCGCATCACACCCCTGCCGCGTCTCTGCTGGCGACCGTGGCGGCTGAGAAACGGGTAGGAAACTGAGCGTGCCAATCTGGCAGCAACTTTTCGCGCAAACCCGGCAGGAAATCTGGTTGATATTGCCGCAGGTGCAATTGCTGTTTTTCGGCATGGCCATCCTTCTGACCGATTTTCTGCTGGATAAAAAGCAGAAAGCCTGGAACGCGCTGACCGCTTTGCTGGGCGTGGCCTTCAGTGGTGTCGCGTTGTGGAAACTGCGCGGTGTTCCTTCCGAAGGCGTTACCGGCTTTGGCGGATCGCTGATCGTGGATCCGTTCTTTGTATTTTTTGGCGCCATTTTTCTCGCCGCCACCGCGTTGGTAATTCTTCTCTCCGTAAAATATCTGGAAATTGAGGACGAGCATCACGGGGAATACTATGCGTTGATGCTTTTCGCCTGCGTGGGAATGATGTTTCTCGCGGAAGGCAACGACCTTGTAGTTCTGTTCATTGCCCTGGAAACCATGGCCATTGCGTTTTACGTGCTCAGCGGGTTTTTGCGGCGCAACCGCCGCTCCAACGAAGGCGCGTTGAAATATGTCCTGCTGGGGGCGTTCAGTTCGGCTGTGCTGGCGTATGGTTTTTCGCTGCTCTATGGGCTGAGCGGCTCGACGCGACTGGATACGATCTCCGAAGCTGTCGCTGTGCATCCGCCGCATGATTTCCTGTTGCTCCTTTCGCTGGCAACGGTGGCCGCAGGACTGTTTTTCAAAATCGCCGCGGTGCCGTTTCACCAGTGGGCCCCAGACGTCTACGAAGGCGCTCCCACGCCCATTACCGCCTACATCAGCGTGGCTTCTAAGACAGCGAGCTTCGCGCTGCTACTGCGCCTCTTCCTGACGATTTACTGGCCGGTGCGCGCGGATTGGACAACTGTGGTCAGCGTTGTCGCGGTGGCTTCCATGACGCTGGGCAACCTGGCGGCGATCACCCAGTCGAATATCAAACGGCTGCTGGCCTATTCCTCGATTTCGCACGTTGGTTACATCCTGTTGGGGCTGGTGGCGGGCAACGCGCTGGGGCTGGAGGCGATGGCCTTCTATCTGCTCACCTATGCGTTTTTCAATACCGGCGCGTTCGCGGTGGTTACGGTGCTGCGGCGCAAGGGCATCATCGGGGATGAACTTGAAGACCTCAATGGCCTGATTGAACGCAATCCGGGCGCGGCTGTGCTGATGCTGATTTTCATCCTTTCGCTGGCGGGAATTCCGCCGACCGCGGGATTTATCGGAAAGCTCTTGATTTTCTGGGCGTTGATTGAAACCCACCACTACACCCTGGCCGTAATCGCGGTGCTTTACATTCTGCCGGCGGTCTATTATTACTTCCGCATGGTGGCCAATATGTGGGTGCGCGAGCCGTCCGATGCGCCGCGTCCCATCGTATCCCCGGGACAAGCCGCGGCTCTTGCGGCTGCCGCGGGCGTTACACTGTGGGCGGGACTTTATCCGGAGCCGTTCCTTCGTTTGGCGTCCTATTCCATGCTGCCATTTGGCCACTGACCGGACTCCCCTGGCCCTGATGCACCAGCGATGAATCTCCCCCCTCCCTCGAATCCCTCGGGAAAACAGCAGCTCGGATTCATGCGCGATCTGGCGTCGGCGATGGAAATGCCGTTCATTCTGGTCTGCGGAATTCTCGCTGGCGGAGCGATCGGGTTTTTTCTGGATCGCGCGCTGCATACCAAACCGTGGCTTCTGCTGTTATTCGGAATGGCTGGCTTCGGCTTGGGAGTCTGGCGAGTGATTCACGATCTGGATCGCCAAGATCGAAAAGGCGGCGCTAATGGCTGCTGAGCAAATGCCAATTGATCCAACAGTTGGTGAACCGGTTGCGACGGAGGCGGATCGTTATGCGGTCGCGGAGCGGCGCATCGAATGGCGGACCCCCGTAATCGGCCTGATTGGCGCAATTATTGTGACGTTCACGATGGGAAGGCGGCCGGGCGAAGCCGTGCTGTCCGGAGCATTTTTATCGTGGCTGAATTTCCGGTTGCTGAGGCAGGTGGTTGGAACGCTGGCGAATCTCGCGTCGGGCGCGGCGCAACCTCTGGAAGCGCGCGCTGGCGCAAAACCCAGCGCCGTCCCGGGCGGTTCCTACATTAAAATATTCGGGTTGCTGGTTTTACTCCTGCTGGCCGCCTATGTTATGCTGGCCCTCTTTAAGCTGCCTATTTTGCCTCTGTTAGGGGGGCTGCTCGCGGTTGTACCGGCCATTCTTCTGGAGCTCGTTTCCGAATTGACGCACGGAGGACGTGCGCCCCGGCATACGTGAGCGCAAGGTGAGAGCCGATGGTTGAACATCCACTCTGGATCACCGTTTTGCTGAACCGGTTACTGGGCAAGCCCGCGGCCGCGCTGCTTGCTGCGTTGCACATCCATCCCAACGACCCGCAATATCCGATTCCTTCCTACGTTTGCATGGAGATTTTAGTCTTTGCCCTGGCCATCGTTTTCTTCTTGTGGATCCGGGGCCGAATCTCCGCGGAAAATCCCGGCGTGACCCAGCAGTGTATGGAAGGGTTGCTCACCAATTCAATGGGCATCGGCGCGCGCGATTTATTGCAGGAAAGCGTGGGACACGATAGCGACCGCTATCTGCCGCTGATTGGCAGCGTGGGAATGTTCATTTTGCTTTCAAATCTGATCAGCGTTGTGCCGACCCTCGATTCGCCTACCGCCAGCGTATCCGTGCCGTTGGGCTGCGCGATCGTGGTTTTCCTCTATTACAACTGGCACGGCATTCGCCATCATGGGGCGCTTAAGTACGGCAAGCATTTTATGGGTCCGATTCCGGCAATGTCGCCGCTGATGGTGATCGTGGAAACGGTGAGCCATTTCGCGCGGCTGCTTTCGCTGACTGTCCGTCTTTGGGTCAATATGATGGTGAGTGACCTGCTATATGTGATTTTCCTGGGATTATCGCTCTCGCTGTTTTTCTTCCTGGGCAAACAAAGCCCCATTGGCTACGTCAGTGGAGTGGCTCCGGTAATGGCCGTGGTTTTCATTCTCCTGCACATATTCGTCGCGTTCGTACAGGCTTTTGTGTTCACCATTCTGCCGGTAATTTATCTGGCCGGCGCGGTGGGCGAAGAACACTAATTTTATTTTGCGACTGGTTTGAATTCATACGGCTTTATCAGTCGCCTGTGTGATCCCGGCTGCACGAGGATGACGGGAGCCACCGCCAGGGGGCTACTTTATAAACGAGGAGAAACATCAATGAGGAAATTTGCGGTGATTACGCTGGCGGTGCTGGCGATTGCCCTGCTGACGCCGGCGGCATTTGCGGCGGCTGGAGACGCCCCGGCCATGGTGGGGACAAACTGGGTGGCCATTACCTCGGGCTTCGCGATGGCGATTGCCTCGGCGGGATGCGGTCTCGCCCAGGGCAAAGCCACAGCGGCGGCCTGCGAAGGCTTGGCGCGCAATCCCGGAGCGGCAGCGCCAATTCGGTTCGCGCTCATTCTGGCGCTGGTGCTCATCGAATCCATGGCGCTCTACACGTTCGCCATTATTTTCATTAAAGTTGCCTAGACGATTTGGATTAGTAGCTGAGGAAAGTTACCTCTCATCGCTTTAACGCGCACGAGGGCTGCAATCGCAGTCATCTTGGCGCTTCGAAACCGAAGCCGTCGTGAATATTTTCGAAATCGCGATTGTCTAGCCCCAACGCCGCCAAACCAAAAAGCCCGGCAGCCGATTCAACGGCCTCCGGGCTTTTCCATTTTGCGCTACGTTGCTGCGACACAGGGGTGATACAGAGGATCGGCTATGCGCTATAGTTCGTCATCCTTCGCGCAGCGAAGGATCTGCATTTCCTGCGATCCACCCGTTTTGCAACATGACGGCTCCGCTGGCCTGTAAAAGTTACCGTGGCAACGCCAGAAAGCAAATGATCACCGATAACCCGTATTGAAAGAGCGGAAATAATTGTCGAGAAAAGTGGCAATCCCCGAATGCTTACGCCAGCAGCGAATTTCCATTACAGAAGAAATGCATATCCTTCGCTTCGCTCAGGATGACAAAATGAGCTACGAGAATTTAAGTTAACGGAGCGAGGCGGCGGAGCGGAGAGCGAATTCCATGACGCGGCTGGGAAAAATGCCGAGGTACAAAGTGCCGAGAGCGGCGATGATAAGCACCACCCAGATGGACGCGGCTACGGGCTGAGGCATCCACTCGATCTCCGACCCGAGGCCTGCGTCAGGCCCCGATTCACCCGCTGGTTCTCGGAAATACATAGTCAGAATCACCCGCAGATAGTAGTAAGCGCCCACGATACTATTCAGCGCCGCAATCACCACCAGCCAGATGATTCGAGAATCGAGTCCCGCCTGAAATGCATAGAACTTGCCCATAAATCCGCCGGTAGCGGGCAGTCCCAGCAACGAAAGCAGAAAAAGCGTGAAACAGGCCGCGATGGCGGGCTGTTTCTTGGCCAGTCCGGCATAGTCGGAAAGCTCGAGGTGACGTTCACCGCGTCCGCCCACATGCGTGATGACCGTGAACGCGCCAATCTTCATCAGCGCGTGGGCAGCCAGATAGAACAGCACGGCGGCAATGCCCAATTCAGTCGAGGCGGCGAAGGCTACCAGAATGTACCCAGCGTGGGCAATCGAAGAATAGGCCAGCATGCGCTTGACGTTGGTTTGCAGCAGCGCGGCGAAGTTTCCGGCGCACATGGTGAGTACGGCGGAAATCCATATCGCCCAGAACCAGATGTGCTGCACCGGCCCAAAGGCCACGTAGAAAATCCTCAGCATCAGCGCGAAGGCGGCGGCTTTGGGCGCGGACGCGAGCAGCGCGGTCACCGGCGTGGGCGCGCCTTCGTAAACGTCCGGCGCGTAAATCTGAAATGGGGCGATGACCACCTTAAAGCCAAGCCCTACGAGCATCATTCCCAGCCCAAGGACGGCGAGCAGCGTGGGACCAGAAATCGAAAGCGCCTGGGCAATTCCGGTGAATCGCGTTGTCCCTGTCGCGCCATAGGTCATGGCGATGCCATACAGAAAAAACGCCGTGGCGAATGAGCCGAGGATGAAATATTTCAGGGCCGACTCGTTTGATTTGCGCACGTCGCGGCGGAAGGCCGCCAGAATGTAAGTGGAGATAGAGCTCATCTCCAGACCGAGAAACGAGGTGATCAATTCGCCCGCGCCAGCCAAGACTCCCATTCCGGCGGCGGCGAAAAGCACCAGTGCATAATATTCGCCGCGCTGCAGGCGCTCTTCGCAGAGATAGTTAATCGAGCCAAGAATGACCACCGCCACCGAGCCCAGAATAATGCCGTGGAAAAACAGGCTGAAGTTATCCACTTGAATCAGGCCGCCATAGGCTGGCCCAGGATGGCGCGCCACGATCCACAGCGACGCGATCGCGACCAAGGAGCCGGAAAAGGCGAGCCACCCAAGTGCCCGCTTGCTGCTTGACGGGACGAATGGTTCCAACGCCACCAGCAGAATGCCAAAAACGCACAGGATAAGTTCCGGCGCGATGCGGCAGAGGTCCGCCATCATGTCAGCGCGCAGAGGCATTGGATGTCTTGGCGTGAACTTCGTCGAATGGCGCGTGGCGCGCGGGGCCCGTGAAGGAAGGGTAAAGCAGATCTCTCGCCGCGCTCGGGATGACCGTGATAAATACGCTGCCTAAATTTGGGGGGTGCACCGGCGCGTAACGATTCACGGATGTTAATGCTGTTGCCGGCGGCAAGCCGCGAGCGGGGATATAGTGCGCCAGATAAGTGCGTCGTGGGTTCATCTGCAACAGCAGATTGGCGGTGGAGGTTTCCATGGGTTTGGTGAAAAGCGGCGAGGCGATGCCCATGAGCAGAATCACCGCCGCCATCGTGACCAGAATAAATTTCTCGCGGCGCGATACATCGGAGAGCGCATTATTTTTCTCGACGATAACCTGTCCAAGGAATACACGCTGATAGGCCCACAGTAAATAGATCGCCGAAAGCACCGTCCCCGACGCGGCCCAGCTTGCCCAAGCGTGATGAGCGGAGAAAACTCCGATGAGAATTAGAAATTCCCCAACGAAGCCGTTCAGCAGTGGCAGACCCAGCGATGCAAAACACGCGAAAAGGAAAAAGCTCGATAGAACGGGCATGGGTGTAGCGACCCCGCCATATTCACGAATCTCGTGCGTGTGACGCCGGTCGTACAGCATCCCCACAGCGATAAACAACATGCCGGTGGCCACGCCGTGCGCGAGCATCTGATAAATGGCGCCATCCATGGAAATTTGATTGAACGCAAAAATGCCCAGCACCACAAAGCCGAGGTGGCTCACCGAGCTGTAAGCGACCAGGCGCTTCAAATCGCGCTGCACCATGGCGATCAGCGCGCCATAAATTATGCCAATGATGGCCAGCACGCCGATTACGGGCGCGGCGGCGCGAGCGGCATCGGGAAACAGCGGCAGGCAGAAACGCAACATTCCGTACGTACCCATCTTAAGCATGACCCCAGCCAGAATTACGGAGCCGGCAGTGGGCGCTTCGGTGTGCGCGTCGGGCAACCAGGTATGCAGCGGAAACAGCGGAACTTTAATTGCGAAGGCCAGAAAAAATGCCAGGAACATCAGCATTTCCGTCCGCCAACTGAAATAGGCAGCCAGGCCAGCCTGCAGACGGAATTGAATTTCCGGCAGGTCGAACGTTCCAGTGACGTTGTAGAGCCAGATGATGGCCACCAGCATCACAATTGAGCCAAACATGGTGTACAAAATAAATTTCATTGCCGCGTAGAGGCGGCGATCGTGTCCCCAGATGCCAATCAGGAAATACATGGGAATTAGAGTCGCTTCCCAGAAAAGAAAGAAGAGAAATAAATCGAGCGCGCAAAATGTGCCGATCATCGCCGCTTCCAGAATCAGCAGCATGACGAAAAATTCCTTCACGCGTGAATTGATCCCGCGAAAGGACGCCACAATCGCCAGCGGCGTGAGGAAGGTGGTGAGCAAAACCAGAAACAGGCTGATGCCATCCACGCCCATGTGGTAGTGGATAGGCGGCACGGTGATCCAGCGGCGAAGCTCGACGAACTGGTAGCCGGCAGCGTCGCGGTGAAATCCGCGAAGCAAAAGCAACGAAGCACCAAATTCAAACGCGGAACAGGCCAGCGCCAGGCCGCGAATCCAGGCGTGATCTTCGCGATGAAGAAGCAACAGTCCCGCAACGCCGAGCAGGGGCAGCAAAATCAGCGAGGAGAGCAGAAAATTATGAGGCAGAGTCACTGTCTCACCATGGTCCAGATGAAAAGAGTTAAGACCGCAACCGCGCCGATAACCACCCATGTTGCATAACTACGCGCGTTGCCGGATTGCAGGCGGCGCAACTGGCCTCCCGCGGCGCGGGCGGCAGAGCCGGTGCCATTCACCATTCCGTCGAGCACGCGTTCATCCACCGTGTGCCAGAGCACATTCCTAGAAATCCAAAGCAGCGGGCTGACGATAACCGCGCCGTAAATTTCATCCACATAGTATTTGTGAAGCAGCAACTTGTAAGGGCCGCGCATGGCGTCCGCCAAACGCCGAGGCGTGTCAGGGCGGGCGATATAAAACCACCAAGCGATCAGTAATCCGAGCAGCGCGGCGGCAACCGCGGGCTGCCAGAAAACGCGCAGAAGGTCCGTGGCAAAATTCGTGCCCACTTCCTCGGCGACGCCCGCGCCCTGCGTGGCGGCCATCAGCCGCTGGGATGCGCTGAAAACGGGGCTGAGGAAATCGGAGAAATAATCGCGGCCGCCGAATAACTTCGGCAAAGCCCACCAGCCGCCACCAACCGAAAAAATCGCCAGGATTACCAGCGGGCCAATCATGCTGGAGGGAGATTCGTGAACGTGTACGGTCTGTTCATCGTAACGCGGCTGGCCGTGAAAAGTGAGAAAGAGCAAACGAAACATATAGAACGAAGTCAGCAGAGCGCCAGCCAGTCCCAACGTCCATAAAATTCGATGGGGATGGGGACCAATGGCAGCCGCGGCGAGAATCGTATCCTTGCTGAAGAAGCCCGAAAAAAATGGAATGCCGGCAATGGCCAGCGTGGCTGCGAACATCGTGGCATACGTCCACGGAATCTTCTTGCGCAAGCCGCCCATGTTGCGCATGTCCTGTTCGCCGCCCATGGCGTGAATGACGCTGCCAGCAGCGAGGAAGAGAAGTCCCTTGAAAAACGCATGGGTCATCAGGTGGAACACTCCCGCCGAAAACGCGCCCACTCCGCAGCCCAGAAACATGTAGCCAAGCTGCGAAATTGTTGAGTAGGCGAGTACTTTCTTGATATCGGTCTGCACCAGCGCGATCGTAGCCGCGTAAAACGCGGTGAGCGCGCCAATCACCGCGACGGTAAATAGCGCCACCGGAGCGTGGGCGTAGAGGAAGTTCATGCGCGCGACCATGTAAACGCCGGCCGTCACCATCGTGGCCGCGTGAATTAGCGCGCTCACCGGTGTGGGGCCTTCCATCGCGTCAGGCAGCCAGACGTATAGCGGCAATTGCGCGGATTTGCCGACGGCGCCGGCAAAAAGCAGCAGGCCAATCGCGGTCAGGACGCCCACATGGCCCGGCAATTCCACCGGCATCCCTGCCGCACGGCCGAAAATCACCGAGTAATCCAGTGATTTAAACGTCCAAAACACCAGCAACAGCCCAATGGTGAATCCCATGTCGCCAATGCGCGTGACGATGAACGCCTTCTTACCGGCGTCCGCAGCACTTTTCTTGGTGAAGAAAAATCCGATGAGCAGATAGCTGCACAAGCCCACGCCTTCCCAGCCGACGAAAAGCAGCGCAAGATTGCCCGCAGTCACCAGGGTCATCATGAAAAACATGAAAAGATTCATGTAGCTGAAGAACCGGTAGTAGCCGTCGTCATGCCCCATGTAGCCGGTGGAGTAAATGTGAATGAGCAAACCCACTCCGGTTACGATCAGGAGCATCAGCAGGGTGAGCTGGTCGAACTGGAAGGAAAAATTGACGCGGAACTGGCCCGCGGAGATCCATGGCAGAAACGTTCGCACAACAGGGAAGTAGCTGGCCGGTACGGAGAAAAACTCACGGGTAAGCTCCAGCGTCGCGAGAAACGCCAACGCCACTGAGCCAATGGTGAACGTATTGACCAGGGAATGAGACCAGCGCTTTCCAAACAGGCCGGTGATGGCCGAGCCAGCCAGCGGAAACAGCAGCAGGATCCAAATGTGATCGAGGACGGGCATCAGGATTTCATCTCGTCCACGTTTTCAATATTCAATGATCGGCGGTTGCGCGAAATCAGCAGGACAATAGCCAGGCCGACAGCGGCTTCCGCGGCGGCCACCACAATCACAAAAAAGACAAAGACCAGCCCGTCAAATTGCCCGAGGGCGCGGCTGAAAGCGATGAACGCGAGGTTGACGGCATTGAGCATCAGCTCGATGCACATAAAGATGGTGATGATGTTGCGCTTGAATATGAATCCCAGCACGCCCAAACCAAAAAGAATGGCGCTGAGCACAAGAAAATAGGAGAGGGGAATGCCGTTCATGGTTCCCTCCGCGCCAGCACCACGGCGCCCAGCACCGCAATCAAAATCAGGATGGACGTAATTTCGAAGGGGAACAAGTAAGACTGGAATAAGTGCAAGGAAAGGTCCTGGGTGGAAACCGGCCCAGCGGCGAGCGAGCCGGAACGCTCGGCAAGCGGAAGCGCGTGAGCTCCCCGCGCCATCCAGTAAGCCAAATCGCCAATCAGGAAAACGGCCAACGGAATGCCAAGCCAGCGAGCCATGATGCTGTGCTGGGTGCGATTTTCGACGCCGGCGTTGAGCAGCATGATTACGAAGACAAACAGCACCATGATCGCGCCGGCATAGACGATGATCTGCACGGCCGAAATGAATCCCGCTCCCATCAGCAGATAGAGGACCGCCAGAGCGACCATCACCAAAATCAAGGCCAGCGCGCTGTGAATCGGCTCGCGCGCGAAAATCAATGACAATGCGCCACCCACCGCAATGCCCGCGAAAACAAAAAACAGGAGGATTGGCAGGGTCATTAGCGGTTCACCAGCAGGACCACGAGACTGGTTATCACCAGATTAGCCAGCGCCACCGGCAGCAATAATTTCCATCCGAAATCCATCAACTGGTCGTAACGGAGGCGGGGCAGCGTGCCGCGCGCCCATACGTAAAAAAACAGGAGGAAGAAAACCTTCAGCAGAAACCAGAATGGCCCCTGCACCACGCCGATCACGCCAGGACGAGTACAGAGCAGGCCCACGGCGATGAGGACCACTCCCATGAAGGGCAGAATGACGCGAGCAAGGCCGCGCATTTTCCAGATCCCGTCCACGATGGTGGCCAGTCCGCCGAGAATCAGCAGCAGTGACGGCAAATACCACGCCCAGTGCCACGAACTGGAAAGGGGCGACAGCCATCCACCCAGAAACAGAACCGTTGCCAAGCAGGAAACAGTAATCATGTTGGCGTATTCAGCCATAAAAAACATGGCGAACTTAAAACTGGAATATTCCGTATGGAAGCCGGCCACCAGCTCGGATTCGGCCTCGGGCAAATCAAACGGCGCGCGATTGGTCTCCGCCAGTGCGGCCGTGAAATAGCAAAGAAAACCCACAATTTGCGGGATAAGGTTCCAGCGCGGAATGAAGCCGAGCCATCGGCCCGACTGGCTTTGGATGATGCTATCGAAATCGAAGCTCCCCGCCATCAGCAGCACGCCAACAACCGAAAGCGTCAAAGAGACTTCGTAGCTGATCATCTGCGCGGAGCTGCGCAGTCCGCCCAGCAGCGGATATTTGCTGTTGGAGGACCATCCCGCCAGTGCCACGCCATAAACGCCAATGGAAGTAATTGCGAAGAGAAACAAAAGCCCCAGGCTGACATGAGCGATGGCAAGTGGTGTTTGCTGCCCCAGAATCGAAATCGTCCCGGGACCAAAGGGAATCAGCGCGAGAGCGGTAATAGCCAGCGAAAAGGAAAGCAGCGGCGCCAGCACGTACACAAAACGATCCGCGCCGGGAGGGGTGACGTCCTCCTTGAACATGAACTTCAGGCCATCGGCCAGCGGCTGCAATAATCCATGCGGACCGGTGAATACCGGCCCCAGCCGCGACTGAATGTGCGCGACGACCTTTCTTTCAAACCAGGTGAGGTAGGCCAGCGCGGTCAACACAATAAACAGCAAGACCGCGATCTTGACTACCGATACCACCAGGATTGCGTGGTGGGAGACGAACTCCAAGGAATATCCTTTGCCTCGTTACAGGAAGTGAGTTTGGAACAATACCGCCCCAAAGTGCCACTGGTGAAAAGCGTGTCGTTGGACGAGAACACCGCGCCGGCTCCAACGTCGTAGCCGGTGTCCGCCGCCGCAGTAACCGCAACCGCGTTTTCCGCGCGACCCATTAATAGGTCGGCCATGGAAACGGAGTAGCCGCTGACGTGCCGCTGAATTTCCTCGAAAACGGCTTCCGGCGTTCGCGCTCGCATCGCCGTGCCCAATCCAAGAGCAGAAAGCTGGTGAATCAAAATGCGCAGTAAATCGAAATCCGTGCGCGGGCCTTGCGAATCCACAGCGCGGCGGGTCATTTGCACTTCGCCGGCGGTGTTGGTGAGGGTGCCGTCTTTTTCATAACTGCTGGCCGCGGGCAGCACAATGTCGGCGCGCTGGGCGGTTTCGGTGAGAAACATGTCCTGGACAACCAGCAAATCCAGGCCGGCCAGGCGATCCGGCGTGGGAACCGAAAACGTTTTCACCGGGTTCGCGCCGACAACGTAAAGCGCGCGCAAACTTCCGGCGGCTGCGGCGTTCATGATGGCGCGAGCGTCCATTCCCGGCGCAGAAGGCAACTCCGCCCCCCAAAGTTTGCCAAAGGCGGCTCGGACGGCGGGATCGCTAACATGCGCATAGCCCGGGAGGAAATCGGGCAGAATCCCCATATCGGCCGCGCCGTGTGAATTGGCGTAATCGCCCAATGCCATGTAGCGGGTCTGGCCGGAGAGTCCATCGCCAAAGGCGACCAATTGGCGCAACACCTTGCCCGCAATCGCCGCGCCAAACAAAATCACGAGATCATTTTCTTTCTGCAGAGCCGTTCGCAAATCCTTCAAAGAATCGCTTATTTGCGCTTCGGCCAGCGCGCCCGCCACATCCGCCGCGGCGTTGGCCAGCCATTTAACAACGGAGGATTCTGTTCCCGCAGGTATCTTCACGAATTGGGCGGCCTGCCTCTCGAGTTTCAACAGGCCAGCATGGACAATGTAAAGTCTGGCGTTATTTTGGCGTACCGCGTTGCGTATCTGCCATGCGACCAGGGGATTTTGCTGCGTCGCGTCATTTCCAATCAGCAGGATGGCCGGCGCGGTGGCAATTTGCTCCATGGTCGCGAGTCGGCCCTGGGCGCGTTTTCCAAGGGAAACGGCGAGACCGGCATAATCGGCGGTGCGGTGATGGTCAATGTTATTAGTGCCCAGCGTTGCGCGCGCAAAACGGCCCAGCACGTAATCTTCTTCGTTTGTAGTGTGATTCGAACCAATCACCCCAATGGCTGATGGCCCGTGCTGGTCATGGACCTGTTTCAAGCGGCGAGCGATTTCCTCAAGCGCATCTTCCCAGGTGGCGGGTTGCAGACTACCGTTGCGCCGCACCAATGGCTGGCGCACGCGATCAGGATGTGCGGTGAAATCGTAGGCAAAGCGGCCTTTGGAGCAGAGAAATTCGCCATTGACTCCCGAATGGTCCCGATTGTTGGCCCGCATGATTTCGTTATTGCGCACGCTTAGCGTGGTTTTACATCCATTCGAGCAGTGGGTGCATGGCACCGGAGAATAGGTCATCTCCCAGGGGCGAGTCTGATAACGGTAGGTGCCGCTGGTCAGCGCGCCGACCGGGCAGATATCAATGCACATCCCGCACTCTTCACAGGCCAGCGCGCCGGATTCATTGGGCAGAATCACCGATTGCACGCCGCGCGCTCCGACGCCCAGCGCCTTCACGTCCATCCCCTCGTCGCACACCCGCACGCAGCGAAAGCACAAAATGCAACGCGGCGCGTCGTAAAAAACCAGCGGCGACCATTTCTCCTCGGGATAATGAAGTTTTTCCTCGGCGAAACGACTCTGATCCAGGCCGTAGCGGAAAGTCATGTCCTGCAGCTCGCATTCACCGCCTTTGTCGCAAACCGGACAATCGAGCGGATGATTGGAGAGGACAAACTCCAGCATATTCTTCCGCGCGGCGTGAATCTGCGGCGTGTTGGTGCGCACAATCATTCCCTCGGTCGGGGTGAGGGTACAGGCGGTTTGCAGCTTGGGCGCCTTTTCCACCTCCACCAGGCACATGCGGCAAGCGGCTTGTAGAGAAAGGCCCGGATAATAGCAGAAGGAGGGAACTTCGATGCTTTGCTGCTTGGCGGCTTCAATCACGAGAGTCCCGACGGGAACTGTCAATTGCCGGCCGTCGAGCGTAAAAGTAACGTTTTTCTGTTCGGGCATGATTAGGACCGTGCCCCAACGAGCAAATTTTCGGCCGGTTTATACGAGCACTTGCCGGAAAGATGCTCCTCAAATTCGTGCCGCCATTTTTTCACAATGCTGATGGTGGGCATCGCCGCGGCATCGCCCAACGGGCAGAACGTGCGGCCCAGCATATTCTGAGCCAGCTCGCCAATCAGGGGAATATCCGCCGCCGTGCCTCCTCCATCGTGAAAGCGATCCAGCATTTTTCGAAGCCAGGCGGTGCCTTCGCGGCAGGGAATACACCAGCCGCAGGATTCGTGCGCGTAGAAATGCATGATACGGCGGGCAAGGTCAACCATGCAGGTATCTTCATCAATTACCACCACGCCGCCGGAGCCCAGCATGGAGCCGATTTTGGCCACGCTGTCAAAATCCATCGCGACATCAACCTCTTCCGCTCTCAGCAGCGGACACGAGCTGCCGCCCGGAATCACGGCTTTAAGTTTCTTGCCTCCCAACATCCCGCCGGCAACTTCTTCGATCATGCGTTTCAGGTTGAAGCCCATCGGTAATTCGTAAATCCCCGGGCGATTCACATGTCCGGAAATGCAGAAAAGGCGCGTGCCGCCGTTTTTAGGCGTACCTAAATTGGCGTACCATTCGCCTCCGTTCTGTATAATCGCGGGAACGGAGCTGAGCGTTTCAACATTGTTAATTACTGTCGGGCAGCCGTATAAACCAGCGACGGCCGGAAACGGCGGACGGATGCGCGGATAGCCGCGTTTTCCCTCCAGCGATTCCATGAGCGCCGATTCTTCGCCACATTCGTAAGCACCAGCGCCGGTGTGCACAAAAACATCAAAATCAAAACCACTTCCTAAAATATTCTTTCCGAGATAATTGCGTGAACGCGCTTCGTCAAGCGCGGCCTGCACGATGTCATAAACGTAGCGGTATTCGCCGCGAATATAGATGTAGCCCTGATGCGAATCCACGGCGCGCCCGGCGATGGTCATGCCTTCGATAAGCTGAAAAGGATCCAGTTCCATCAGCGGGCGGTCTTTACAAGTGCCCGGCTCGCTTTCATCGGCATTACAGAGAATGTATTTCGGCTTGGGAATATTCTTGGGAACGAAACTCCATTTCATTCCCGCTGGGAAGCCCGCGCCGCCGCGCCCGCGCAGCCCCGATTTCTTGGTCTCGTCAATAATCTGCTCGGGAGTCATCTGCAGCGCTTTCTTGAGACCTTCGTAGCCATCGTGCTGCAAATAAACGTCGAGCTTGAATGAGTTGGGAATACCAAAGCGGCGGCTGATTACCGGAACTTCGGCGGGATCGCGCGGCTTCACCGAACCGGAGGTGTACGGCGCGGGCGCGGGATGCTCGCCCCGGCGATAGGCTGCCAGGATTTCGTCCGTTTTAGCTGGCGTCAGGTTCTCGTAAAAATCGTAATTCACCTGAATGGCGGGCGCGCCGGTACATGCACCAATACATTCCACTTCTTCAAGCGAAAGCTCGCCGTCGGGGGTGACTTGCCGATGGCCAATGCCCAGCTTGTGGCTTACGTGTTCGTAAAGCTCTTTTCCGCCGCGCATCATGCACGAAACATTGGTGCAGACCTGGACGTGATTGCGGCCCGCCGGTTTGCGGCGAAGCATGGAGTAATACCCCAGTGTTTCTTCCACCTGGATGAAGTTCAATCCCAGGCGAACGGCGATTTCCTTAAGCACGTCGTCCGATAGCCACCCAAACTGCTCCTGCGCGAAAAGCATCATGGGAATCAGCGCGGAACGCTTCACCGGATAGCGCGACAGCAAGTCGTCGAATTTTGCGTCCAGGGCGGCGGGAAGTTGCATCAGCGGTCTACCTCTCCCAGGACGATGTCAATCGTACCGATGCACGCTACCACGTCGGAAATCAGCCTTCCCTCCACCATTTCGCGCAGCGCCTGCAAATTGACAAAGGACGGCGCTCGCATTTTTACACGATACGGCTTCGCCGAACCGTCGCTCACCACAAAATATCCCAATTCACCACGCGGTGATTCCGTGACGCTATACACTTCGCCGGGAGGAGGCGCAAAGCCTTCTGTATAAATCTTGAAGTGATAGATAAGCCCTTCAATGGATGTTTTCATTTCCTCGCGTGAGGGAGGAACAATGCCGGGCGCATCAGCGCGGAAAGGGCCATCAGCGGGAATGTTATTCATGGCTTGGCGGACGATTTTCAAGCTTTCGCGCATTTCCGCCAAGCGAACCAGATAGCGGGCGTAGCAATCGCCGGCCTGTTCGACGATCACGTTGAAATCAAACTCGTCATAGCTCGAATAGGGAAACGTCTTGCGCACGTCGTAGGAAACTCCGCTGCCCCGCAGCGAAGGGCCGGAAACGCCGATGGCGATCGCGTCCTCGGGGTTCAGGTAACCGACCCCCTGCGTGCGTGCGAGCCAGATTCGATTGCTTCGCAGCAGATCGTCATACTCGGCAAAGCGCGGGGGCAACATTTCCAGCAGGCTGGCCACGCGATCGAGCCACCCGGTGGGCGGCTCCAGAGCGAGACCGCCTACGCGAAAATAGCTGGTCATCATGCGTTGGCCGGAAACCATTTCGAACAAGCGCATAATTTCCTCGCGCTCCCGGAACGTATACAGAAAGACGCTCATCGCTCCCAAATCAATCGCGTGCGTGCCCAGCCAAACCAGATGGGAGGCTACGCGAGTCATCTCCGTAAGCAGCACGCGGATGTATTGCGCGCGTTTGGGAACTTCGAGACCCAGTAACTTTTCGACAGCGATGCAATAGCCGAGGTTGTTCGATAGCGGGCATAGATAATCCACGCGATCCGTGAGGGTGACCACCTGCGAATACGTCTTGGCCTCGCAGGTTTTCTCGATGCCGGTATGCAGGTAGCCGATAATTGGCTCAGCCTTCACCACGCGCTCGCCTTCTAATTCCAATATCAGGCGCAGCACCCCATGAGTGGAGGGATGCTGCGGTCCCATATTGAGGACCATGCTTCGCGATGCGCCGGTAACGGTTTCGACGGTGACGGGCATCAGCGAGGTCCTTCGACGGGGTAATCCTTTCGCAGCGGATAGCCTTCCCATTCATCGGGCATCAGCAGGCGGCGTAGATCGGGATGGCCGGTGAATTGTATGCCGAAAAGATCGAAAGCTTCGCGTTCGTGCCAGTTCGCGCCAGACCAAACCGACGTGACCGAGGGAATCACGGGATCGCCGCCACTTAGGCGCACTTTCAACCGTATGCGTTCGCTCAATTGCAACGACAGTAGGTGATAATTCACCTCGAAACGCGGCTCCATGGGGAAGCGATCCACCGGGCTGATGTCGGAAAGAAAACTGAACTCCAATTGCGAATCCGTGCGAAGGAAGTCAGCGGTGCGGAGCAGCTGTTCGCGCGGAATCGTCAGCGTCAGCTCGCCGCGAAATTCCAGCGCTTGGGCAACCGACGCGGCATCCCATTCCTGGAGGCGGCGCACAACGATGCGGTTTGCGATAGGTTCCGAGGTCACGCTGATTCACTCTTGACGCGGGCTAGTGGTACCAGTCGAGCGCGCCTTTCTTCCACAGGTAAACGTACCCAACCAGAAGAATCGCGATGTATAGCAGCATCTCCACGAATCCAAACCAGCGCAACTGGTGGTACACGAGCGCCCAGGGATACAGGAAAATTGCCTCAATATCGAATAGGATGAAAACCATCCCCACCAGGTAAAATTGCACTGAAAACGGCTCACGGGCGTCGCCGGTGGGCAAAATGCCGCACTCATACGGCTGGTCTTTCGCGCGGCTGGCGCGATGCCGCCCCACAATCGTCGAAAGCGTCACGATGACCCCAGCCAGGCCAAGGGCAATCAGAAACTGGAGCAGAATGGGGCCGTACGCGCTGAGGTCACTTTCGTTCATTACGTTTCTGCTTTTATAATAGCGACCAGCTCGCGAATTGGTCAAATGCGCGACGTAAAAACGTACTTAGCGCCATCGGAGCACTTGTGGGGAAATTACGAATAAAACTCACGATCAACGGCGAAGTACGCGAAGTTCCCGGCGATGTGCCCGCAAAACTCCCCGGTGATGCACCCCGCGAATTGACGCTGTCGGCTTTACTCACACATCTGGAGCTTACGGCCGCACACGTGGCCGTCGAACGAAATCGCGAAATCGTTCCCCGCGACCAATGGAATGCCACCCAAATCCTGGAAGGCGACAAGCTCGAAATTGTGCATTTGGTGGGTGGAGGCTGACCTGCATTCGGCGGGTGAGCCCCCGTTTCCCTGGTAGGGTTTTGCGTTATTTCCGTTGCGGTGATTGTTTGGGTTCAGTTACTTCTTATCGGGCCCACAACCACCGCCCATCTTGGCGAATGTTTCGGCTTGAGCCTTTTCCATTTCCTCGCGTGATAAATCTTTCTTGTGCGTGCCAATGGACCACTTGTGCCCGTATGGGTCGGTTACCTGGCCGTAGCGGTCTCCCCAGAACGCATCCGCCAGAGGCATCACGACCGTGGCGCCGGCATCGACGGCTCGCTTGAATGCCGCATCGGCGTCGTTAACATAGATATGCAGGCTCATGCTTTGCTTGCCGCCCGCGGAACGCGGCGCGACCGATCCCCACTCCGGAAATTCATCCGCTAGCATGAGCATGGAATCCCCAATCTTAAACGCAGCGTGAATCACCTTGCCGCTGGGGCCGTCGGCCACGGCCAGAATCGTGGCGCCAAACGCCCGCTTGTAAAACTCGAGCGCCGCGCGGGCGTCATTGACGATAAGCGCCGGCGTGATGGTGTGGTATCCCTCTGGAATCGGGTTTACGGCTTCTGCCATGGAACGTCTCCTTGTTTTCTGATTTTTTCCAAAAATTTGTTTCGTGACCTATCTTGCAAAACGGTATCGCTGTGCGAACCTGACCTGCCGGACGTTCTGGTCTGATTCAGAGTCCGGCTAGAAGGTGGCCCATTTTATCGCGTTTGGTGCGAAGATAGCGCGCCGAAACGCGGCTAACCCGCGGCTGGCAGGGAACTCGCTCCACCACGCGAATTCCCGCGCGCTCCAGTTGCTCCACTTTGTCGGGATTGTTGGAAAGCAGGCGCACTTTCTTGACGCCCAGCGCCTTCAAAAGCGCCGCTGAGAAACTGTAATCGCGCGAATCGGCGTCAAAGCCCAGCGTGCGGTTCGCCTCCACCGTATCCATTCCGCCATCCTGCAATTCATAGGCGCGCAGCTTGTTCATCAAGCCGATACCACGCCCTTCCTGAGGCAAATAAACCAGCACTCCCGCGGGCGCCATCTGAATCTCCCGGAGCGAATATTCCAGTTGCGCGCGGCAGTCGCAACGTTCCGAGGCCAGCACGTCTCCGGTCAGGCACTGGGAATGAATGCGCACCAGCGGCGCAAGCCGCCCCGTGATATTGCCATGCACGAGCGCGACACCCGATTCCTCCGGACGGTCGCCTTCCAGGCCCAGAATTTGGAACATGCCGAAACGCGATGGCAGTTTTGCACGTGCGATGATTCGCGCCACCGGCGTCGCAATCCGCGCCCCTGGGACCACTCTTCGCGCCGCTTCAGCGACATTCTCCCGCGCTGCCCTCTTGGTTTCTGTCTGCGAAGCTGATCTAGCCGGTTCGATGCCGCGCCGCGTCTTGGGAAGGGTCGAAAGTGTTCCTTTATTCGATGCCGGTACGCCTGATTTCTTGGGATTACGCTTAATTTTCATGGAGACGTGAATTATAGCAGCGTCCAGTCCTCGAACAGCCAGTTTGAGAACCTTGCGTAGCGGTCAGTTCGCAAATCCTCCCGTACCGCGTGACCCACTTCGCGAGCCCAAATGTGCCCAAACCCGTTTTCTTGGGGTTACTTTTTCGCTTTCATCTTTGGGTCGCCTGAACCACCTGTTTACATCGGTCCTCTCCTCCATCCTGTCATCCTGAACGTAGCTCCTAGCGGAGTGAAGGATCTGCTTTTCCCTGCAGGAAGCCTGGAACCGATATATCACTGGAGTGATTGCCATTAGCACTGGTAGTATCAGTTTGGCCTAACGATGGCTGACTCGCCCGTTGTAGTCATCGGTCTGCAATTGTGGATGCGGGTTCTTAATGAGCTGGTTTTGCGCGGCAGGGAGCGCGGACGCACCCGATGTACCTTTCGGTCCAGGATGTTTTCTTCACGTTGCTAGTGAAGGTGGGGTGGGCGGCCTCCTTGGCGGCGCTCATGGCGCGTTCGGGCACCTTCCGGCGCATCCTCTTCACCGAAAACCGCGATTCAGACCAGAAAGTACAACTCCTGCTTTTCTTTACCCCTCCCCTGGCCCTGGGAGTTATGATGCGCCTGGCGGGATATCGCTTCGCCGACCTGATGGTGGAGGGTTCCATCGTTATGGGCCTCCTGGGAGGCCGCATGGTCGGCCTGCTCGGCGGCTCGATCATCAGCTTGCCCGCGTTCATGCACCACGAGTGGCTATCCTCTCCCCTCGCCGCCTCGATTGGATTGCTAGCCGGCATGGTCCGCGAGATTATCCCCAATAAGGAAGACATCTGGGATTTCGGTCCGTTCCTGTTTCTCAATATTCCAGCATCCATCGTGCGCCTGCTGCGCGACCGCCGTTTCAACTGGGCCATGCTCCCGCTGGGCGCATGTACGGTTTTTGAGCTGGGCCATATCATTCTGGCCGATACCATGCCTTCCCGATGGCTGTTTTCCATTGCTCCCGCCAATGGATGGCTCGTGCTCCTGATGTTATTGGCCAGCATCATGGCTGTGGCCCTTCCCATCAAAATTTGGAATAGCACCCGCGTGGAAATGAATCTGGAGCAGAATCAGCAGCTTTTGCTCAAAGCCCGCATGGATGCGCTTTCCGCGCAAATCAACCCGCATTTCCTGTTCAACACGCTCAATACCGTTTCCTCGCTGATTCGCTACGATCCCGACCAAGCCCGCATCGTGGTCATCAAGCTATCCAGCATCCTTCGCCGCCTGCTGCGCAAGCATGAGACCTTCGTCCCTCTTCGCGACGAGCTTACCTTCATGGACGATTACCTCGATATCGAAGTGGCCCGCTTCGGCCACGACAAGCTGCAAATCTTCAAGGAGATTGAGGCCGACGCGCTCGACGCCTTCGTTCCCAGCATGTTGCTCCAGCCCATTGTCGAAAACGCCCTCAAGCACGGACTGTCGCCGAAACTGGAAGGCGGACATATCACGCTCCGCGCGCATCGCATTGACGGCCGCCTGACCATTGACGTGGAGGACAACGGCGCGGGCATTTCCCCGGAGCGCTTGACCGTTGTATATGCCGAGGGCATCGGCATCAGCAATGTTCACGAACGCCTCCGACTGCTCTATGGCGATCAGTTCCGCATGGACATCAGCAGCCAGGAAGGAGAGGGAACCCAGGTACACATCGAAGTCCCCGAACTGGTCTCCGCCGCTGCGGGCTAAAGGCCCAATTCCAGATTTTTCCGCGTGATAGATATTTCAGGCGTGATTACGAGAATGATTTTGATCTTATTTTTCCGCTGTCTCTTGAGAGTGAAGTAGACTTCAAGCCAAACTGCTCTGAGTTGGTATTTGGAGAGCCCGTTACCGGTATCGTGCCCAGGTTTGAGATTGGGTATGAGGAAGTCTTAGTTATATACGATTTTGTTCGAAATGAAGTGCTCCTCGAATTCGAGAAATTCCTGCCAAAGTCCGCATCGCCTCCCATTTTGCAGGGGAGTGGCACATCCCGCTGAGACTTCAAGCCAGTATGGTAAACAAGTAGCTGAATACACGTCTCTACTCACGATTGAAGGACAGTCATAATTCTGCAATTCTTAACCAGTGAATGGCAGTGTCATCGCCAAAACTCCACGGACCGGGGTCACGCTGGTATCGAAACTAAATCGAGGGAAAAGTGGAAGAAACTGAGATCGCCAAATTACCTTATCCGGCCGTGGGGGTGACCTGAGTAGAATATGGAGTAGCCGAACACTGGCGAACGCATGGAGAATATGAGAGAGCAGTTAATCGCTACAGCGCTGCAGTCGTAATCACGGAAGGCAAGTGGAATCAGCAAGTTCCAGGATTCTAATCGGCGCAAAATGTTTCATTTCAGCGTGAATCCTGCTCCAAGATGCGGCGGTAGAAGGCTTCGTAGCGCGGAATAATATCCGAGGCGCAGTATTTTTGCCGCGCGTGAATGCGCGCCAGCTCTCCCATCGAGCGGCCGCGATCTTTGCGAGTGAGAATGTCCAGCGCGAAACCTGAGGCAGCTTCCACGTCGCGCGGCGGAGCCAGGTAACCGTCTTCGCCGTGGGTTATCACCTCCGGCAATCCGCCCACGTTGGACGCGATCACCGGAACCTCGCAGGCCATCGCTTCGAGCGCGGCCAATCCAAACGATTCCAGGTCCGACGGCAACAGGAACAGGTCGGCGGCTGACAGCTTTTCCTGGACGGTATCCTGCTTCCCCAGAAAGTGAACGTCGCACGACAACCCCTTCTGCCGCACCAGGTATTCCGCCGCGCCGCGCTCCGGTCCGTCGCCAATCATTACCAGCTTGGCGGGCATCTTCGCGCGGACCGCGGCGAAAATCTCAATCACATCGGTGATGCGTTTCACCGGACGGAAATTCGAAAGGTGCATCAGGATTGGTTCGCCGCCCGGCGCCCATCGCTCGCGCAGACAGGTGGAATCGCCCCGCGTGTAAAGATCGCAATTCACGAAATTGGGAATCACTTCGATTTCATGTTGTACATGAAATTCCGCGTACGTCGTGTTGCGCAGATAATTGGAAATGGCCGTGACGCCATCGCTCTTCTCAATGGAAAAGCGCGTGATGGGCAAATAGCTGCGGTCGCTTCCCACCAGCGTAATATCCGTGCCGTGCAGAGTAGTGATAAACGGCAGGGGGCGCGGCTCGAACATGGACCGCGCCAGCAGCGCGCTGACCGAGTGGGGAATCGCGTAATGCACATGCAGAAGATCGAGCGATTGCTCCTCCGCTACTTCCGCCATCTTCGATGCGAGCGCCAGAGTGTAGGGAGGGTGATCGAAGAGAGGATAGCTGGCCGCTTCGACTTCATGGAAATGCAGCCGTTCGCTGGTGGAATTCAATCGAATGGGCATCGCATAGGTGATGAAGTGGACGTCATGCCCGCGCGCCGCCAGCTCCATTCCCAGCTCCGTAGCTACGACACCCGATCCGCCGTAGGTCGGATAACAAGTGATGCCAATCTTCATGCTCTGCCTCCACGTATTTCAGGCGCTTCCGCCGAGCCGCCGTCATTCCCGCCAACGCCGCGAACCACCCGCCACAGCATGGTCATCCCCGTGAAGGCGGGGATCCTCTTCCGGGCCCCGAAGACACTCAGAATCCCGATGAACGATTCGCGTTTTCCAGGATGCCACAGAGGCTCATGATGTTGGACGCGACAAGGGTGCTTGCGATTCAAAGCATTTACTGGCCGCGACCAGCGCGAGAACTGCGGCGATTTACGGGAATGAACGGAGGGGGGCTTTCCACGATGCCCGTCTGGCGGCGAAATGAGCGGCTAGCCGGTCGCGCCGCCCAAGGCGGCCTCTTCTCCATCTTTGTAAATGTACTTGATGGCGTGCTTGTAAACGAGGACATTGGGATTGCCAATGCGCGTCAGTTTGATGCAATCGCGGTCGTACCATTCCAAGATGCCGCGCAATACTTCGCCATCGGTGAGGATTACGGCGACGGCGGTGCGGGCCTGCATCTGCTTCACAAAGTAAAAGCTCTCCGCGAAGGTTTGCTCGGGCGGTACGGGTTTCTTGCGGGGCGCTGTGGCCGCGCTCTGAGATGGAGACGATCCCTGCCCTTGCCGCGGCGCGTATGATTCCTTCGGCTCGATGAGCGATGGACGGAATAACTTTCGGTTCACGATCAAGACTCCTTACCGCGGAAAAAATACCAGGCTAAAGCCGTATCGATGGTCCAGTCGAAGGTGCTCGACGGGAAAACGAACATCCGTCACTCTTCGCGTACATTTGTGGACGCCAGCGTGACCGCCCACGCGTCCAGACCCAATTGCCGTCCGACGTTGCGGCGCAATCCGCTTTCCAGGCGGTCCAATTCCGCGGTCGCTCGCTGAATCCACCCGACGTTCAGCCGCTTGCCCAATTCTTCCAGGCCGGGCCGCAAATCGGGATTGCGAAGAGGGCCGGATTTTGAAGACAGGACGATGGCCAGCAGGTCAGTGAGCAAACTATAGAACACTTCCAGCTTGTTTTCAAAACTCGTTTCCTCGTTCTTCACCATTTGCGCGGAGGCGGAAAACACCGGAGCGAACTTTTGACCTTGTATCGCTTTACTCAGGAAGGCCAGTGCGTTGGCACGCAACTGCCGCGACTGCTCCAGATCAATAGCCAGGGCAATACCGGGCGAACCTGCGGAAAGCTGGGCGATTATTTTCGCGTCCTTTGGGGTAATATCGGCGCGTTCCTTCAGCAGCAATTCGACGTCAGCCTGGGGAACAGGCGCGAAGTGAAAGGAAATACAACGCGAGCGAATCGTGGAGGGCATCGCGTCCGGCCGGGTGGCCACCAGCACCATCGTCGTGGTGGGCGGCGCTTCCTCCAATGCTTTGAGCAAAATATCCGCCTCGGCCCAGCGAACCGTGTCCGCGCCATCAATTAAAAATACGCGCCGCCGCGCCTGGGGCATGAAGTTGCCGGCGCGCTGAATGGCCCGCAACTGCCCCGCGCGAATTAAGGGACGAGCGACGGGAGTTCGCAAGCGCACGGGGTCGGGAACGATAGCCCATACATCCTGGTGAGCCTGCAGGATGAGCGGCGTGCGTTCCACGGTCGCGGCGTCGGCGCTTTCACCGCGTTCCGCCAAACCGCGCGACACCATGGCATCAAGATCAGCGAAGGTGGCAATGCGCTGGCAAGTGTCGCATTCGCCACAGAAGTCATCGTGCGATCGTTCGCAATTCGCGGCTTGGGCGAACATGCGAGCGAGGGTGAACTTGCCCGTTCCGCGCGGCCCGGTGAATAGGATAGCGCTGGGTACACGGTCGTTGCGAAGCATGTTGCGAATCGCGCTAACAATTCGTTGATTGCCGAGATATTGGTCGAATCCCATGGCTAGCTCTTGGTATGTGGAGCAGTGACGTGGGGCCAAGGTTGTGAAGCGGTGTCTTGTGAAGGTGGGGCTTGCGAAGAAAACATTTGCGCATCCACGGCAGCAAGCACTTTACGGTGGATATCCTCTGGGCTTCGTGCTGTTCCATCCGAATTAGCACATTCCACAATCACCCAGTGGGGTTGAGTGGCCAGCGCGTCATACATCCGCGCGGCATCTGCCATGTGGGCCAAATTTGCTTCGTGCAGATCTTTCGACCGTGACGGATCATTGGCGGCGCGGCCACTGGCCCGCGTTTGCCCTTCTCCGGCTGGGATGCGCAGATAAATCACCAAGTCTTCAACGGGAAGCGCATAGATTTCATATTCCAATTTGCGAAGCCACGTCAGAAATTCATCGCGCTTTTCGGGCGCTACGCGCGCGCCCTGGTGCGCCAGGTTGGACGCAACATATCTGTCAGCAAGCACGATTTTCTCGTCGTGAAGCGCGGATTCGATACTCGGCTTAGCTTCCAGACGATCTCCCGCGTAAAGCAGAGCGGAAAAATGCGGATCCACGGCTGCGAGCGGGCCAAATTCTCCGTGCAAATAACGCCCCGCCATGGAACCAAAGAATCCGTCATAACGCGGAAAGCTCATTTTCTGGCACGCGACTCCGCGCCGCGCCAGCGCCCGGGACAAAAGCCGAAGCTGTGTGCGTTTACCCGCACCGTCAATCCCTTCCAGTGCTATGAATTTTCCGCGCGCGGGCATAATGTTGCGCCAGTCTAGCACAGGCCGCCAACTGGATTCGCCCCGGCGCCGGAATGGTCGCGCGCCGCGCGCCATTGCTCGTTCGCGTCGTCGGTATCGTGCGCTTCGGTCACTTGGCCCCGCGCAACTTTGTCATCCTCGCGAAAGCGGAGAACCAGTCCCGCCGTTGCGGCACGATTACCGCGCCCCTGGGAAAGGATCCCGTGCTAGAATTCGCGCGTGAACGGTTTAGAAGCAGCGCAACCAGACGCGAGCTCATGGACGGAGCGCGTGGCGGCCAATGTGTCGCAAATTCGCGAGCGAATCGCTGGCGCAGCCGCTCGCGGGGTTTCCGCCGGAGCCCGCGATCCGGGCGAGGCTACCCTGGTCGCGGTGTCGAAAACTGTTCCCGCGGAAGCGATTCGCGCGGCGTATACAGCGGGCGTGCGGCATTTTGGAGAGAACCGCGTGCAGGAGTGGGAGTCCAAGCGCGCCGCCTTGGAAGACCTGAATGACGCCTTGTGGCACCTGATTGGTGGACTACAGAGCAACAAGGTTCGGCGCGCGGTGAAGCTGTTTCATCTGGTGGATTCGTTGGATAGCGCGGACTTGGCGCGCCGCCTGAATCAGGCGCGCATCGAGGAAGGAAACGGTGCGGGAGGCCAAATAACAAACCCACGGCTGCCGATCCTTCTGGAAGTGCTGCTCGCTCCCGAGGAATCGAAACGTGGCATCCTCGAGTCTGAATTGACAGGCGTTGCGGAAGTCGTGCTCGCCCTGCCGTCGCTCGAGTTTCGCGGATTAATGTGCATCCCGCCGTACTGCGAGAACCCCGAAGAGGCACGGCCTTACCTTCGCCGGTTGGCACAGTTGCGCCGGACGGTGGCGCAAGGGTTGGGGACGTCGCTGCCCGCGCTTTCCATGGGCATGTCGCATGATTTTGAAATTGCCATTGAGGAAGGAGCAACAGAAGTTCGCATTGGCACGGGTATTTTTGGCGAGCGGACCAAACTCTAGCCAGCCATGATTCGGATTGACGAGAAAAACGGTTCAGTAATTTTCCGGGTGCGCGTGCAGCCGAATGCACGACGCGAGGGAATCGATGGCGAATGGGATGGAGCTTTGCGTATTCGCGTGGCTGCACCGCCCATAGATGATCGGGCCAATGAGGCGGTAGTGGAATTACTCGCCGCGCGATTGAAGCGGCCGCAAGCGGCTGTTAGAATCATCGGCGGCGCGAAGTCTCGCTTGAAACGCATTGCAGTTCAGAGCGTGGCAGCGAATCAAGTTCGCGCGCTTTTGGAAGTATCCCGCGAGAAACAAACTGCTTCACCAGGGACGGGCATGCTGACCGCCAGGAGAAAAACAGATGCCAGACATAGCGGCGATTCAAGCTGAGCTGCGAGCCAGCGGCCTTGACGGCTGGCTTTTTTATGATGTTCTTCATCGCGATCCCATCGCCTATAGCGTGCTGGGGCTGCATGAGGTGATGGCCAAGCGCCGCTGGTTCTACTTGATCCCAGCGCACGGGCGTCCGGCAAAGCTGGTCCACAAGATCGAAGCGGGAAGCCTCGATTCGCTGCCCGGCGCAAAAATCGAATATATGTCGCGCGAAGAACTGCTGCGTGGGCTAGCCAAGCTGCTAGGGCGCATGAGCAAGGTAGCCATGCAGTACTCTCCGAAAAGTAACATTACCTCGGTGGCCACGGTGGACGCCGGCACTGTGGAGTTGGTTCGAAGCATGAAAACCAGAGTCGTAACCTCCGCCGATTTGGTACAGAAATTCGAAGCTGTGTGGACGCCGGAGCAGCTTCGCTCGCATCTAGAAGCGGGCCGATTGGTGGACCGTATCACGCAGGACGCCTTCCGCCGAGCGGCGTCGTTTGTACGCGAGAAAAAAGTTCGCACGGAATATGAGCTCCAGCAGTGGATGGCCGAGCAATTCAAGCTTTGCGGCCTGATTTCGGATAGCGCGCCGATTGTGGGCGCCGGACCGAGCAGCGGGAACCCACACTATGAACCGATGCCCAAGGGCAGCCGTCCCATTCGCGCCGGGAATGTGCTGCTGCTGGACGTCTGGGCCAAGCTGAATAAGCCGGGAAGCGTTTATTACGACATCACATGGACTGCCTATCTGGGCACGCGCGTTCCGCCGAAGGTGGAAAAGGTGTTTCGCGCGGTCAGTCAGGCGCGCGATGCCGCTGTTGATTTCGCGCGGCGCTCCATCACGGCCGGGCGCACCATTCAGGGATGGCAGGTGGACGGGGCGGCCCGCGACGTGATTCGGAAAGCCGGCTTCGCGAGGTATTTCACCCATCGTACCGGCCACAATATCGGGCAGGAAGTCCACGGAACGGGCGCCAATATGGATGGAATTGAAATGTATGACGATCGGTCCATCGTTCCGCGCACGTGCTTTTCCGTTGAGCCCGGAATTTACCTGCCGGAATTCGGCATTCGCAGCGAAGTGGACGTGTACGTCAGCGAGAGCGAGGCCAGGGTAACCGGAGCGGTGCAGACAGAAATGGCTGCCCTTCTGGCTTGAGGTGGCTCTGGCGCGCCATAATTTCCCCTTGTCCGGCATGACGGCGGGGCATATCCATCTGGCTCACTTTCCGCTGCTGTTGCTTTGCGCATTTTTGGCCTCATGCGCGCTCCAGTTCCGGCCACGCTTACCGTTCCTATTGCTCGTCCGTGGGGTAATTCGCACGTTCCTGATTTTCGTGCTCACAGGCGTGACTCTGGCCTGGTTGATTTACCCCCTCTCGCAATAGTTTTTAGTTGGTGTATATAGCGCATCGTGGGAGTTGTGATTTCATGATCCAGCGTGACGACAATATCCTGATAACGGGCGGCTCCGGTCTAGCGGGGCTCAATCTAAAGGAGTATCTACAATCGCAGGGATTTGCCAGGATTCTGGCGCCCACTTCGAGCGAGTGTGATCTGACCGACTGGCACATCGTGCTGGAAAATTTCAAGCGCAACAAGCCTGACTACGTTTTTCACATGGCCGGATTTGTGCGCGGCATCATGGGCAATATGCGCAACCAGGGCGAATCCTATCTGAAGAACACGCTTATCAATACTCATGTCGTTGACGCGTGCCATGAAGCCGGAGTAAAGAAAGTTGTCGCCATGGGCACTGCCGCCATGTATCCCGATCTTGATCCCGGCGTTCCTCTAGTCGAAGGGGATGTTTGGAAAGGCCCTCCCCATCCTTCGGAATACGGCTATTCCCAGGCCAAGCGCGGCATGCTCGCCCAATTGCAGACGTATGAAAACAGTTATGGCATGCCTTATGCTTTCGCGTTTTGCACGAATCTTTATGGGCCGCATGATCGCTTCAATATCGAAACGGGGCACGTCATCCCCTCCCTGATAAAGAAATTTCATGACGCCCGGAAGGCGAAAACGCAGGTCACTGTGTGGGGCGACGGCTCAGCGCACCGCGACTTTCTATATATCAAGGAGTGTTCACGCGCACTTCACACGATCATGAATGACATCGCGGGCCCCGTTAACCTGGGCACAGGAAGGTCGGAAAAGATTCGGGATGTAGTGAATATTCTGGCGGCCTATACGGGGATGGAAGACCAGGTCGTTTGGGACACCAGCAAGCCGAGCGGTTTTATCTTCCGCTCCTATGACGTAAGCCGTTTACGCGCGGCGGGATTCACGTGCCAGTACACGCTGGAGCAGGCTCTGCATGAGACTTATGATTGGTATGCAAGCCATAGCGGGGCGGCGCGCAACTGAAATGAATTTGGAGCGTCGCGACCGGCGCGATAACCCATGCCAGGGCGGCGCCGGGCAGGGCATTGCAGGACAGTAGGATCCCTAGAACGCGGTGATGTTTTTCGAGAGAAAACCACTGCGGAAGGGGATCTGTAGGAAGGTGCAGCACCTTATCGCTGTGGCATAAGTGTCGCGTCGAGCAACTCAGTGTGAGGAAACGGGCGGTCCGCGCTGGGTTGCGGCAAACTGGTGGTATAATCCTCAATATCGGAACGTCAGCAGCAGCGAGGTCCGGTCAGTGCGTGCATTCTGCACGCCAGTTTCAACGAACCCAAGCCATGGAGAAGACAGGAATGAACGATACGAACGAAATTGTAGTGGTGGCGGGAGCGGATGGCTTTATTGCCGGCTCTCTGGTCGCCGACCTTCGCCGCCAGGGGTACACGCGCATTCGAGCGGTGGGTGCCAAGCCCTTCGAGCAGTGGTATCAGCACTTCCCCGACGTCGAAAACGTGCAGCTCGACCTGAAAGACCGCCAAAACTGCGAGACTGCCGCGCAGGGCGCCTACCAGATTTTCATGCTTGCCGCGGACATGGGTGGAATGGGATTCATCGAGACACACCGGGCGGAATGTATGCTTTCGGTGCTTATCAGCACGCACATGCTGCTGGCCGCAAAGAAGCATAATGTTCAGAAATATTTCTATTCATCGTCCGCCTGCGTATACAACGCCAACATGCAGGAAGACCCCAATTGTCCTGGGCTGAAGGAAGAAGATGCCTACCCTGCATTGGCCGAAGACGGTTACGGCTGGGAGAAGCTTTTCAGCGAACGCATGTGCCGCCATTTCCGCGAGGATTATGGCCTGCACACGCGAATGGCCCGCTACCACAATGTTTACGGCCCGAATGGGACGTGGTTTGGCGGTCGCGAGAAAGCGCCTGCGGCGATCTGCCGCAAGGTGATTGAAGCCAAGGCGAAAGGCCAGACCGAAATTCCCGTTTGGGGCGATGGCACTCAGACGCGCAGCTTCATGTACATTGATGATTGCCTGAAGGGCACGCGAATGATCATGAACTCGGATATCGTGGATCCTATTAATCTCGGCTCCTCCGAAATGGTAACCATCAACCAACTCATTGACATTGCGGAGGAAATCGGTGGCGCGAAGTTCAAGCGCGTATACGACCTCAGCGCGCCAAAGGGTGTCAATGGCCGGAACAGCGATAACACGATGATCAAGAAGAGGCTGAATTGGGAGCCGAGTATCTCGTTGCGCGACGGCTTGGAGAAAACTTACCGCTGGATATACGACCAATATGTGGCGCGTGAACAGGGCGCGCGCGTAGTGGCCTAATCCGCACCCTGCTTCTATTGCATTTAGAAGGGCCCGGCACGCTACTCGGCACCGGGCCTTTTTTTATTTTCAGCGGATGGGGCCGGAATGATTTGGGCGCATATTTCCCTGGAATTGTTCTTCTCCGTTTAATTCAGCCCAATATGTGAGTGATCTCAGGGTATTGGCTCATCGCGCTATCCCGATGGACCAGGTAAGTTCCGGGTGTAAGTGGATTACCAGACGGAGATAGGATTTCATCTACTGCTTGGGCGATGAGGGCCGGATCGGCGTAGGAGGAGAAATCAAAACCAGCCGGTCGTCGTCGGCGCATACCACTGGTTAGCAATTGAAACGTGGGGACCAGTTGATAAACGCGAAGACATTCCGTTGAATGTTCCGCTGCGACGGCGCGCAGCATTGCATGCAAGCCCGCTTTTGAGGTGGCGTATGCGGCTCGACCGTCCGCCGGCAATAGAGCAACGTCCGAGGATATGTTGATGATCACGCCTGGAGAATTGGCAATAAGCTTTGGCAACAGGCTCGATATAAGAATGCAGTGTCCGACGCAATTCGTCGCGATAACCTGTTGCCACTCCGTAGCTGGGGTCGCCGATGCCAGATGTCGTCCTCCCGGACCATAATCCGCAGCGCACAAAATCAACGCTCGAACTGCTATTGGTCCCAGCGATGAAGCGAATTGCGCCACCTCATCAGTATTTGACAAGTCCAACGGCTTCCAAGCGATACAGTCAGCCTCGAAAGGGAGCGTGGGATTAGAAAGGTCCTCCGGCTTCGTCCGAGAAAGACCCAGAACAGAATTTCCGCCGCAGGCAAGTGCTAGTAGAATCGCCTTTCCGATTCCTTGCGACGCGCCAGTCAATAGCACGGTGGCAGTCGGGTTAGCAGTAGCCACTTGGCTCTCCACTTGTTTTTCGCGAAAAGTCCACAATCGCCTTGACCCATTTTGTATTGTGACGATCGCTGGGGGGTAGCATGGCCTTCACCACCCCGGGAAGCTGTTCCAGGGTAAAAAGACGATGGGGAATATCGGCCAGTGAAATAATCCTGCCAGACAGTATTTCAATGGCCTGAAGAATGTGGCGTTGTGCCGTCCCACGATGGCCAATGAGATAAACGGTTTTGCCATTAGAGCGATCTACGACAGGCGTGGGCGGCGCGCCGCTTTTACCACAGATGTTGTTCCAACGAATGCTGTCTATGCTGACGCCCCCTAGACGCACTTCCCAGTATTGCGTGGGAAAGCCCGCCATCAGATCTATCGTCGCGCCCTCCGGGACAACATCCAGTAACGAGCCTAGACCTTCGGGAGCGCTTTCGCGCGAGCAGCAGAGGATGGCCGCTTTGAACGCGGGGACGCTGGAACATGCCTCATGCAGTTGGGCGCTGCAGCAGATGCGGACACTTGCGGGCCAGGAGGTCGAGTTCCGAAGCCATTGTGCGTGCTTTTCCGATTGTGAGACCAGCAGCGCAAAAGATCCGGTCATGGTGGCCCACAACTTTGCCGCCATGATCCCCACGGTTCCCGATCCGCGTATCAGAAGAGAGGCCGTGGCGCATTGTTCCCGAAGCAGCTCCATGCTGTAGAGAACGGATCCCAGCGGCTCGGCAAGCACAAGCTCCGTATTCGGAAGGGAACAGTCGCTGGGGCAACGGACCAAAAACTTTCCCTGAGCCGCATCGGCGCTGTCCATACAAAAGAGGTCTCGAAATATGCCATCCCGGCTGTGACCTACTACTATCTCGGGTTGCTTTCTATGTACTGGATTGATGATAACCCGGTCACCGATTAACAGGCCGGAGCATTCCGGTGCGTTAACGACCATCCCCACACCTTCGTGGCCAAGCACTTCCGCGCAATCTGGGCGCGCACCGGAAAGTATGGCAAGGTCAGTGCCACAAACCGCGGCTGATAGCATCTTGACGACGATTCCCGAATCGCTGAGTCCTTGGGGGTCTTGATTGCTAATTACCAGGTCGCTCTGATTGGTTGCGCGCCGGACGACGCAATGGCCCGGCAATTTATGCATGCTGGACCGCGGGTTTTACGCTTGACCAGGAGCTGACGAAAGTAAGCGCCTCGTCCATCTGGGGCTCGCTAATTTCGTCAATGAACATCGTCTGGCCGATTTCGCAGAGGATGGGCATTCTTAGCCGCCCCCCGCGATGCTTCTTAGCGTCATGAATGCCTCTCAAAAGCATGTCCGTGCTTACGCCCGGTCGGCTGACCGGCAGACCCAAGTCGCGCTGGGTGACCAGGATTTGCTCGGCATCTGCCGTGTCAAGAGCTCCCAAAACCATTGCCAGCGCTGTCGATATGGCCATATCCAGGGCAACGGCTTCTCCGTGTTCCAAGTCGCTCAATTCGAATTCGAAGATGGGGCTGAACGTGTGTCCATAATCCGGTGGACGCTCCAGAGCGCGCTCGTGAAGGTTTGGAGAGAGCTCCAGAAGCATCGCCCTGATGGATCGACAAATGAGGTCCGTACCCTGCTCGCATTGAAGCTTGATACGCACCAGGTAACGTGCGTGCTCCTCGATCAGGTCAAATAATGGACGATCCGCCGCCAGACCGATTTTTAAGGCCTCGGACAAACCATTTCTTATCTGGCGGTCGGACAGTGTGGAAAGAAAAGAAGGGTCCACGACAACGGCATAGGGTGCCGAAAACGTGCCCAGCCGGCTTTTGCTTTGGCGAAAGTTAACTCCGGTCTTGATTCCGATACCGGCGTCAATTTCCGCGAGAAGCGTAGTCGGAAGCCGCATGCAGGGAATGCCGCGCCTGTATACACTGGAGGAGAAGCCTACAACATCAAGGGTAACTCCGCCTCCCGCGGCGACAATGAGGTCCTTGCGTCTGCGAACTCCGAGCTGCTCGAAGGCCGATACTATCTCTATGAAGGCAAAGAGATCTTTTTTCTTTTCTGATGCGTGAAACACAACCGTGTCAACCTGGCGGTCCGGTCCCCCCAGCAGTCCCCGGATTGCGTCGCCATAAAGTACATTCACATTCGCATCGGCTACCAGAATGATCCGGTCGAAAGGTTTCAGCAAATACCGGGGAAACTCCTCGTTATGGAAGATACCGTGGACCACCTCAATGGGATACTCAACGGCGCTGTGACGCGACACCTGATAGGGAGGCTGTGAATTCAAGCACTCGCGACGATGAATTTTTGGTGTTTCGCGCGCGATGTATGCCGCTCCGATGAGACCGGCATCGTCGGAACCGGGGCCCAGGGTAACGCGGTCGGCCCAAAAAGTCTCTTCCCGCGACGTCAATGGATAAAATTCAAATGAATTCAAATTGGCGAGAACGGAAGAAAGGTACAGCTCACCCAACAGGAAACATACTCCTCCGGTGAGGATCAGCTTGTCAATTTCAGGATCCAGCGTGAAATGCCACTTGATCGCCTCGGCAACAGGCGCGGTAACGGCCCTAAGCAGCTTTTGGCAGAGATGGTCGCCATTCGCCAAACCTTCAGCCAGCGCCGTGAGGGGTACATCCGGCCCCAAACCAGCCTTGTTCAAATCAGATGCGCGAAATTCCCCGGGAAAGATTTCGCGAATCTGGCTGAGCACGTTCTTGATGCCGTTCCCGGAAGAGAATGCGTTCACATGATTCATACCTCCGCAATCGCATTTCAAGGACAATGGGCGCCCCTCGATCGAGAATGCAATGCGGTGGTGGCCAATCTCGCCCTGGGTGCCGAGGGTGGGATCCACAGGCACGTGGGGCACGGAGCAATTCAAAATTCGCGAGGCTATCCCGGTGCTTACAGTGATGAGGGCGAGTCGGCGAGCGGTGTGATAGATGACCATGCGCGAGTGCGCGACAAGAGAGGCCGTCACATCATTCACAATCGTAATATTGGCACCGCTCAGATGTCGGTTTACAGCCTGTTCCAAATCGCAGGAAGTGGAATCGTCACCTAGGATTGGTCCTGATCCGTGGATTCTTCCGGTGTGAGCGTTCAGTGCTGCGCCCAACGATATCGCAATCGCCGGATGCCGCCCCGCCAATACGGGGAACTCCCAGAATGATTTCACGGTCTTGGCGATAAAAGCAGCGATTTCGTCCATGATATCCGGGGCCAATCTGCCGGGCGTTGACCGGAAATTTATGGACGGAACCCGCTGGACACTGGTCAATCGTCCGTCGCGAGTAACCAGTGCGCTCCGAAAAGACGTACCACCTATGTCGAAGGTGATCACTTCATCACCGTTTCCAAGCGTGACCGGAAATTCGTTCATGATGACGCTCATTTGATATTAGCCCCAGTTGGTTTCTCAGCAAGTCGCAATGAGATAAGCGGGGCCGAGTCTGTCACGGCACGGTCACCCTTTCCGCGGGATCGAAAATCTTGGAGGGAAGAGCTATCTATTGAGCGAAAACGGTCCAGAGAATAAGGGGAGAATACTTCCGGATGCCCGAGGGCCGGACTCCGAAATCGAAGGTCTTGCTCATTTGACATCTTGAAAAGTAGGCCTCGAAATCCGCTTTTTGACGTCCAGGCACCCCGAAATATATACCCGCCGGTAAACATGCAGTTTGATTCGACAAATCGCCATGCCTACAGCCGCAATATATTCGTGGTTTACCGTCATGCCCGAAAAATCCAGGTCAGCTGAACTTCTTTAAGCCGGCTAATTCCAATCCAACATTCCACACGAATATCGGACCGTTTACCAGGTAACGCCGCCACAACCGCTTCGGCTCATGTGCGAATCGGTAGAACCATTCCAGCCCGTTCTCCTGCATCCAGGAGGGGGCCTGTTTCAATTTGCCCGCATGGAAATCAAAGGCCGCTCCCACGCCGATCAGGACGGGCACGGTGAGCCGGCTCCGGAAATCGAACATGAAACCTTCCTGTCTCGGCGCTCCCAGACCTACCCACACAATATCGGGAGCGGCCGCCTCGATCACTTCCGCGATTTTTACCTTTTCCGCTTCGGGCAAAGGCCAGATGGGGAGTGGATAGGTGCCTACTACGCGTGTTCCATACTTCCTAGTGAGCATCCGTCCCAGTTCTTCCGACACGCGATTTCCGTAGAAAAAGTGTTTATACTTCGGGCCGGTCTCGCGTAGCAGCGTGCCCATCACTTCCGGCCCGTAAGCCCGCCGCTTTACATGCTTAAATCCGTGAAGGCGGGCCAGCCAAGTCATGGGCGCACCGTCAGGATTGTTCAAGTCCGCGTCGTTGATCATTTCGCGGAGTTTAGGATGGCTTACCGCCTCCGAAGCGCCGTGCATGCCAGTTTGACAGACAATGTGGACACCTTTGCGCTCGTTAATCCAGTGGTCGACGATCCGGAGAACGTCAGGGATTTGGACCGCGTGTATCCGCGCGCCCAAAACCCGAAAGCTGGGAATGGTCACTTCCCCTGATTCCGCTATGACTACGCCGCTCGACATACTTTCACCCTGGCCCGTTTGTGGATTTCGAATCGGTTTGGAAAATTTCTCTTCTTTTATTGTTTGCTCCCTATTCTTTATCCCATTCGCGCCCAAATCCCACGCGGTTCGGGCCGCCCCCCCGTTCGCGTGGCGATCAACTTCACCGTACATGGTACCCTTCCTGGATACTTAAACAAATGTCAGTCGGCGATCACAAAAAGCGAGATCGTCTCGGCGGCTTGAGTTCGTCCCGCAACGGCTCAAGCGGAAATTGATTTTTGCGCCTCGCCTCCTAAAAGGCCCAGGACGATTCCGCTAAAAGCAGCGAAAGAATTCATTAGGTCTTTCGAAATGTCAGGCAGATTGTTCCGTGCCGTCCATATTCCTCCCCAGAGCAAAGCGCCGGCGATTAACAAAGCCCCGCAGAACCGCAACGGATTAAACTGCGGCGAGGTGGCCTGGATAAGGCCCATGGATCTCTGCGCGGCTTCATGTTCGACGTTTCCGACCGTTGCCGGATCAGCGAGCAACGCCATTCGAATCGCGCTATTGATTTCAGGGACTACTGGTTGATGCGGCGTAAAAAAAATTCCCATGCTGTTCCTCCAAGATGATGCTCTGCCGAGGGAAAGCATCTTCGTGTAAACCACAACCGCAAAACGCGCTTTAGTTCAATTCAACGGAAAAAACGCTGTGGCTTAACTCCATCATCACCGCGGCCAATAAGAAGAGAGCAAAACTCCAATGCCGGAAGACGCCGGCAGCCGGCTACAAAGATCTGTTCCAATGCCCGAAGCGGGAGCCATGCATCCGGCCAAAGCGGTGACCGAGAACCGCCCTATCTCCAACGTCCAGGCGCGTGCGGCTCCTGAATGCTCGCACCCGGATAACACAAATGATAATCAGGCTTTTATAACGGCGGATGCATGGATGTCAAGGACAATATAGTTTTTCAGGAATAAAGGCGGCCGGTTCAAATGCACGGCCGCGTGTTTGACAGGTTTTTCGCGTGGATGCTACATTGGCATCACTCGCCGAGGTAGCTCAGCTGGTAGAGCAGACGATTCGTAATCGTCAGGTCGCCGGTTCAATTCCGGCCCTCGGCTCCATTCTCTTTGTAACTGTAGAAACATCTATCAGTTAACCTTTTCGCTTTGCGCGGCTTCGGCAAATTTGGGAACATTTGGGAACAGAATTTCCGCAACCTTGCCAACTGCGCGCCGCTGTGATTCAGGAATTGCATGCGTGTATACATTGAGCGTGGTTTCGAGATCCGAGTGCCCGAGGATCGCCTGCGCCGTTCTGAGCGATTCACCCACTTCGCCCAGCAAGGTCGCGTGCGTGTGCCGGAAGCTATGCCAGGTGATGAGCGGCAGGCCCAAGCTGGCACAGGCCGGTCGAAGCACACGGCGGAGCAGGTTCTTCGGGTTGAGTGGCGTTTGTTTGCTAGTAGCGAACACCAGATCATTCGGTTCCTTTTGCCGTGCGCGGGCGCGTTGCGCCAGCAGTGTCTCGCGCACCGGCGGGCTCATAGGGACATCCCGCCGACTGCTCTTCGTCTTCGGCAATCCGAACACTCCCTCGGAAACCGACTCGCGAACCTGCATCGTTCCGCGAATCAGGTCGAGACTCTTCCACCGCAGCGCCAGTAGCTCGCCGATTCGCAAACCCGACAACACCGCGACGACAACGAGCGTGCGGACCGGTTCGGGAAGCGAGGGGACAAGCCGTGAGACTTCTGGCGCCGCGAGGTACAAGCGTTCTGTCTTTGGCGAGCGATCTCCGAGGCGAATTCCGCGAGCTACGTTCTGCTCGAGGTACCCCCAATCCACGGCAACCTGCAGAATTTTCCCGAGTGCCGTGCGGATGCCGTGAACCGAAGAACCGGAAAGGCCGCTGCGGCGCTTCTCGATCAGAAAGAGTTGAACGCTCTCTTTGGTGATGGTCGAGAGACGCTGCGGTCCGAATGTGGGCAGCAGGTGACAGCGCACTTGAATTCCGTAATACCGTGCCGATGATGGTCTCATCATCGGCACGGCCGCGCGTTCCCATTGCTCGCGAACGAATTTCTCGAACGATACGCTGGCTTGTGGCCGCTGCCGGCCTTGATTGATTGGCCGGAGTTTTTTTTCCAACTCTTCGCGAGCGGCGCTCTGGTTGAAAGACTTCGTGACCGGGCCCAGGACTTCTGAGCGCATCACCCTGCCGATTGTGTTGTCCGGCTGAATCACGTCTTCCCTCCAGCGTGCCACCCACTTTTTTTTCTTCTTACCGCGAATGAACAAACAACCATCTTGATACCTGCGTCGGGCCATTGACCCCTCCTTTAGGTCGGCCCTTCCGCCCCATCCTGCGTCGGCACGGATTATACGCCCAGATTCAAGCACTTGGTCGAACTCCGACACGCTGGCATTCCAACCAGGCGAGCACGTCGCTCTCGCGGAAGCGCCAATACTTGCCTAGCTTGAATGCCGGAATGCGATTTGCAGAGCTGGCGCGGGTGTGCTCGTAGACCCAACTCACAGGCAGCTTGAGCACCTCGGCCACTTCTTCGACGGTGAGAATTCCACCACCAGCGGCCATGCCCAGGGTTGGGGTTGTTTCGCAGATCGAGCTTTTAGAATTCATCTAATTCGCCCTCGCCGTTTCAGCAACTTGCGGCCATCGCGCTGAGAGAGTTTTTGAACGGATCACGCCGCAACTCCCTCCGGCTGTCTTTCAAGGAGCTCCCGCGCCTGTTTGCGCAAGAACACTTTCCGCTCTTCGATCTCCGCATCCGTCAAATGCTGCTGATGTCCAGGTTGAGGCCGTGCGCGGGCCATAGCTTCTGCCGGTCTTGGCGTGGGCGTCTTGTCGGCGGAGGATGGATTGAGTGATGCGGCGGCAGTCTCGGCTGGAGGCAACGCCACACGCTCTGTTATGTCCCGAAGAAGTCTCTTGGCCTCGCCACTGGTGAGCAATTCACCACGAGCCTGCAATTCTCCGGCGCGCAGATATGCCTCGATGAATCGCTTCCGCGCCCATTGCAGTTGTTCCTGATCGGCGTTGTACAGGAATGTAAAACTTCCCGCCTGGCGGAAGGCATGTTCAGCCTTTGGGTCCATGTCGCACAGGTGCCGGCTCCCGTAGAACCCGCAATCCGGATGCCAGGAGCCGTTAAACCATTCCCACGCCTTGTCCCATCCCTCAGACGCCAACGCCTTTTCTGCCTCGCCATCTGCGTTCTTGACTTGTGCGAGAATGTCCGCGGGCCGCGGCATAGTGGGGAAGCGATGTGTTTTCGTCACCAATTCACACGCCGCCTCCAGTTGCGCCGGGGTGAGATCGGAGAGCAGCCCCGCGTAAATCAGGACGTCGGCCTCAATTAACGGGCCACGCGCCGGGTCCGGGTACAGACGCCCCCACACCTTCAGCCACCTTTGGAGCACCTCCGAGCACTGCGTCGATTGCGGCATCGCTTCGGGCGATGATCTCCTGGCGAGTTGGTTTTCCATTTTTCCCTGCCTCCTGCATTTTTTTTGCAAGCTGATCGAATTTTTCTCGGACCTTCTGCATCGAGAAGACGTTGGCGCACCAGAACGGATCGGAGGTGCACCACTCGATCACCGCCCGGATTTCGGGCTCAGTTCGGTTATCGAGCCGCAGCATGGAGTCGGCTACGGAAGGCCATTTCGAAAACTGGGCGTCCGTGATCTTGGCTTTCGGTGAGTGTCCGAGAATTCGCTCCCTCAGAAGGGAAGCTAGAGCCAATCCCGCGGGTGAGGGCGTGGGTTTCGCCCGAACTCTCGACAAGGGTTTTACTGAAGAATGAGTATTGGAGAATGAATAGGTGTCAGGCTGAGCGACACCCTCAGCGACAGGCTCAGCGTCACCCTCAGCGCAAGATTCCCACACAGGTGCTTGCCATGACATTGATTTGTCGGCATTTAGACGTTGGTTCTTGTGCGCACCAAATTGCGGTTCGAACTTGTTGATTATTACCCGGTAGTTGCCCCTCGCGCCTTTTCTGCGGAAACATCTGATAAGACGGAGGTTAGCGAAGTGTTGGAGCGCCCGTTGAACATCCCGGAGCGAAACTCCCTTCGGTGCGGTCGCTGCTAAGCGAGCTGCGGACCCTATCCAAACTCCCGTGCGAAAGTCCGCCTGCAAGTGAATCGTGGCATAGATTCCGAGCTCCGCGAAGCTCAGATCGCCGCGAACAAGGTGATCCAGAATCCCGCAGCGAATGACCGCGTAGCCGCCATTGCGCCTCACGGGCACACCGCCGCGAAGAGCGGAGCCTGCTGCGTCTCGATGTCCCGGGTCCGCTGGTCGTAGCCCGATACCGCTTTGGCCTCTTTCATTCGCACGAGGATGAAGGATTCGACCAAGCTCTGCTCGACCGGGTTCAAATGGAGGAACTCACGTTCGGCTAAAGACAGCCCCTGCGACGGAATGCCCGTCGCATTCGCGACGTCAATCAGGCGCAGGTTCAGAAATCTGCGCAGTTGCCTCAGCGCGTACATCGTCAGAAATATTAAGTGAGTCGCGAGAGACTGTGTTGTAAGCGAAACAGGGGTTTTTCCTTACAACCTGAAGGAGGGCTAGCGGCTCCTTATGGACTTGCCGAGATTGGATATTTCCTGTCTGACAGCCTCCACGCTGCGCCGGTTCGAAGCGCGGGCTACCCATCCATTATAAAACTCGGCAGGTGGCAAACTCCCCGTGCGCAATCGCGCCGCGGGATATTCGTTTTGCTGGAGAAGAATCTTGAGCATATTGATGAACGGAACGCGCTCCGGGTAGAGAAGCGGAAAGGACTTCCGCTCTCGCTCGATCGTTGATCGGAAATGCTCGACGATTTGTTCATCTGATGGTGGGCGGTGTTTTTGACAAATGAAGGTCTTTGAAATAGAGAATAGGCCTTTCAACTCCTGTAGCATGCTTTTCCTATGCTCGTAAAGGAGGGGATCATCCAATGGAAAGGTTTCCTCCCCTCTTTGGATACCGACGAACAGGGACAGTTCTCTGCCCATACTTTCGAGTAACATGCGTCCATGAGGTTCGGCATGTGACCAGGCGGCTATACGACCAAGAACAATGTCAGTTAGGAGGAGGCGCCAGCCGAGGAGCCGCATCTCTCGCAGGATAAAATCGTCGAATCTTGCGAGCAGCGTGCGATACTTGGGCATGTCCAACCAATTGGCTGGCGCGCTGTCCATCATCGAATTCTCGTCTTGAGATAATGTCTCACGGAATTTCAAAACCAACCCGGTTTCAATTTGACACCCCATCGCGAGTCGATCCTGGGGGTTCTTAGGGACGTAGATCAATTCGCTCAAAGGAGGCCACTTTTCTTCACGTGCACTCCCAGGAACGGGTTTTTCTTTTGACATCCCTAAGGTTGCTTGATGTGACAAATTCTTGCTCCCCCTCCTTGCCATTTCCGACCTCCCGCCCATTTTTGTCTTTGCGCTGTTCAGTGTCTGGTCACAATGATTGTCTCACGACCGGATCACATCTTGGACCCAGAATTGCCATGTTCCCTCGTCCACAGCTCCTGAAATAGCCTCACCATCGCGGGGGCGGGGCCAGCGTAACGGTTATTCGCATACCGAGGTGCACCGCATGCACCTCGCATGGTTTAAGCCTCCCGCCTAGGGCGCGCCGGCACTTGTCACCCTCGGTCAAACCTGCGGGAGTCCCGCGTCACCGTCGCCGAGCATTTCTCACTGGAAGTGCGGAAACCCCTTCTTGACTCGTCTGCGCACAGCACGGTACAGGTGTGAGCGGGAGGTTCCCAATGGCTCGTCCAACATTGCGGGGCCAAAACTCGTCACCATTAGCCCACGGCCCTTTATGCGTGCGTTTCCACCGCCCACAATGGCCAGGATCCCGATCTCCAGATTCGAGAACTCAGAGAATATGCAACCCGCCGCGGATGGCACATTGCCGGCGAGTTTGTGGATGTCGGTGTTTTCCGGTTCGAAGGGCAGCCGTCCGGAACTGAACCGGCTCATGGCTGCTGCTCATACGCGACAGATAGACGCAGTGCTCGTTTGGAAGCTGGATCGGTTCGGGCGCTCGCTACGCCACCTCGTGAACAGTCTGGCTGAACTTGAGGCGCGGGGTGTCGCGTTCATCTCGCTACGCGACAATTTGGATTTAACCACCCCCGCTGGCCGTCTCATGTTTCAAATCATCGGGTCAATGGCCGAATTTGAGCGCAGCCTGATCCAGGAGCGCGTGAAGGCCGGCCTGCGCAACGCCCGAGCCAAGGGCAAGCGCCTCGGTCGCCCGCGTGTTGCCGTCAGTACCAACAGGATTGCCGCACTCCGCGAAAAGGGCACTTCGTGGCGGGCGTGGCTCGTGAACTAGGGCTATCTGTGCGAACGGCAAAGCGTACCGCCGCGTAGGCGCCGCAAGACCCTTCGGTTCGCCACGGCGTAACCGCTCAAAACTGTACACTCGGGCGAATTGCTGTCACCGGCGGCAGGAATGTGGCCGAAGTCTCAGCATCATTCGAGTGCTTTACGCAGTCTTGCGGCTTCCTTGTCGAGCCCGCCCTTCTGCAGCATGTATACCGCGTCCAAAACCAATCCCACTGACTACACGCATGACTGCAGTGGTCACCACGGTCGAGTGGTCGCTATCACGAGCAGCGCAACCAGAACCTTTGCCAAACCGATAGGATTAGGGTAGGCTGCGGGTTTGCCACGGAACCAGGAGCGGAATTGAGCAAGATGGTATCGGGCAATCCTTTTCTCGGAATGCCTTCAGGAGGTGAACTCTCGTGCCTTGCTTGAGGAGCCTTTGCTGGCTTGAGCGCGCTTTTGTAATGGGCGCGTGTTTGTGCGTGACCTGCGGCGTGCTATGGGCGGAGGCGGGCGTGCTTGTCGTGCACGTTGAGGACGTGCAGCAGCGCCCGATCGCCGGCGTGCAGATCGGAGTCAAAGGGGACGGGGGATCCGCCGTTACGGGCGATGATGGCAAGGCCCGCATACGGTTGGCCCAGCAGACGAAAGAAAATCGCTGGGTTTTCCTGCAAATCGTGAGATCCCCATCCGGCAAGGACTTCGTGATGGTATCGCCTTGGGAGCACAATACCTTGGTCCCTTCGTTTGAAAACGAGTCCGAGAATTTTGTCGAAGTGGTGGTCGTGCTGCGCGGAGACCGTCAGGCGTTGGAAAGCGGTACTGTCTTGGCCTCCGCGGTCGCGCAGATTAATAAGGCAAATGCTCCGAAAGCAGCGGAGAAGCAGGCCCCTTCGGTGGACCCGAAAGCAGGTCTTGTTTCCGTTGCGAAGCAATACGGGCTGGCTCCGGACGACTTGGACCGAGCAATACGAGCATGGGGCGCCAAAACAACCGATCCATACAATGCGGGACTGGCCGCGTTGTATGAACGGAACTATCCCAGCGCCTCGGCCCAACTCGAAGATTCGCTGACGCAAAGAGAGGGGAAATTAGCGACGGACCGCAAGGCTGTGGCCGATGCCGCTTTCTTTTTGGGTCAGTCGCGTGAGGCGGAGGGCAAGTACCGGAAATCGGTCGAGGCGACGCGCCAGCCCCCAGAACGTAGGTGATCATTCGCCCCCCAGAACTTCGAAGCCTAGCATGGATGGACGTTATGCCGCACAGGCACACGCGCACGCCGGCTTGGGCCGTTTTATCCGCGGTCGCCTTTCTGCTGCTCAAAAACACCTGATTTTGAGGCGGCCTGAAGCGGACTTTTGAGCGAGCAATTTGCTAGGGAATTCGCGAGGTCAGGAAATGGGGATTGTGGGCAAGGAGGGGTTTTTGGGCAGCGCCCAAAGCGCGCGCTGGGCCGTTCCCTTGCTAAGGCCCAACTCGGCACAAATCTTCGCCCACGAGGCGCCCGTGCGCCGCAGGTCGGCGACCGTCGCGGCATTGACGGCAGCTTTCGGCCGTCCGAGACGAGTTCCCTTTGCCCGGGCATTCCGCAGACCGGCCTTGACGCGCTCCGCGATCAGGCAGCGTTCAAGCTCGGCCACCGCACCTAGGACCGTGAAGACCATCTTGCCGGTCGGGGTGCTGGTATCAACCTGCTCGGAAAGCGAGACGAATTCGATGCCGAGTGCGCGAAAGGTTTCCAGCGCGCGCAACAGGTGGGAAACGGAACGAGCAAAACGGTCAAAGCGCCAGACGACCACAGCATCGAATCGCCGGTGATGCGCGTCCGCAAGCATTCGATCAAGTTCAGGCCGCTTCTCCTTTGCGCCGGAGATTCCCACGTCAACGTACTCACGGATAATTTGCCAATCGCGCCGTTGGCAGTATTCACGCAGTTCCCGAAGCTGCATCTCCGGATCCTGACCATTGTGAGCGGTGGAAACGCGCGCATAGAGGGCCGTGCGGAAGACCGGCGAGGTTTGCCCCTGCGGTGTTGGACGAGCCATTTTGAACCTCCGGGACACACCTGTACCGTGATGGGCGCGAAGGAGTCAAGTACCGTAAGGACGTGGAGTGCATAACGATAGGAAACGACATTGGGGATATAAACATTTATTCTGCAGGACACAATCCGACGAGGCCCGCGCAGCACTGTGGGGGAATGCTGTAGATGGCAGGGGCTATCGCTACGTCTTTCTGCCGCTCGGAATCGATCTCAAAAAATCTGTATGCCTGCCCGGGGATTAGGCGGCGCGGCGCTTCTGTTTGCGGAAATATAGCAAACGGGAACGCCTCCCGCTGCAATTAGGCCATAATATCAGCATGGCCGGGACAACCTGTGAAGACTGCCGTCTCTCGCGTCTTACGAAGATTTGCCTAGTGTTGCCTGAGGCTGAGCGCCGAGACAGCGGAAGCCACGCGGCCTTCCTGGTTAGGAAGCGTACCTTCGCCTATTTTCTGAATGATCATCACGGGGACGGTATCGTTTCGGTCGCGGGCAAGGCTCTACCTCGTGATAACGTCGTCCTTGCGGCGGCTCAACCGGCCCGCTTTTATCTGCCAGCCTACATTGGACCTCGAGGCTGGATTGCCTTGCGGCTGGACAACGGGAAGGTTGATTGGGGCGAAGTCGCAGAACTCGTTACGTGCAGCTATTGTCTACTCGCGCCCAAGCATTTGGTCAACCTTGTCCCGCGCGGATAGCTCTCTAGTGCAGCACCGTGAAGGGCAAATTGCTGGAAAGCGTGCCGCCGGGCGTCTTCACCTGGACTGTGCCTGTGGTCGCGCCGGATGGTACCGTGGTCGTGATTTCAGAAGCGGAGACAACGGTGAAGTTCGCTGCGGTCCCGTTAAATGTGACCCCGGTTGAGCCGGTCAGACTGGTGCCCAAGATAGTGACGGCCACTCCTTCCGCTCCGGAGGTCGTCTGTGTTATCACAAACGGGCCAAGACCCACCGACAGGCTGAAGACCGTGCCATCGCCGTTGGCCCCGCCATCGGTTGTTGTCCCATAGAACTTCCCATTGGTGCCCTGGGCCAGCGCCGCTTCGGGGAATTCGCCGTCGGTACCGTCGAAGCTGTGCAGAGTCGTCAGCGCACCGCTTGCGGTGATGCTGAAGACCGTGCCATCGCCATCGCCATTGGCTCCGCCAGCGTTCGTTGTCCCGTAGAACTTCCCATTGGTGCCCTGAATCAGCCCCGCTCCGGGCGAAGAGCCGTCCGCGCAAACACCTCCTCCGGAGCAAAAGGTGTAAAGTTTCGTTGGCGTCCCGTTTGCGGTGATGCTGAAGACAGTGCCACCGCCCGGGGGCGTTGTCCCGTAGAACTTGCCGTTGGCGCCCTGGACCAGTCCCGCAGTGGGGAAGGAGCCGTCGGCGCCGCTGAAGCTGTATAGCGTGGTCAGCGTGCCGCTTGCGGTGATGCTGAAGACCGTGCCACCGTCGTAGGACCCGCCAAGGAACGTCGTCCCGTAGAAATCGCCATTGGTGCCCTGGACCAGTCCCGCAATGGGATTGGCGCCGTCCGTTGCGGAACCTGCGAAGCTGTGCAGAATGGTCAGCGTGCCGCTCGCGATTATGCTGAAGACCGTGCCATCGCCGTAGGCCCCGCCCGCGGTCGTTGTCCCATAGAACTTCCCATTGGTGCCCTGGACCACTCCCGCAGTGGGATTGGCGCCGTCCGTTGCGGAGTCTGCGAAGCTGTGCAGCGTGGTCAACGTGCCGCCTGCGGTGATGCTGAAGACCGTCCCGATGCCGCCGGTCCCGCCAGACTGCGTTGTCCCGTAGAACTTCCCATTGGTGCCTTGGACCAGCCCCGCAGAGGGATTGGCGCCGTCGGTGCCGTCGAAGCTGTGCAGCGTCGTCAGCGCGCCGCTTGCAGTCATGCTGAAGACCGTGCCATCGCCGTAGGCCCCGCCCCCGATCGTTGTCCCATAGAACTTCCCATTGGTGCCCTGGACCAGCCCCGCACGGGGGAAGCCACCGTCCGTGTTGTCGAAGCTGTGTAGTGTGGTGAAGGTTTGTGCAGGCAGGGCAGCCGCCGTCGCTGCCCACAACAGAAAGATGCCGCACGCCTTCATGCCCGAATTGAATCTGCTCACGTTTTCTCCTCGTTTGCCGCGGTGCGGCTTCTGGCTCTGATCGTATGTGTGCCCCGAGACTACTGCTGGGGTTCGGCCCTGTCAATGCCGAACCGCGAGTGGGGCTGTGGGGTGATCCGGGCTGCAAACGTCGGCGTTCTGCCGCCACATTCTCGATGAAGATTGACGACGCAACGCCCGTGTTGGGCGGCAATCATTCGCCAGAAGCGGCCAAGTGGCAATGCGCTAAAATCATATGATTTTGGAACATCGCAGACTGCCCTCTGCTGGCACGCGTTTTCAAAGAGTTACGGGCGCGTGAAAACAGGGGTTTTTGGAACAATGCCTGCTCGGCTCCGTAACTCGCCACTTACGGCTGCCAGATCCCGCGGCGGGCGCTCTCTACCGCTGGGAGGTGAAACGCACGCGGAGGCATGGGGTGTTTTGCGAACCGATGGCAATGCCGGACGTGCGCGGGGCTGCGCTACTCGTCGGAGGGCGGCGCGCTGGTGGTCCGTTCGCGGGGAAGCCTTGCACGGCTGGTGGATTCGCTTTGCGGGCTGAATCACCAGGAGCGCCCGCTCTTGTGGTATCCGTACGTTTTCAGTGATCCCGCCGGTGCAAAGTGCCTGGGGGTGCAGCTGCCACCCAATAGTGTTGTGCGCCGTTAGGCGGTTTGATATTTAATCAAGTTTTGAGGGATGTGCGAACTTCGGTGACCGGACCGAGCTTTTGTACCAAACGTTGTGAGAGAGTTCTTATACCACAGTCTGAACCTGTGAATTGAGATATGGCGGAACCGGGGGGCTACAGGCCGCCGGCGCCGGCGGCCTGTA
>Ga0182024_10000973_pt1 | contig 74135 bp, 66 predicted proteins | sample P32metaG_FD_120480 | JGI IMG/M metagenome (GOLD analysis project Ga0182024, IMG submission 120480) | Permafrost microbial communities from Stordalen Mire, Sweden - P3-2 metaG (Illumina Assembly) | ecosystem: Environmental > Terrestrial > Soil > Wetlands > Permafrost | place: Sweden: Stordalen...
GGCGCGTACTTGAGGATCTCCGCCATCGGCACTTTCGCCTTGATAACCTGGCTGTGCCCCTTGGTCTCCATCCCCTGCACCTTGCCGCGGCGCGAGTTCAAGTCACCGATGACATCGCCCATGTTCTCGTCGGGTGAGGTCACTTCAACCGACATGATCGGCTCGAGAATAATCGGCCGGGCCTTTTCGAGCGCCGCCTTCATCCCGAGCGAGGCCGCGATCTGAAACGCCATATCCGAGGAATCGACTTCATGATAGCTGCCGTCAAAGACGGAAACCTTCACGTCGACGATCGGAAATCCCGCGAGGAAGCCTTCGTGCAGCATGTGGCGCACGCCCTTTTCCACCGACGGGATATAGTTGCGCGGGATCACGCCGCCGACGATTTCATTTTCAAATTGAAACCCGGTTCCGCGCGGCAGTGGCTCGACGCGCAGCCAGCAATCGCCAAACTGGCCGCGGCCGCCCGATTGCTTCTTGAGTTTCCCTTGCGCCTCGGCGCGTCCTTTTATCGCCTCCTGGTAGGGTACGCGCGGCGCGGTCAGCTCGACGTCGACGCCGAACTTGCGCTTGAGCTTTTCGACCGTCACCTCGATGTGCAGCTGACCGGTGCCGCCGAGGATAATTTCGCCGCTTTGGGGATCACGATGCATCTCGAGCGCGAGATCCTCGTCGACTAGCTTCTGGAGCGCCGCCGACGCTTTTTCCTCATCGGCCTTCGACTTGGGGCGAATCGCGAACGAGATTACCGCATGCGGGCGATGAATCGGCTCGAACAGAATGGGAGTTTTTTCATCGCATAGCGTGTCGCCCGTCGAAGTATCCTTAAGCTTTGCGACCGCGGCGATCTCGCCGGGAAGCGCGAGCGCGAGCGGCGCCTGCTTCTTGCCTTCGAGGCGCAAAAGTTGACCGAAGCGTTCTTTCGATTCGCGCGCCGAATTGTAAACCGCGGCATCGCTATGCGCGGTCCCCGACACGACGCGGAAGAACGTCAGCTTGCCGGCGAAGGGATCCATCACCGTCTTGAATACGAATGCCGAAAACGGCCCGTTGGGATCAGCGGCGCGCTCTTCTTCAGCGCCATTGGACGAATGCGTGCCCTTCCTGGCTGGGCGCTCATTGGGCGCCGGCAGCAGATTGATGATGGCGTCGAGCAGCGGTGCGGCGCCGATATTTTTCGCACCCGAGCCGCATAGCACCGGCGTGATTTTTCCCGCGATGACGGCAGCCCGCAGCGCGGTGCGCAACTCGTCCTCGGACAGTTCGCCCGTCTCGAGGTACTTCTCCAGTAGCGCGTCGTCGGTCTCGGCAACCGCCTCGCACAGTTTGGTCCTGGCCTCCTCGGCGCGCGTTTTGAGGTCTCCCGTCAGATCCTCTTCCTTGGGCTTGCCAGTGGTGTTGTCCACGTACGTCAGGGCCTTCATCCTGAGCACGTCGATCACGCCATTGAAGGCGAGCTCTTCTCCAATCGGCAGCGTCAGCACGATCGGTTTGGCTTCCAGCACCTTCTCGAGGTCGACCAGCGCGTTGTCGAATTTGGTCCGTTCGCGATCGAGCCGCGAGACAAAGACGATCCGCGGCAAGCCGAGCGCATCGGCCTGCTGCCATACCTTTTCGGATTCGACTTTCAGATCGCCGCCCGGGGTGGCGACAAATATCACCGCGTCGACGGCTTGCAGGGTGTTGAACGAATCGACGATGAAGGCACCGTAGCCGGGAGTATCACCGAGAATGATTTCGTTCTTTTTCCAATTGAGATGATGAAATGAGGAATTGATCGAGGCCTTATGGTTGAGTTCTTCAGGCTCGAAGTCCAGGACCGAAGTTCCGTCATCCGGACGTCCGAGCCGGGTTGTCGCGCCGGCGGTGAAAAGCATCGCTTCAGCCAGTTGGGTCTTTCCTGCACTGCCTTGGCCAACCAGCGCGATGTTTCTCAACCGCCCAATTTCCTCCACAGACATAGGATCACCTCCGTTTGATTTTTTGCCTCGACTTTAATTTCCCTCGACCCCAGTAGGGGTTCTCGGGGCGCCTGCGGCGCGGCTGCGCCCGCTTCGCGCCTCATCTTAAATCTTCCCTCGACCCCAGTAGGGGTTCTCGGGGCGCCTGCGGCACGGCTGCGCCCGCTTCGCGCCTCCGTTGGAAACGTCAGTTATAAGCGCCCTCCAATGTCACATCGCCCGCGATGATGCGTCGTACGCCGTTCGATGTCTCCATCAGCAGCGCACCGTCCGCATCGATTCCTGTCACGAGGCCCTCCTCGCGAGTTCCCGCATCGACTACCGTCACGCGTTTTCCGGTCAGAGCGGAGTAGCGCTCCCAATGTGGACGCACCGCCGCAAATCCGCGCGTAACAGTTTCGTCATATCGAATGTTTAGTCTCGTAAAGAGCGAGTTGGCAACCGAAACCCGATCACATCGCCGGCCGGTCGCGATCAGTACAGAGATCGCGCGCTCGCGAATCTCGGGCGGAACATCATCAGGCGCAAGGTTGAGGTTGAGTCCGATGCCGAGCAGCACCGAATCGAGCCGCTGGGCGCGATCGGTTACCGCCTCGGCGATGATGCCGCCGGCCTTGCGCCCGTTGAGCCACACGTCATTGGGCCATTTGAGCGCGACGATACCGCGCGCGGCCTCCTCGAGCGCTTCCGCAGTCGCCACTCCGGCGACAAGACTCAGACGCGGCACCTCAGCCATCGCGATCGTCGGGCGCAGGATGATGGTCGTGTAGAGATTCACGCCTGGCGGCGAATGCCATCCGCGCCCCATCCTGCCGCGCCCGGCGCTTTGCGTCTCGGCGATGACCGCGGTGCCATGCGGCGCGCCCTCGGCAGCGAGGTTGCGAGCGATGTTCTGAGTGGACTCGACTTCCTCGAAGTAGTGGATTCGGCATCCAATGGTGCCGGACAGATGGTTCTCGATCGCGGTGTAAGGATGCTTCGGCATAGGCCCCGCGCGGACACTTGCCTATCACTAGCACGACTCGCGATTTGGCCGACAGGCGGCCGAACTTTTTGCTCTAAGCGGAATGCCGATGAACGCCGAAAAGGTCAATGCGGGCCAGCCGCTTCGCCGTTTGTTCTCCTGCCCTGAAGTGGGTTTGTTTTCGCATTTTTTTGAATTGATGGCGTGACGATGCGGTGGGTTCGTTTATGTAATCGGCCTCGCGCGCGGTGGTACCCGAGGTCCTTCGCGATGACGCTCAGGACCACTGCTCGCGATGCTCGCAGTGGGTTTGTTTTTCTATTTTCGACGTGAGCGGCGAACGATAAGTGGGTTTGTTTTTGCACTTTCGCGATCCCGCGCTGGCTCCTTCAAATGGCCGCGGCGTCCCGATGACGACGCCGCACTCGAAGTACGCTAGCAGATTTCTGCAGTCCGATCATTTCGAGCGAATCGGGGCAATGTCGTTCCTTAAAAGCGGCAATGATAGAATCGCAAGCGTTCAGCAAGATTCGTGCGCTGGAGTGGATTATGGGAAGTGGAGCGGCGACAGGAAGGTCCGTCCGACCAGGGTCTTGGCGACACAATCGGGATTTTTTCTTCAAGTACACGGCGCCCGACACTGCCTTAAAGATCCTTGAGGCCCAGTGTTTGCGTTGGTCATCACCCCGCGTCTTCAACGATCCTTTCGATATGAAATATGATCTCGCGTTGCGGATCGATCGGGAAAAGATACGCACGCAAGCTTTAGATCGGATGTGGCACTCGTTCTATTCGGCCGATCCCATTGCGCTTCCCAATTCCTTCGGTCGGCTTATTAACGCTTCTCGATCGAGATTTCCTAAACTAACTCGTTCGGAGTTTGAGCAGGAATTCAGCGAAGTGGTTGAGGAGTATTGTCGAAAAGTGCACATCTCCGTTTCTGAACTCAATGGACGAATTCGTATAGCGATGAAAGGTTCAAAAGTTTTTTGCCTGTCCGACCGGCACGATAACGTCTTGATGTGGTCGCATTACGCTCAATCACATGAGGGGGCCGTATTCAAACTGGCGTGTATACCAGAACGAGACAGCGTCTGGGGCAGCGCAATGCCAGTGCGATATGCCGACGACGTACCGCCTTTCGCAGATGACGAACTTTTGATCGGAATACTTTCCGGGGAATCCAGCTTGTCCCAACGCGACATTCTCGACACCTTTGTCACGACGAAGTCGAAAGCTTGGGAATACGAAAGAGAATGGAGAGTGGTCCTCCACTTCACGGATCCGGCGAAGAATACCCAAGACATCCCTTTTTGGCCCGAAGAAGTAACGGCAGTCTACTTGGGATGTCGAATGCCGGCTGAACAAAAAGAAAAGATCGCTGCGAAACTTCGAATGGACTATCCGCACGCCGAGATATTAGAAGCGGTGAAGAAAAACGACCAGTTCTCTCTGGAATTTCGCAAATTTAGATTTTAGCTACCTGCTGTCATCCTCCGCCTTTGTGGCGGTCGAACCCATGGAACGATTTTTCGATCATGTGTTAGGTCACTGGACGCTGGGTGTGCCATTCGGTGGCGCGCTCGAATGCCGCGCCGGCGCGAAGCAGCGTCGCCTCGCCAAGTAAGCGGCCTACAAGTTGTAGGCTCGGAGGCGGTGCGCCCTTGCCGTCGCCGCCGGGCATCGAGAGCGTCGGATTGCCACTCATGTTAAACGGCGCAGTAAAGCCCAGCAGAGGATTCGGTTCCTTGAAGGAGCTTGCGTCGGGCGGCATGCCATCATTGGGCAACGATGCGAAGGGCATCGAGGGACACGCGATCACATCGACATTATTGAAGAGCTGCTGGAATCGAGTGGCGAAGCGCTCGCGAACCATGTGAGCGTTGGCGTAGTCCTGGCCGCGAACGGAGGCGCCAAGTTCGAGGAACGATCGGAATCCCGGACCGTAGTCTGATGCCCGCGAAGGATATGTCGCTGCGTGACCGGCCGCGGCCTCGGCGGCGCATAGCGTGGTCCATGCGGCGAGGCATGGCTCGACCTCGGGCAGCTTAACCTTGACGATACGTGCGCCGATTTTTTCCAGCTCGCGCGCGGCGTCGAGAATCGCTTTCGCAACATCAGGAGATGAACCGGCGACGTATTGCTCATCGAGGCCGACGCGGATGCTGAACGCGCCCGCCCTCGCGGCAGCGGCGTAGTCGTCCAATGGCGCATCGAGCGAGGTGTCATCGCGCGGATCGCGGCCGGCAATCGCGGCGAGGACCAATGCCGCATCGGCTACGCTACGCGTCATCGGGCCGATGTGGTCGAGCGACTCGCCGAGCGGGAACACTCCATGACGGCTTACCCTACCGTATGTAGGCTTGAGCCCGACGATGCCGTTGGCCGCCGATGGGAAACGAATCGAGCCTCCCGTGTCGGTGCCGATTGCCGCATAGCAGAGGCCCGCCGCGGTCGCTGCGCCGGAGCCGCTCGACGACGCGCCGGGCCATAGCGCCGGATTCCATGGATTGAGCGGGCCGGGAATTTCCGGATGGTACCACGCCATTGCGAACTCGGTGAGATGCAATTTGCCGAGGAGCACCGCGCCCGCCGCCTCGAATCTATCAACGACAGTGGCATTCGAGGTCGGGCGGAAATCGCGCAGCACCTTGCTCGCGCAAGTCGTCGGCACGCCTTTCGTCCAGCAGAGATCCTTGACTGCGATCGGCACGCCATGAAGCGGCCCGCGATACTTGCCCGCCGCGATTTCCTTATCGGCGGCCTCGGCCTGACGCAGCGCAGGTTCATCGAGGACGGTGAGATACGCGCGCAGCGTCGGGTTGAGCTGGTGGATGCGATCGAGGACCGCGCGCGTCGCCTCGACCGAGGTCACCTCGCGCTTGCGCAGCGCCGCCGACAATTCGCTGAGGGTCAGGAAACATAGCGCCTTTGAATCCATGATGATCTCCCGTAAGATCTCGGCTTGCTACAATTTGTTACGCGGGTCCGCTGCGCAAAATACCCTTCTCCTCAAGTTCTCGCACGCGCGAGGCCGGGTACCCCAGATACTCAGTCAGGACCATCTCGTTGTGCTCCCCTAGCATAGGAGCATGCAGCTCGAGCGGCTTGGGGAAATTCGAGAAGCGGAACGAGAAGCCCGGCACGTCGAAATCGCCGAGGATGCGATCATGCACAGTCCGAACGGTGCCGCGCTGACGCAGATGCGGATGGTTGACCGCCTCTTCCACCGACAATACCGGCGCATGCGGCACGCGATGTTCTCTCAGCGCCGCGTCCGCGGCCTCGTCATTCGGCATCGAGGCAAACCATCCTTCGATCTCGGCCACCAACGCGTCGACGTTCTTGAGGCGATTAGCGTTGAGGCGAAAGCGCGGATCATCGAACATCTCGGGCTTGCCCATCGCACTGCAGAGCGCGCGAAAATGATGGTCGAGCGTCGCGATGATGATGAAGTAGCGATTCTTCGCTTTGAAGACTCCACAAGGGAGCGCATACCACGAATGCTTACCCGAACGCGTCGGTTTGAACTCGCCTTTGGTGAGGCTATGAGCCTCGACCGCAGCCTCGTGGTAATGGAAATAAGTATCGAGCAGCGACAAATCGAGATGCTGTCCGATGCCGGTGCGCTCGCGATAGAGCAGCGCCGCGCAAACGGCGCCGCATGCGTGCGCGCCGGTGCTCACATCGCCCATCGCAGTCATCGCGAAGTACGGCGAGCCGTTCGCTTCGCCACCCATCGACGTGATTCCCGCATACGCGGCGCCCAGAAAATCGAATCCCGGCTCATGCGCGAGGGGGCCGGTCTGCCCGAATGCGGAAATCGAGCACATCACAATTTTGGGATTGAGCGCCTTCACCCGCTCGTAGTCGAAACCCATATGCCCTATTGTGCCGGGCGAATAATTCTCGACCAGGACATCGGCGCGGCGAATCAGACCCTCGACGATATCGTGACCTTCGGGAGTTTTGACGTTGACGCAAATCGCCTTCTTGCCGCGATTGTGCTGGACGAAATATCCGCTGCGGCCTTCCTTGTTAAGGTAAGGACCGCCGCGCGCGGGGTCGCCATTCGGCGTCAACTCGACCTTGATAACCTCGGCTCCCATCTCCGCCATCATCAGCGTGCAGGTCGGACCTGCCACCACCTGCGTGAAATCGAGAACCTTGTAGCCATCGAGAATATGTTGCGGAGTTGGCATAGCAGTGCCTCCCAAGCCCGGCGCGATCGCCGTTTGGGTTTTCTATAGCACCGAATCGAAAATAAGCGAGAATGAGATCGAATATTAGCTATCGATGCGCATGCTGATGTCCATCGCGCGCGCGGAATGCGTGATCGCACCGACCGAAATTAAATCGACCCCGGTCTCGGCGATCGCGCGGACACTATCGAGATTCACGTTGCCCGATGCTTCGAGGATCACCTTATCGCCGACGATCTGGCGCGCGCGCTTCATCTGATCGACGCTCATATTGTCGAGCATGATGATATCGGCGCCGGCGTCGCGCGCCTGCTCAACCTGCGCCAGCGTCTCGCATTCGATCTCGATGCGAATCGTGTGCGGTGTGATGCGCTTCGCGCCCTCGATAGCCGCGCGCACCGAACCTGCCGCCGCGATGTGGTTCTCCTTGATGAGCACGCCGCCATCGAGGCCAAAGCGATGGTTGGTGCCGCCGCCGCATCGCACCGCGTACTTCTCGACCGCGCGCAAACCCGGATGCGTCTTGCGCGTGTCGACGATCTTCGCGCGCGTTCCGTTGATGGCGTCGACATATTGACGCGTCGCCGTCGCGATTCCCGACATGAGCTGAATGAAGTTGAGCGCGGTGCGCTCGCCGATGAGCAAGCCCGCGAGGCCGCCCTCGATCTGCGCGACGAGATCGCCCTTCGCGAGTTGTACGCCGTCAGCGGCGGACGAAATGATCGGCTTGGCGCCGGCGAGTCTGAACACGCGCTCGAGCAGGGTGCCGCCGCACAAAATCATCGATGGCTCTTTGACGGTGATCTTCGCCCTGCCCTGCTGTCCGGGTTTGACGGTTGCGGCGGTGGTGATGTCGCCCTGGCCGAGGTCCTCTTCCAAGGCGCGCTTGACGATCGCATCGAGGTCGAGCTGTTGGAAGATTTCCATCACGTGACTCAATGAGCGATTTCGTACCCGGGATCCAGCTGTCTCAGTTGAGCGGTGAGTCGCAACTCTTTATCAGTGAGCTCTGCTAATCTTTGCTGCGTTTCCTCGCGTTTCTCAGGATCGGCCTTGGCAAGAAACTCCGGATTAGCCAAGCGCTTTTCATGCTGAATCTTGTGTGTTCGAGCTTCCGCGATCTGTTTTCTGAGAGCTTCGCGTGCCTTGTCAAAATCAAAGCCCTCCGGCGTCTCCACGCCGACCTCACACCAGCCCAAAACCGTCGTGAGCGTTCGGCGCCAACCAGGAAGGTTTTCTAGGTTCTGAATCTCGCTGATTTTGGCCATAGTCCTAGCGTATGGAGCCCAGAGCACCAGTTCCGACGTTAGTTTTAGTTCTTGCACCGCGGCCGAACTCGGGTCAGTGAGAAGCGATCTAATAGTCACTCTTACTTGGTGTCCAGGATGAATTCCAAGAAAGGCCCGCGAGGCATTGACTGCCTCGGTAAATTCGATGCAGTGCTGCATTGCGATCGCTTCTTGATCCTTGAGTAATCTACTCATCACACACAGGGAATCTCGCGACCACCAAATTCGGCACAAGACCCTCCTCGGCAATATAGGGACGAATGACCGACCAGATTTCCTCGGACACGAACGGCATGAAGGGATGCAGCAGCCGCAGCATCTGATCGAAACCATGGATGATCACGTAGCGCGCAGCCGCCTGACGCTCGCCACCAGCCTTCAGTGCGTCCTTCGACAGCTCGATGTACCAATCACAGAACTCGTGCCAGATGAAGTCGTAAACCTTCATCGCCGCGACGTTGAACTCGTAGCGATCGATCGCGGTGGTGACTTCGCGGATCGCATCGTTGAGACGATCGAGAATCCAGCGATCTGCCAGGCTCATCTGCGACGCGTCAACTTTCGGAATCGGCTGCGGCGCGCCTTCGAGATTTCCCATTGTGAAGCGCGCGGCGTTCCAAACCTTGTTGGCGAATGCGCGCGACGCGTTAAGGCGATCGGGCGAAAGAATCACGTCGCGGCCTTGAATCGCGAGCTGCGCCAGCGTGAAGCGCAGCGCGTCGGTGCCGTAGGTGTCCATGAGTTCGAGCGGGTCGACGACGTTGCCCTTCGACTTGCTCATCTTCTTGCCTTCCGCATCGCGCACCAGCGGTGTGATGTAGACGTCGCGGAAGGGAACCTCGCCGGTGAACTCGAGGCCGAACATCATCATGCGCGCGACCCAGAAAAAAATGATATCGAAGCCGGTCACCAGCAGACTCGTGGGATAGTAGCGCTCGAAATCCCTCGTAGTCGCGGGCCATCCCAGCGTCGAAAACGGCCACAGCCCGGAGCTGAACCAGGTATCGAGGACGTCGTCTTCCTGCTTCAGGTCGGTGCCCTCGCACTCCTCGCACTTCGGCGGGCGCACCGGCGTGACCATCAGATGGTCGCAGCGCTGGCATCGATATGCGGGGATGCGATGGCCCCACCATAGCTGGCGCGAGATGCACCAGTCGTGGATATTTTCCATCCAGTTGAAAAACGTGTTCTCCCAGAACTTCGGGAAAAATTTCGTGCGTCCGTCCTTCACCGCCGCGATAGCCTTCTCGGCCATTGATTTGACGTTGAGGAACCATTGCTCCGACAGCATCGGCTCGACGATGGTGTCGCATCGCGAGCAGGTCCCCACTGCGTTGGTATGCTTTTCCTCCTTTTCGTAGAGGCCGGCGGATTTGAGATCGTTGAGGATGCGTTTGCGCGCGGTCTCGCGATCCATGCCCGCATAGGGTCCCGCGTTTTGGTTCATTCGCGCGCGCGTATCCATGATCGAGATCTCCGGCAACGCATGACGCCGTCCGATCTCGAAGTCATTGAAGTCGTGGCCCGGGGTGATCTTCACCGCGCCGGTCCCGAATGCGCTGTCGACCGCCGCATCGGCAATGATTGGAATCTCGCGCCCGATCAGCGGCACGCGCGCCTGCTTGCCTACCATCGCGCGATAGCGATCGTCCTCGGGATTTACCGCGACCGCGGTGTCACCGAGCATCGTCTCGGGCCGGGTCGTCGCGACCTCGATATAGCCAGACCCATCGACGAGCGGGTACTTGAAGTACCACAGCGTGCCGTTGCGATCCTTGTGATCGACCTCGAGATCGGACAGCGCGGTTTCGCAGCGCGGGCACCAGTTGATGAGGCGGCGATCCTTATAGATGAGGCCCTGTTTGTAGAGCCGGATGAATACTTCGTTGACCGCGCGCGACAGGCCCTCATCGAGGGTGAAGCGCTCGCGGCTCCAATCGCACGACGCTCCCAATCTCCGAAGCTGATTGAGAATCCGATTGCCGTAGGTCTCGCGCCATTCCCAGACTTTCTTCTCGAATTTGTCGCGCCCGAGCTGATGGCGATTCTTGCCTTCCTTCGCGAGGTCCTTTTCAACCGCGTTCTGCGTGGCGATGCCCGCGTGATCGGTGCCCGGCACCCACAGCGTGTTGAAACCCTGCATCCTGCGCGTGCGAACGATGATGTCCTGCAGCGTGACATTGAGCGCGTGCCCGAGGTGTAGTTGACCGGTGACGTTGGGCGGCGGGATGACGATGGAAAACGCCTCGCCCGGCTTCTCGGGATCGGCGGTGAAATACCCGCGATCGATCCAGAGCTGGAACCATCGTTCCTCGGCGGCTTTCGAATAGAATGTCTTACTGAGTTCCAAATGTCTGTCCTTAATCGAAAACGACACACCAGCGCCTTGCGCGATCATCACTAGCGCTTTGCGCGATCATATTGATGCGTCGGGAACGCATGCAAGCACATGCGTTTATGGCGGTTCGGCTACTCTTCGAACAGGTGATGCATGGGAGGCGCGGGATCGACGCCACCGGGATTCATCTCGAAGACGTATCGCTCGCGCATAGCGGCCGGCACCGCAGCCTCGTCGATAAAGAATTGATCGTACCATCGATGAAGCTGATAGATGGGTCCGTCGCCCTCGGTCAGAAGCGGATTGTCGATACGGGTCTTGTTCAACCACATTTCGATATCCTGCAGGAACCCCGTCTGCGTGAGCTCGACGTAGGTCTTCGCCATTTCGAGATTTTGCTCGGCGCTGAAATCGGGCAGCTTGCGCACCAGCATGCCGAATCTGAGCTCGAAGCTATTTAAATCGATAGGGACGTAGCAGGTGGCGATGATGGTGTCCATTTTGATCCCGCCCATTTCCACTTGCAGCAGCGCGATCTGATATGCAGGCCCGTAGAACGTCGAATAGGTGAGCAGTCCGCCCTTCTGCCCCGGACTCCGGCCGAGCAGCACCTGCGAGGCGCGGTGGCCTTCGAGGATGTTGGCAAAGTACGCGACCGGAATGCCGTGGATCAGCGTGAAGTGAGTGACATCGGAGACATTGTCGATAACATCGCGGCAGTAGCCGTTGACGGTCCACTTGCGAACCGTCCAATCACTCCATTCGTCGGAAAAGCATTGCTCAAGGCGCGGGATGGCGAGCTCAGGCGATGGCGCCTTGCCCTCGGGATCGTTCCATACGAACAGGAACTTGTTCTCCTGGCATGTCGGCCACGACTTGATGCGCGCCGCGGGCGGAATTCGATTCGAATAGGCAACCCCATTGCAAACGCCGTCGCCACCCCAACTCCAACGATGAAATGGGCACACCAGCGAATCGTTCTGCACGGAGCCGCGGCGGAGGTCCGCCCCCATATGCGGACAGTAGCCGTCGAGGATGTGGATCTTGCCCTCGTCGCCGCGGAACGCGACCAGATGAGTTCCGAACGCGTCGATGCCATGCGGCTTGCCGTCATCAAAATCGGACGCGAGCCCGAGGGAGTGCCATCCACGAGCATAGCGATTCGGGATCGTCTTAGCCTCGATGACTCGGATGGCTGATGCCATAGCCCTCCCCTTAAGAAAACGAAGTTCGCGCTCCAGCACGCGGAAAGATCGCCGCAGATAGTGCCACAGAATGCCCCCGCATTGGACAGCGCGGCATTAGGTATTCGGGTCGATGAAAGCGGCGCAACAGCTCCGCTCTTCTCCGCAGCCCAAATGGGCTATAAAGTTCGTTCTGAGACGGCGTATTGGCGCTGAATGACCAGGCGCGTCTTGACGGAGGCCCCTCATGGCAAACTGGTACGAAGACAACTCGCAATCGATCGGCCATACGCCGCTGGTGCGGCTCAATCGCGTAACCGATGGCGCACCCGCGACCGTGCTGGGCAAAGTCGAGGGACGCAACCCCGCCTACTCCGTCAAATGTCGCATCGGCGCCGCGATGGTGTGGGATGCCGAAAAGCGTGGCCTGCTGGGTCCCGGCAAGGAACTCGTCGAGCCGACCAGCGGCAACACCGGCATCGCGCTGGCGTTCGTTGCGGCGGCGCGCAAAATTCCGCTCACGCTGACGATGCCCGACACTATGAGCATGGAGCGTCGCAAGCTTCTGCTCGCATACGGCGCAAAGTTGGAGTTGACCGATGGGGCTCGAGGTATGAGCGGTGCGATTGCCAAGGCCGAGGAAATCGTCGCCTCGGCGCCCAACAAATACGTCCTGCTGCAGCAGTTCGACAATCCGGCGAACCCCGCGATTCATGAATCGACGACGGGACCGGAAATCTGGAACGATACCGATGGCGCCATCGATATTTTCGTGTCGGGCGTCGGCACCGGCGGCACCATTACCGGCGTCTCGCGCTTCATCAAAAATACCAAGGGCAAGAAAATCGTCTCGGTGGCGGTCGAGCCTACCGCGAGCCCCGTCATCACGCAGCAGCGCGCGGGCCAGCCGCTGAAGCCCGCAGGGCATAAGATTCAAGGAATCGGCGCGGGCTTCATTCCGAAGAATCTCGATATGTCGATGGTCGATGAAGTCGAGCAGGTCAGCAACGAGGAGGCGATCCAATACGCGCTGCGGCTTACGCGCGAGGAAGGAATCCTGTCAGGGATTTCGTCCGGCGCGGCGGTCGCGGTGGCGGTTCGTATCGCCAAGCGCCCGCAGAACGCCGGCAAGACGATAGTCACCATCCTGCCAGATTCGGGCGAGCGTTACCTAAGCACCACGCTGTTCGAGGGCGTTTTCGACAAATGAGGCCTTTATGAAGTCGCAGGTGACCGAAAACAACAATAGCGCCGAAAATGGTTCAACGAACCACAGTAATTGGGATCTCGCTCGGATCGTGGGCGAGTTGCGGACGGCGAGGGTCAGATCGCGCCAAGGATGCATCGACAAGGGCGATCGCGAGATGCCCTCGCGTGAGGCGCTGCACGGCATCATCGAAGGATTTTTCGGTGTGCTTTTCCCGGATCAGTTCGGGCTGCCGGATCTGACTGAAGAAGGCATAGACTATTTCGTCGGTCATCGGCTCGATGAAACCTTGCGCGCACTATGCATCCAGATCCAGCGCGAACTGCAATTTTCCTGCGACGCCACCGAAGACCACACCGTCAAGCATGCCACCAAGGCGTTGCGCGTGACGCGCGAATTTGCGTCGCGGCTGCCGCAGATCGCGGCGCTGCTGGAAAGCGACGTTCGCGCGGGATTTCAGGGCGATCCCGCCGCCAAGAGCATCGACGAAGTCCGCTTCTGCTATCCCGGCGTCACCGCCATCACGCATCATCGCATCGCGCATGAACTCTATGCGCTCGGCTTGCCGCTGCTCGCGCGCATCATCGCGGAGCTGGCGCATTCAGCGACCGGCATCGATATCCACCCGGGCGCCACCATCGGCGCGAGTTTTTTCATCGATCATGGAACCGGCGTCGTTATTGGTGAGACCGCGGTGATCGGCGAGCGGGTGCGTCTTTATCAGGCGGTGACGTTGGGCGCGAAGAGTTTTCCGGTGCGCGAGGACGGCGCGCTGGTGAAAGGCAACGCCCGCCATCCGATCGTGGAAAACGATGTGGTGATTTATGCGGGCGCGACGATTCTCGGGCGCGTCACCATCGGGCGCGGCTCGACCATCGGCGGCAACGTTTGGATCACGCGCAACATTCCGGCGGGGAGCCGGATCGCGCAGGCGCAGGCGCGCAGTGAGGCATTCAACGACGGCGGCGGGATTTGAATAGAGCCTCGCGGCCTCATTAGATCGTCGGCGCGTGGCGCGCACTTGTGTTTCCACAACGGTTAATAATATCGTGCCGATCGCCTTACAAAGGCGGCCCTAAATCCGACCACATGGAGAACATCTGATGAGCGAGCGAAGGGGACAAATGGGGATTTTGATCCGAGCGGGCGCGTTGGCGCTTGGCACCGCGTTTGCGGGATGCGCGGGTATGGGAGGCTCCCATCTGGACTGCAACATCGTGAAATTGCAGAGCCAATCTGGCAGATCGAATGCCGAAATAGCTTCCGCGCTTGGCGTCAGCGAGTCGGATGTCGCTAAGTGCCCGCCCGCCGGGGCAGTGACTGGCGCTGAAGGTGCTGAGGGCGCCGGCGGACCCCCGAACGCATCGGAATATGGTATCCCGGCCGGGATGGAAGGCGGTGGTGGTGGAGGCGGCGCGAGCGCCCCGGCGTCCGCGCCTACGCAGTAATCGTCGCGACCAACGAGAGGGCGCCTCAACCGTGATGCTGTGTGCGCCCAAAATAGCCTCTCGCCTCAGCCCGCTTCGCAGCGGTAAAAAGGAAGCTCGGAGGCCGTCATGAGTTTTCTTAAATCGAGCTTCGCGGTTGTTGGTCTGACCGTGGCAGTCGGCGTCGCGGGATGCGGGATGGTTGGTCCTCACGTCGATTGCGATCAGGTGTCGCAACACGAGCGCGGCGGTGAAACTGACACCGATATCGCCAAGGCGACCGGTTTCAGCATCGCGGATGTGCAATCGTGTTCGCAAACCGGTTCTTCGGGTGGTCGCGAAACCGCTAATAATTACCAGGATCAGCCGAATCTACCTGTCGTGCCTATGCTCGGTGGAGGCTCGATTTCAGGCGGCGGCGGGATTCACTGAGCGCATCGGCGCGGCTTATTATTCGCGCCCGGCGAGTTAGCTTTGGTCACTGAAGTCGAGTGTGCGAGCCGGGATGTTGGTGGTATGCGAGAGGGGGGACTTGAACCCCCACGAGCTTGCGCTCACAAGGTCCTGAGCCTTGCGCGTCTGCCGTTCCGCCACTCTCGCGCGCGAGAAGACAGGATTATCCGGCCCCCGCAACTAATTCAAGTCGATACCCCGTCGCACGAAGATTAGCACCTGCTAGACTGTCGCCGACGATATGAGCGAGCGAGTCCGTGGTGCGGTCGAGTTGATCCCGAGCGATCTGGAGCCCGGTGTCGCGTTGGACATCAGCGCGGGCGACGGACTTTCCACCCGTATGCTCGAGGAGCGTCGATGGCGCGTGTTTCCCACCGAGTACCATCCGCGCCGGTCGGGATGGACCGCCGTCAACCTCAACGACGACTTGCCATTTCGCTCCGCGCAATTCGACCTTGTGATGATGCTCGAGGTGGTCGAGCATCTGGCCGATATACCGCATATGCTGCGCGAGATCGCCCGCGTCATGAAGCCCGGCGGCGTCGCTATACTGTCTACGCCCAATCGCCTCAATGTAACTTCACGGCTACATTATCTACTAAGTGGATTCTATAAGGGCCGGCGCGCTCCCCTGCCCTATCGCTATCGGGTCGAGGACGGCCGCAACTGGCACGTGATGGGGCTCAACGACTTCCATTGGATGGCGCATGGTTTCGGGCTTCGTCTCGAAGCGCTCGGCCGCAGCAAGCGCAAGCTGAAGACGCAGATCCTCGCGGGACTGATGTATCTTCCGATCGCGGCATTCTCGCATCTGCTCTATGTCCGCGGCGTCGAGGATCAGGAGCAATTGACCATCAATCGCCAGCTCTTCCGTCTGATGACCAGTGCTAACTGCTTGATGAACGAGAATATTGTGATGCGTTTCCGTAAAATGGGTTCGAGTGAAGCTGTCGATCATCATCGCGACACACGCGCGGCCTGATTCCCTCGCGCGCCTGATCGCATCGCTCAAGCCGCAACTCCGTCCTTCGCGGTCGGAGTTGATTATCGCGGACAATGGCACGCCCGGGCCGACGCAGCTCGACGATGAGGACACCGTCACCGCGCACATCCACGATCCGCGCGCCGGCAAATGCCGCGTGCAAAATGTCGCGGTCAAGCGCGCCGGCGGCGACGTCCTGATCTTCCTCGACGACGACCTGGTGGTCGCCAAAGACTATGTCGATCAGGTCGAGCGCTTCTTCACCTACCATCCTGAATTCGCCGCGATGAAGGGCCGCATTTTGCCGCTGGAGGACCCGCACAAGATCGCCGGGGTCAATTGGGTTTACCTCGATCTGCCGCTGGTCGACCATGGCAACGAGATTATCGAAGTGCGGGGGGTGCTCGGTGCGAATATGGCGTTCATGGCCGACGCGCTGCGCGCCGTTGGTCCATTCGATGAGAGGCTAGGGCCCGGCGCGGCCGGCCATGAAGAAGAGACGGAGATGTCGGCGCGGCTGCGGCGCATGGGGTATCACATCGGATACTCGCCGAACGCGGTCGTCTATCACGAGGTCGATCCGGCACGCGCCAGTCGCGCCCGCTTCATCCAGGTCGCGCGCGAGCGCGGACGATGCCGCATGATTCACGAGACTCATTCGAAGTTCGATGTGACGCTGAAGAACATGGTCGCGTCGACCCGCCTCGCGCTCGCCTCGATGCTGCGCGTTGGTGCTGAGCGGCGCGCGCGCGAGGAGCGTCGCCTTGCGGTCGCGCGCGGGATGCTCGACGCGCTCAACGCTGAGCAAGTCCCCGCGGACAATCGCGTCAAGGCTTAGAACCCGCGTCGCGACCGCCGGTGATGGTCGAAATGATCGCGAGCAATTTGCCCGCATAGGTATGCCACGTGTAGCGCTCGGCGGTGGCGCGCGCGACGGCACGCAACACGCCGTCCGCCTCAAGGAGCTCAGTCATGTTTTTGGCGATTTCAGCCGGGTCGGTTGGATTGCCGACGACAAATCGCTGCAGCGACTCCGGTAGCAGTTCCGACGCGCCTGATTGTGCGCTCGAAAGAACCGGCAGCCCGCTCGCCAATGCTTCCATAACGACATTGCCAAACGGCTCGAACAACGACGGCAGCGCTATCGCATCGGCACCATGAAAAATTTGCGTGACATCGTGCATTGCGCCGGCAAAATGGATGCGCGAGCCAACTCCCAGCCGCAACGCCTCGCGCTGGTACCAGCGGCTTTTCTGATCCGCACCCACCACCATCAGATGTGCACCGCGCGCGACGCTCGGCCATGCCTCGAGGAGAAATCGCAACCCCTTGCGTCCGAAACCATTGCCGACGAATGCAACCATCGGCGCGCCGTCGACGATATCCAGCGAGGAACGAATTTCGCGGCGCGCCGAGTCGTCGCGCGGCGGCGTGAAGCGGTCAAGATCGACGCCATTGTACAAAGTGAAGACTTTCTCACCCGGAAGACGGAACTCGCGAATCAGATCGTCGCGCACCAGGTTGGAAACCGCGATGGCAGCCTTCAGATGCAGCGATGCAAAACCGCGGCGCTCGATGAACACCTGCGCGCGATGGTACGGCGACGCCCGCATCGCGCGCCATTGAAGTGGGCCGCGCCATTGACGCGCCGCGCGAAGATAGCTGATGTGCGCGCCGCCCCCCGAGCGCATCACGTCGGCGCCGATGGTCCTCGCAAAGCTCAGCACCAGCTCGGCGCCCTCGCGGCGCGCGAGCTTGGGAGCGCCATACGCAAACGACAACAGTCCCATCGTGCGCCCCAGCGCGATGCCTCCGACTTTCACGACTTTGAAATTCTGGGCGAGATTCTGGGAGGTTCCGCGCACCTCGCGCGCGAAAATCGTGATTTCGTGACCAGCTGCGCGCAGACACTCGGCGGTGATGATCAGATCGCGTTCGGTGCCGCCGCCGTGAGGATCGAATCGTCGGCTAAGAAGCGCTATGCGCATCGGCGCGCCGGCCTCACTGCGGTAAGCGTGATGTTCAAATTGTGCGTCATCAGAAAGTGCTGCGCAGCCCCGCGCCATATGGTAACTTGAAACGGGGTCGGGGAAAGGTGTGGCGATGATCGAGATCCAGTGTACCAGCTGTCATACCCGCTACCGCATCGATGAACGCGTACTGCCCGCCGATAGTCCGACTTTCAAATGTTCGCGATGTGGTCATGTCTTCACCACCGATCCCCTAACAGCGAAGAAAGTGGGCGCCGAGGCTTCAGTGAAGCCACCAGCGCCGCGAGCTTCGACTCCGAGCCCAGATCCGAAACCAGCGCCCGAACCAAAACTCCAAACAAAGAACAACGCCGCCGATGCGGCTGAACCTTTAACTGCCGCCGAGCCGCCTCCCACGCCGGAGCCTTCACCTGAGACAATCGCGTCAGCGAGCAAACCTCCAGCAAACCAGGAATCAAAGCCCGCGCCCATAAGGCCATACATCAGAAGTCAGCGCCCGACCATGTTTGACCGCGCTCCGGAATCGCCGGGCGCGAAGCCGGCGGCGGCGGCGGATTCCGGAGTCGACGCCGATGCCGTCGCGCGCATGAAGGCTTCGATGGGAGCGCCAAAACCGAGCGTTACGCCGGAGCCATTGCGGGCGACGGCCAAACCTGTGGTGCCCGCGGCCAGCGCGCCTCCCTTACCTCAACCGCCGCCCCCCTCCTCGCGACCGCAGCGGCCCGCGGCCCCAGTTTCCCGCCGGGAGCAAGTTTCCCGCAGAGAGCAAGCGGACGACGATCGGGAAAATCTGGCGTTCGATTTCAATGACGAGGCGGGACACGACCTCGGCGAGGAAACCGGCGACGATAATTCGCGAACTTCGCCGGAGCGATGGAGCGTCGGCGACGAAACGTTCGAGCCACCGCGCCCGCGCGGGTTTGGCAGTGGCGGCCCGGATCCGGAATTCAGCCGCGGCGAACCCGCGCCGATCGGACGCGGAACCATTCCACGATACGCCGGAAATCCGCCGATGCAGCGCTCGCCGTTGCCTGACGATCGCGCATACGTCGAGCGCGCGGAACTTCATTCAGCGCGTTCCTTCATCGGACTTTTTTTCGGCGTCGCGTTGGTGTTCGTGGTCCTGACGCTGGTGATCTATGGAATCCCGTCGGCGAGCGCCGAGCTGATGCGACGGATGCCCGTGATTGGACCTGAATTCGTACAACCTACCCCGCTCGAAAATCTGGTCAGCGTTTCCGATGTTCAGTCGAACTATCAAACCCTCAAGGGCGGGCATGACGCGCTGGTGGTAACCGGCGTGGTGAGGAATAACTCGACGGTCCCTCTGCATACGGTTCAGATCGGGGTCCGCTTGCTCGACGCTGCGCAGAACGAGGTCGCGAGTTCGGCGGTTTACTGCGGCACCACGCTCTCACCGCGGATGATCGACGAGATGACACCGCATGAACTGGAATTTCTTCAGAAGCTCGATCCGCAGAAGACCTTTGTGCTCGAGCCGGGTCACGCAGCTCCGTTCCTTATGGTGTTCATCGATCCACCGCGCAACCTCAATCACTTCGCAGTCACGGTGGCGAAGGTGCAACCGCCCGACGCGACTCAATCAGGAGCGCAAACGAGCGCGCGCCAATAACGATCACTCCTTCTCGCGAGCGATCATCTCTTCGTATTCGTTGTTGTCCATGAGATCGTCGAGGTCTGTCGGATCGTTCATCTGCACCTTGACCAGCCATCCATCGCCGTAGGGGTCCTCGTTGACGACCTCCGGGCTCTCGGGCAGATCCTCGTTGACTTCGATCACGGTGCCGCTGACCGGGGCGTAGATATCGGAAACCGCCTTAACCGACTCCACCACGCCGAACGGATCGTCCTTGCTGATCTTATCGCCGACGGACGGCAACTCGATGTAGACGATCTCGCCGAGCTGCTCCTGCGCGTGATCGGTGATACCCACCGTCGCCACGGTGTCTTCAGTGGCAACCCATTCATGTTCTTTCGAGTATTTGAGTCCCTTGGGGATCTCCATGACTCCTCCGACAATTGCGGCCCCCGCCGTCTAACCTTTGGTCGGCCAGCGTCACGCGAGCGTAGCGACCACCATGAATCATCAAGCGCGGCGCAATTTGGCTTGTCAAGTTCCGCACGCAATCCGATCCAGCGCATAAATCATAATGCCTCTTGACTGGAATGCGCGAGATGATTCCAGTGTGTGCGCGTCCCTGATGCTTGAATGCGCCTGGATGGCTAAGTTGGATTTGCGCGGCGGCGCGATCTCAATTTCTTGTCGAGCGCTGCTGCTTGCGTGGAGGAAACATGATCGTCGGAATCCCGACCGAAATCAAAGCTGACGAGCGACGCGTATCGCTCACTCCGGCGGGCGCTGCGGCGTTCCGTAATCATGGTCATCGGGTCGTGGTTCAGCGCGGGGCCGGAGTCGAGAGCGGATTCTCTGACGCCGATTATCGCGAAGCGGGTGCGACGATTGCCGAGAACGCCGCTGCGGTATGGAAGCGCGCCGACATGATCCTCAAGGTCAAGGAACCTCAACCGGCCGAGTATCGTTTGATGCGGCCGGGCCTGATCATCTTCACCTATCTTCATCTCGCGGCGGATCGCCGTCTCGCGCTCGAGATGCTGAAGCGCCGGGTCATCGGAATTGGTTACGAAACGATCGAGCTGGAGGACCGCAGTCTCCCGCTGCTCGCGCCGATGAGCGAGGTCGCCGGACGCATCGCGATTCAGGTCGGCGCGTGGTGCCTACAATCGCGCAACGGCGGTCGCGGAGTGCTGCTGAGCGGCGCGCCCGGCGTGCGTTCCGGCAAAGTCGCGGTGATCGGCGGCGGTATCGCGGGACTCAATGCATGCCGGGTTGCGGCGGGCGTTGGCGCGGAGGTCATCATCCTCGACAACAACCCCATCAGGTTGCGCTACCTGAACGATATCCTCGGCGGTTCGGCGATGACTGTGATGTCGACGCACGCGACGTTGGAGGAGGAAGTCGCCGCGGCGGACCTGGTCATCGGCGCGGTGCTGGTGGCGGGTGCGCGCACTCCACGGCTCATCACGACGAAAATGGTTTCGCGAATGAAGCGAGGCGCGGTGCTGGTCGATCTATCGATCGATCAGGGCGGGATTTCGGAAACTTCGAAGCCGACAACGCATGAAAATCCAACCTACATCCGCGAGGGCGTGGTGCATTACTGCGTGACCAACATGCCGGCGATGGTGCCGCATACGTCGACCTACGCGCTCACCAACGCAACGTTGATTTACGCGCTGGAGATTGCAGACCACGGTATTCTCGAAGCCGGACGGCTCAACGCGGCGATTCCTCACGGATTGAACACATATGAAGGCAACATCGCGCATCCGGCGGTCGCCGAAGCGTTGCGGATGAAATATCAATCGCCCTGGGAAGCAGCTCAGTAGATGCCTTGGGGACCGTTGCCGGTGCTGTAGCGCTGCTGACCGGACTTCTGCTGACCGTAGGTGCCGGTCTCAAAGCGTTTGACGTTGGATGAGGTCAAAGTGAGATCGCCATGCAGATTGGTAATCGCTTGCGCGACCCCATCCTGCGCGATCTCGTGCGCACGGACCCATCGACCCTGATGCTGCACGAAATTCGCAAGTTCGAAGACGTTCTGCGAGAGCGACTTTTGCGCCTTCGCGAATTTGGCAGTCCAGACTATCTGCTTGGTGTTCATGTCGACGAATTTCAGCACGAACGCGACTGATGCCGGGGAGGCGGCCGCATAGTCGAGTCCCTCGCGCTCGCGATAACGCTCGAGCATCCCGTACAGAACCCCATCGGCCGCAAGCGTGTGGCCGACCTTCAGCGCATTGTCGTCGAGGTTCTGGGGATTGGACGGCGGCAGATTTGTCATCGCGCGAACGACATCATCCTGCGGCACCACATCCCATCCACCCGCGAGGGCGGCTTGCGTGTAGAGCTCCGCAGTCACCGCATCGGGACCTCCGTCGGCCACCACGTCGCCATTGTCGCCGGGACTTGCGATGACCGGCATCACCGCGATCGTGTTGACCTTGACCTGCTTGATCGAGGGCACCGCATGAGCCTGGATATCGCCCGAGGGTAAGAATCCCTTCACGGTCTGGGCGGTGCTGTCGGCGGCTGAATAAACAACGGGGGTGCACGCAGACATTCCGAGCAAAATCGTGGAGGCGACCGCGCATCCCATCATTTGAAGTCTGAGCCGTCGGCTCATGGTGCAGAGTCTGAGCCTTCGGCTCGTGGTGCGAAGTCGAAGCCGTCGGTTCATAGTGTCACCTTAATCGAGAGCTCCTTAAGCTGTCGCGGGCTTACTTCGGACGGCGCGCCGCTCATCAAATCGACGGCTTTCTGCGTTTTCGGAAAAGCTATCACGTCGCGAATCGAATCCGTCCCACACAGCATCATTATCAAACGATCGACGCCAAAAGCGATCCCGCCGTGCGGCGGCGCGCCGTAGGTGAGCGCCTCGATCAGGAAGCCGAAGCGATCGAGTGCTTCCTCGCGAGTGAGGCCGAGCAACTCGAGCACCTTGAGCTGCAGCTCGCGGCTATGGATACGAATCGAGCCGCCACCCAGCTCCTCGCCATTGAGCACCATGTCGTAGGCGAGCGCGCGCGCCTTAAGCGGTTGCGCATCGAGAATTTTGAGATCCTCAGGATTGGGCGCGGTGAACGGATGATTGACTGAGAAGAGCCGCTTTTCTTCGTCATTAAATTCGAAGAGCGGAAAATCGACAACCCACAGAAATTTGCGCTCGCCGGTCTCGCGCAGGTTGAATCGCGCGCCGAGTTGCAATCGCAAATCGCCGAGGATGGGACGCACCTTGTCGGCGTCGCCCGCGACCATCAGCATCGTGTCGCCGGTCTTCAACTCGGCAATTTTCGTCGCGAGGTTCTTCTCCGTCTCGCCGAGGTACTTCGCGATCGGGCCTTGCCATCCGTCGGGATTGGCTTTGATCCACGCGAGGCCCATCTGATGGCGCACCTTGAGCGTATCGACCATCGTGTCGAGGTCCTTGCGGCTCAACTGATGCGCACCCGGCACCGCGATTCCATAAACACTCTCGCCGCGCGCGAGCACTTCGGCAAAAACCTTGAACGAAGTGCCGCTGAACGCCGAGCCGAGATTCTTGAGCTCCATGCCGAATCGGATATCGGGTTTGTCGGCGCCGAAACGCTCCATCGCCTCGGCGTACGGCATGCGCAGAAACGGCGGCTTCAAATCGATGCCGAGGACCTTCTGGTAAACCGACGCCATCATGCCTTCGGCCACGCCCATGGTGTCCTCGGGGCGCGGGCAGGTCATCTCGATATCGATTTGGGTGAACTCGGGCTGACGGTTGGCGCGCAAATCCTCGTCGCGAAAGCATCGTGCGATTTGAAAATAGCGGTCGAAGCCGCCGACCATCAGGAGCTGCTTCAGAAGCTGCGGCGATTGCGGCAGCGCATAAAACTTCCCGGGATTGACGCGGCTCGGCACCAGGTAGTCGCGCGCCCCTTCGGGCGTCGACTTAAAAAGAATCGGCGTCTCGACTTCGATGAAGCCTTGCTCGTCGAGATAGTCGCGCACCGCTTTGACCGCGCGATGGCGCTGGCGGATGTTGCGCTGCATCTCGGGGCGGCGCAAATCGAGGTAACGGTACTTCAGGCGCAGATCCTCGGCGGGAGTCTCGCCTTCCTCGATTGAAATCGGCGGCGGAGGCGAGGAGTTGAGCACCTCGCATTCGGTGACGGCGACTTCAATCTCGCCGGTCGGCAGATCCGCATTGACGGTACCCTCGCCACGGCGGACGACCTTACCCTTGGCGGCGAGGAAAAATTCGGAGCGCACCGAACCCGCGACCTCATGCGCCGCGGCATTGTGCGTGGGATTGAAGACGAGCTGAACGATTCCCTCGCGATCGCGCAGATCGACGAAGATGAGTCCGCCGTGGTCGCGGCGCGAATTTACCCATCCGAACAGCGCGACCTCGCGGCCCGCATCGGAGCTTCGAAGGGCACCGCAGTAATCGGTGCGCTGCCACGGCGGCAGCGGCGTATAAGTTTTTTCAGCCATCAGATGTTAGCGCCTTGAAGGATACCCGCCGCACTGAGCTCAAGAAACGGCCCCGACGCGTGTTTTTGCGGCATCAATTTATGGAGCGGCGCAAATCGGCCGTCCCCGGCAATTCGAAAAGATCACCTCTCAGAAGACGCGTCGAGAAAAAAGAATCTCGAGGCTCTCGATATCATTCGTTTTCGGATTGAGCCGAGCGACCACATCATCGCCGAGTTCTTCGGTTTCCTGCTCTAGGTAGGAAGGACATTTGCTGATGTAGAGAATGTCCCCCTCTCGGTCATATTGAAAACTCAGTTTTCCTTCCATTCAGTTTGCTCTTTCTCCAGCACTCAGCAATTTCATCGGGCTGAAGTGATCTCGGCGGAAACGTCGGCCTCAGGGACTTCGCGCTGGGTCGAGGCCTGCAAATCGCGAAGCACCACCACTCCCTTCGCAATCTCATTTTCGCCGATGATGACCGCGAAGCGCGCACCGATTTTGTTCGCGCGCGACAGCAGCGCCTTAAGCTTGCGCTCCGGCGAAAACATCTCGACGCTCAATCCGCTCTCGCGCATCGCGCGCGCGACGGCGACCGCCTTCAGCGCGGCCGCCTCGCCCATCGCGATGATGGCCGCGTCGGTCTTCTCGACGAGGAGTTTCCCGGCCGCTTCGAGTGCGAGTGCGACGCGCTCCAAGCCACTTCCGAAGCCGATTCCCGGTACTGATGCGCCTCCCAACGCCTCGATGAGTCCGTCGTACCGGCCTCCCGCGACCACGGTGCTCTGCGAACCGAGTCCGCTCGCGATGACCTCGAAGGTGGTGCGCGTGTAGTAATCGAGGCCGCGCACCAGGCGCGGATTTTCGATGTACTTCACGCCGCTCGCGGTCAGGAGCGCCTTGACCTGTTCGAAGTGCTTCTTGCATGGATCGCAAAGATAGTCGGCGCTCTTGGGCGCGTGCTCGATCAGCGCGACGTCGGTTTTGCAATCGAGCAGGCGCAGCGGATTGCGCTCCAATCGATTCTTGCAGTCGGCGCAAAGCTCGTTGTAGTGATCCTTGCCGAATTGGTAGACCGCTTCGCGAAATTGCGGCCGGCATTGCCCGTCGCCAATCGAATTGATCTCGAAGCGGAACTCCACGCCGAGCTCGCGCTGGAGCTCATCGATCATCAGAATGACTTCGGCGTCGCAGGCCGCATCGGCGCGCCCGAACACCTCGATACCGAATTGATAGAACTGCCTATAGCGCCCCTTCTGCGGACGCTCGCGACGGAACATCGCACCCGAGTAATACAGGCGCTGCTCAGGGTCGCTGCGATCCAGCCCCGCCTCGATGTAGGCGCGCACCACGCCGGGAGTTCCTTCGGGCCGTAGCGCGAGAGTGGTCTCGGCTTCATCCCGATCGTTGAAGGTGTACATCTGCTTCTCGACGATGTCCGAGGTATCGCCGCTCGAACGCGCGTAGAGTTCCACCCGTTCCACGTTGGGGATGCGGATTTCGTGGAAGCCATGGCCTTGCGCGATCGAACTAAAGGTTTTTTCGACGAGGCTGAGCGCCTCGGCGCTAGGGCCGATCCAATCCTGAAATCCCCGCAGTCGTGTGAGATGTTGCACCTTTCTTAACTTACCTTCGGGCTACGCAGTAGCTCCGCCTCAGGTGGCGCTGCGCGCCGACCCCTAGCCCCTTCCCTTTAGGGAAGGGGAATCAGAAAGAACGTTCGCAGACTGCATGGCGTCGCGGAGTTTGCGATAGCCGATCAACTCGATTCCCTCGTCCTTGAGAAGCTGGCGAGTTTTCTCCGATGTGAAATACTCGAAATCGCGCTGGCGCTCCGGCCAGTCGCGCGCGCAACTTTTCAGCTCCTCGCGCGCCAACGCCGGATGACAATAAATTTCCGAAATGCCGGGCTTCAGATTCCGCAACAGCTCGGTCCAGAATGATTCGGTCGCATCGAGATTCTTGGGGCCGGAATGCACGAAGTTGTCTGGATAGAAAATTCCGTTGCAATCGAGCTCGTTCAGGATGTCGCCCATTCCCAGCTGCTGCATCACGCGCCGGGGCGTCAGACGAATCGGCAGGCGAAAATCTAGCGCCAGTTTCAAATAGATGCGATGGTAGTCCGCGCGAAGGTGCAGCGGCCCCATGTGGCAGTCCAGATGCGTGACGTCGATGCCCGCCGCGATCGCCTTCTCGATTTGCGCTTCCAGCTCAAGTTCCACTTCCTCCAGGCAATCGTGCGCGAACACGCTGGGCACATCTGCCCACAGATATCCGCGCTCGTCAGTGAGCGACGGGACTTCATCGCGACCCAGCACCGGACCCCATTTGTAACGTTCCCATTCGCTGTTTAGTGTCAGATGCACCCCGAGGTCTGCCTTGGGCGTGTTGCGCGCGAACTCTGCTGCCTCCTCGAACCATGGGCAAGTCGTCAGGATGGTCGACGACGTGAACAGCCCCTGCGTCAGCCCGATGATGGTCGCCTCGTTCTCGTCATGGCACATCCCAAAGTCGTCGGCGTTGATGATGAGCAAGCGCGCGTCCGCCGGATATCCCATTCGCTCGGCGGTCGTGACGTCGCGCGTGATTTCGTCGCCGTCGTTCATAGATTCAATCTAAAGTATCGCTTGAGCTATTTCCATCGCCCACAAAAAGAAGGGCCGCCCGAAAGCGGCCCCTCATCAATGCCGTTTAGAGCTGCTGCGATCTTACACCGTCAGGATATGGATCGTGCACGCGGATCCCAAGCCAATGACGTGGGCCTGGCCAGCCTTCGCGCCTTTCACCTGGCGTTCCTTGCAGCGCTCGTCCTCGGTCAGATGCCACACGACTTCGCAAATGTTGGCGACGCCGGTCGCGCCCAGCGGATGACCCTTGCTGAGCAGTCCGCCCGAAACGTTCACTGGGCTATGTCCGCCGAGGTCGGGATGTACGCCGCCCTTCTTGTCGATGAACTCGCCGGCCTCGCCCTTGCCGCACAGGCCCAGGTTCTCGTAGTGAACCAGCTCTGCGGTGGCGAAGCAGTCATGCAGCTCAGTCAGCGCGATGTCCTTGGGCCCGATGCCCGCGGTCTCATAGGCCTTCTTCGAGGCGCGCTGCGTGAGCGTGCTCACATCCGGGAACGTCAAGTCGCGATCGGTATAGGGATCTGAAGTGAGAATCGAAGCTGCGACGCGGGGGCGTTTGCGGCCACCGGCCCACTGCTTCAGCTTGTCCTCGGAAACCAGAATCGCCGCCGCAGCACCGTCACCGGTCGGGCAACACATATACAGAGTGTTGGGATATGCGACCATGCGGGCGTTCATCACGTCTTCGAGGGTGACCTCGTTGCGATACTGCGAGAACGGATTCTTGGTCGCGTGTTTGTGGGACTTCACCGAAATCTTGGCGAAGTGCTCCATCTTGGTTCCGTAGTTGCGCATGTGCTCGATGCCGGCCTGGCCGAACACTGCGGGCATCAGGCCTGAGCCGACCTTGCCCTCGGTCGAATATGCCGGGTCAGTTCCGCCGCCTCCGCCGCCGAGGAGCCCCTGCTTGCCCATCTGCTCGACGCCAACCGCCATCGCGCAGTCGTACATTCCTGCGGCAATCGACATGTATGCCTCGCGGAACGCAGTCGACCCGGTCGCGCACGCATTCGAGACGTTGATGACGGGGATGCCCGTCTGTCCGACTTGCTGCAGGATGCGCTGCCCGACCATCGCATTGGACTGATAGAGGTTGCCGCAGGCGAACATCTCGACATCCTGAATCTTGATGCCGGCGTCTTTTAGCGCGAGCTCCACTGCGTCGCCGCCTAGTTCGGGCACGGTTTTCTCGGGATAGCGTCCGAACTTCAGCATGCCCGTTCCGAGGACATAAACATTTCTCATCTTAGGATCCTCCTGGCGGCCTGGCGTGCGGCCAAGTCCGTCGCTGCAATTTTGAAAGGCTGCAACGCCTTAGTTCTTACCTAGTTCTTGCTCGGCTTGTATCCGAATCCGATTACCTCGTGACCCTCGCGATCCTTCGCTGCGGTAAAGGTCACCATATCAACCGGCATGTCAAAAATCTTCTTAGGCTCTTTCTGCGCCTGCTCCGGATCGACCTCGAGCAGGTTGGCCTTCACGCTCACGCCTTCCGGCAGGTCGACGATCGCTGTGATGTAGGGCGTCTTGATGCCCGGCCATGACTGATGGACGACCGAGAAGACGTAAACCTTGCCCTTGTTGGAGAGCTTCAACGGCGAGAATTTGTTTTGCTCGCCGCACTTCGAGCATGCGACGCGCTTGACGTCGAGGTAGACCGCTCCGCAGGTGCATTTCGATCCACGCAGATGCGGGCTGGAGCCGAGTTCGAGAAACGGAAGAATCGGACGCGGTCCGGTATCAGTAGTAGTTGCTTTGGCTTGCTCAGCCATACGCTGCCTCCGAGCCTGAATAAGATGTAGAGAATGAAACGAGACGAACTGCATGATCGCAGCCGTCTACGCGCTTGGAGTTTCCCACAGGCGGTGTCAGGTCGTCAACGCCTCGCGGCGGTTGGTGCAATGGCGTTCTTCGTGCATCTCGGGTCTTTGTGGTAAATCCGCCTAATCGAAGTGCCCTCTTCAGATCCATCGCAAGGCGAAGCCGACGCCACCGGCGGAGCCCTTGTTTCGCCTCAACCCAGCGCGCCGCCGCCGCGAAGACTCGATCCGCGTGAGCTAATGGTGTTGACAATACTGATCGTGATCTCGTCGCTGGCGTTTGTTCCGCTCTGGCGCGTGGCCACTGATCAAGTATTTGCGCGAATGCCTCAGGTGAGACGGCTGTCCGCCACGGCGATCGATGTTTTGCGGTGGTTCGCCATCGCGATTGATGGTGCCCAAGGCTTGCTTCTAGGCGCGGCAGGCCTGTGGCTCTCGGCGCAGATCGGACTCGCGCCATTTCGAGTGCTACTCCGACCGTGGAGGGAATTACGTGCGCAACTGCGGCCGCTGCTCGTGCGTTCGCTATGGCTCGGAGGCGCGTTGTTTCTCATCAGCGGGACGGTTGTCCTTTCTCAGCTGATCGTCGTCGGCCTGAAGCCGCCAGCAGGAGTCAGTTCCAGCGCAGTTTCGAAGCATCAGGAAGTGATCCAGGTGATGACGCGAGCGATGTCGGCACGAGGCGCCATAGCGTTGGCGCTCGGCGCCCCAATTTTCGAAGAAGTGGAATTTAGGCTTTTTCTACTATCTCTAATCGCGTGGCTATGGGTTCGCAGGAAGCCGAGTCAGAGCGGCTCTTTAACACGTGCTGCACTTTGGACCGCGATTATTATTTCTGGATTTGCGTTCGGACTCGCCCACGTCCTTTCCGAACAGAGCGTCGGATGGTGGCGGCCATGGTACGTGCAGATACTCACCGATCCGCGGCTATGTCGGAATCATTTTGGGATACGCGTATTGGCGTTGGGGTTTGGAAGCCTCGATCGGTGCGCATGCGGTGTTGAATATACTGGTGCTCTTCGCGGCGCAGATCGCGACGCTCGTGGTCTAAACCGATCGCTGGCGAACTACGCGTCAATGCACCGACAGGTCTTTAGGCGGATCGTTTAGATAGGTCGACAGTACGTTGACGATATGAGCGCGGCCAACCGTCAAAGTAGTATCGCCCCGAGATCGGCGAGAACGAAGTTTGTCGCCGAAGTGAATCTAGGCACGATAAAAGGCTCTAATGCAGGGTGACCCTCCCAAGATGATCGAGCCCGCCGCGCATCTCGCTGCGATTGTGGCGGGATCCGACGATGTGATTGTCAGCAAAACTCTGGAGGGCGTCATCACCTCATGGAATCCCGCCGCAGAGAGAATCCTTGGCTACACCGCGGCGGAAGCAATCGGCAGGAACATCAGGATGATCATCCCGCCGGAGCGATGGGGTGAGGAAGACGAAGTTCTCGCGCGCCTCCGGCGGGGCGAAAAAGTCGACCATTTTGAAACCATTCGCCGCACCAAGGACGGCCGCCTGCTCAACATCTCGCTGACGGTGTCGCCGGTCCGAAACGCTGACGGTGTCGTCATTGGAGCGTCCAAGGTTGCGCGAGATATCACCGACCGCAAGCGGGGTGAGGAGGAACGCGAGCGGCTGTTGGCCTCCGAGCAAGATGCGCGAAGGCAGGCGGAGGAAGCCAACCGCCTTAAGGACGAATTTCTGGCGGTCGTTTCCCACGAGCTTCGCAGTCCTCTGAACGCGATTACCGGATGGGCTTCGCTGCTGAAGACGGGACGGCTGGACAAGGACCAAAGTGCGCGCGCGGTCGAAACCATCCTGCGCAACTCGCAGACCCAGAATCAACTGATTGGTGATCTGCTCGATATTTCACGAATAGTTTCAGGACGCTTGCGGCTTAATATCCGCCCCTTCCAACTTATTGCCGTAATTGAAGCGGCGATCGAGGTGGTTCGGCCGGCCGCCGACGCCAAACGTATCCGTCTTCAGTCTTTCCTCGATCCCGGGGCCGGACCGATTGCCGGCGATCCGGATCGCTTGCAACAAGTTTTCTGGAATCTGCTCTCCAATGCGGTGAAGTTCACTCCACCGGGAGGGCGCGTCCAAATTCGCTTGCAGCGAATCAATTCTCACGTCGAGGCTACCGTCAGCGATAGCGGTGCGGGCATCGATCCAAATTTGCTGCCCTTCGTCTTCGACCGGTTCAAGCAGGGCGACAGCAGCAGCACCCGGGAACATGGCGGGTTGGGACTTGGACTGGCGATCGTTCGCCACCTGGTCGAGCTTCATGGCGGCATCGTCACCGCCCGCAGCGATGGACTTGGGAAGGGCGCTGAATTCAGCCTCCACTTGCCGATGTTGATAACAGCCCAACCCGCGGGGCCGCACGATGAAGCGCGAGTTCATCCCACCTCAGGCGGAAACTTTGGCGACGCCCTCCCCTCGCTCGATGGTCTGCGCATCCTGGTGGTGGACGACGAACCCGAGGCGCGCGAGATAGTTGCAGCTATTCTCGGTCAGGCCGGCGCCGAGGTGGCTGCGGCCGGAAGTGCCCGACAGGCGCTCGATTTGGTCGTTCGGTGGAAGCCTGATGTATTGATTTCCGACATTGGGATGCCCAACGAAGACGGTTACGAGTTGATCCGAAAGGTGCGAGCCCTCGCACCGGACAGCGGAGGCCAGATTCCAGCCATCGCGCTCACCGCGTTCGCGCGCACTCAGGATCGTCTGAGGGTATTGTCCGCCGGCTATCAGATGCACGTTCCGAAACCGGTTGAACCGGTCGAACTTGCGACCGTGGTAGCGAGTCTCACTAAGCGCCTCTGAAGTTAGAAGCGGCCCCCTTCAGCGTCGGATCGAATTTGCCACAATATCGGAGCGTCCGTAGTCTGAAGAGGAAATGCCGAGTATCGCCACCTGGATACGCGAATGCGACGAACACTGGTTCAACGTAATCTTCAGCCGCTATCCACATCTGACCGTGCATAACGCTCGATTGCATCCGGTCGACGTGGGCCAGATGGATGCATTGATGTTGACCGGCGGCGGCGATATCTCCGCGAGCTTTCTGCGCCAGGCGATCGCGCAACTGTCGTTGATTGTCGACACTGATGTCGCGCGCGATGAGTGGGAGTTCCAGGCGGTCGGCAAAATGCTCCAATCGGGCAAGCCGATCCTCGCCATCTGCCGAGGACTGCAGGTGCTGAATGTTGCGATGGGCGGCACGTTACACATCGATATCCCTGACCATGACAACGCGGAAACGTCGAACATTCAGCCGCTCAGACATAGCGCGGCGGCGGTTCATCGATTCGCGGCCGTGAACAGCTCGCATCATCAGGCGCTCGAAAAGCTGGCCGATGGAATCGAGGTCGAGGCTTGGTCTGCTAGCGATGGAATCGTGGAACAGGCGCAACTGCGCGCGCACCCCTTCGTCCTCGGGGTGCAGTATCATCCGGAGCGACATGCGCTTTACCTTCCGCTGTTCGCGGATTTCTTCGATCGAGTGCGCGATGCGAGTTAACAGGTGCCAGATGCTCACGGTTCGGGTCGGTTGTAATGTGCACTTTGAATGCGAAGGGCCAGCCACCGCGGTGCTGGTGATTAATCCGCGGTCGGAAGGTGACCGTATCATCCGGCAGGAAAGTCTCGACTTTGGCCGCGCCTCGAAGTCCGATGCTTTGGTGGATGCGTACGGCAACATCGTTCATCGGGTGATTCTTCAAACTGGAGTGAACGAGATTCGGCATGACGCGCTGATCGAGGTTTCCACCGCGCCGGACAAGGGCGAGCTATTCGGCGATGCTCCCATGGTCGCCACGCTGGAGCCGGAATTTTTGCGTGACCTTCTACCCAGCCGCTATTGCGATTCCGATCGGCTATTTGATCTCGCCCAGCAGAAGTTTGGTGGTATCTATGACGCGGGCGAGCGAGTGCAAGCGATCTCGGATTGGATTCACAACAACATTGAATATCGTTTCGGCTCGGGGCGACCGGACATTACCGCCGCGCAAATCATCGAGCGCGGCTATGGTGTGTGCCGCGACTTCGCGCATTGCATGATCGCGCTATGCCGAGCCATCAACATTCCGGCGCGGTATGTCACCGGTCATTTGCCCGACATCGGACATATCGATCCGGGATCCCCGATGGATTTTCACGCCTATAGCGAAGTCTATCTCGGTGGCAAATGGCATGTCTTCGATGCGCGCTACAACGAACCGAGAATCGGCCGCATAAAAATCGCGCACGGTCTCGATGCGGTGGATTGCGCCTTCGCGACCGTATTCGGCCCCGCGCGGCTGACTAATTTTGAGGTGTGGGCATACCAGGTCGACCCGAATCAGGTCAGGGTGGGCGATCCGATTGATCTTTCGAAACGATTGGATGGCGTCGAGGAGATCAGGTTTACGGCTGAGTAATCCTTAACCGATGATCCGGCCGGGCTCATCTTCATCTACCGGACTCACCTCCAGCTCATAGGACATTCGCCGCGCGCCCGCGCTCCCCTGATAAACGCCCGACACCGGCGGCAAATCGTTGTAGTCGCGGCCGACAGCGAGCCGGATGTGGCGCAAAGTGGTGCGCATCCGATGCGTCGGATCGAATCCAGTCCATCCTGCACCGGGCATGAATGCCTGAATCCACGCGTGGCTGGCCAGTTCAGGCGGAGGTCCGGCGGGATCGCTGCGAGAAGCAGGCGCGAGGTAACCGGAAACATAGCGCGAGGGGATTCCCGCGAGGCGCAGCAGCCCGATGCTGAGGTGCGCGAAATCCTGGCACACGCCGCCGCCTAAGGTGAGGATATCCTCAACCGTGGAATGTACGTGGGTGGTGCCGCGGTCGTACGCAAACTGGCTGTGCACGTAGAGGATCATGCGCTCAACGTATTCCGTGACATCCTCGGATAGTTGAGGCCGCACCGACCAGAAAAATCTTCGCAGCCGATCGCTGAATGGCACATAGCGGCTCGGATTCAGAAAATCTCCGTATTCTTTCATCCTCGCCGAATCATCCGCGAGATAATCGCGAATCGTGATTCGAGGCGCCGGCTGAGTGGTCGGCGCGAGGCGGTCGACTACCGACGACGAGCTGATTATCAGCTCGGTATGAGGCGGATGGATATCGATCGAATGCGCGAGGTTGCCGAACGAGTCCCGGTATTCAGAGATCGCAGCCGCCGGAGTCACCTCGAGACTGAAGGCGAGGCGCTTTTGATCCGGCGCATCGATCGGAGTCAGCCGTACGTCATTGTGTGAATTGGAAACGGGTTGCTCGTAAACGTATCGAGTAACGTGTTTGATGCGAAATCGCATACGATCAGAGCTGTCGATCGCCATCCTCAGCGCCAAAAAGAAGAATGGCGTCAGCGTACATAGGTCTGCGTCGCGATTCGACTGCGATGGCCGAATATCGAGATGCCGGCCCCGGTGACATCGACCTCGATAGCGCCGTCGTCGTCAGTTCTCATGATGCGGGCGTCCTCTGAGCGATAGCGCTCGACGACCTCGGGCGCAGGAAAATGGAAGCGGTTGCGATAGCCCAGCGACATTACCGCCAGCTTCGGAGCCGTCGCCTCGACGAATCCCGCCGACGATGATGTGCGACTGCCGTGGTGCGGCACTTTGAGAATCGTCGCTTGAAGATTCGGGGCTTGAAGATTCGAAGACAGATGAAGCATGGCGGCCTCGCCCGATGCCTCCAGGTCGCCCGTGAATAGAAACGACGCTCCACGATACTTCAGGCGCAGCACCATCGAGGCGTTGTTGCGGGTGGTCGAGGCAGTCGCGCGAGGATTCAGCGCCTCAAGATGCACGCCCTCGATGTCGCGGGCCGGCCTGGTCGCGTCGACCGGCACAATCGGCACCTTAAGCTCATACAGTGTCGCGAGCAGATGCTTATACGAAGCGTCATGATTCTCGACGGCGACATTCCAGAACTCCTCCGGCGAGAAATTGCGCGCGATGAAATCGAGGCCGCCGAAATGATCCTGGTCGGGATGGCTCAGCGCGAGCCAATCGACATGCATGATTTTCTTCGACCACAGATATCTCGCGACCACGCGCTCGCCGAGGTCGAAGTCGCGCCACGCGCTTCCGCCGTCGATGACCATCACGCGCTCGCCCGGAAAACGAACCACCGCCGCATCACCCTCGCCCACCGAGAGAAACGTCACGCGCAAATCATCACTATGAAAGCGCTGATCGAACCACCACTTCGCGTCGATGACGATTGCAAGCGCGAGGACGACCAAGATCGCATGACGCAAGGCCAGCCGCTCCGTCCATTTCGCATTGACTTCGCGCCGTCGCTGCCACATCAGCCAGGTAAACAGCAGAGCATACGCGAGCGCGATTTCGATGGGTGTCGGTGTGAAGACACGCACCCACGCCATCGGCCATTGCGCGAACCAGAACGCCAGGAGATTTCCGGCGACAATGAACCGTCCGGCGATCCACAGCAGCACGACCGCCGAGGGCATCCAAACGAAACTCATTACCGCGGCTGCAAGGCCGATCACGGTGCCGCCCAGTCCCATGATCGGCACCACCACCGCGTTGGCGACTAACCCGACTATCGAGAACTGATTGAAGTAGAGCGCGGTCAGCGGCGCCACTCCGAGCATCGCCCAGAACGACACCGCGACATAGCCGAGCGCCCATTCTCGCGCCTGCTCGATTTGCGAGGTCGCAATGCCCGCGCGATCGGCGCGCCGCCGTTCCAGCCATGCCGCGTAGCGCCTCATCCCAAGGATGATGGTCAGCACCGACGCGAACGACAGCTCGAAACCGACATCGGCGCTGGAGCCCGGCAGCGCGATACATATGATGATGCACGCCAGCGCGAGACTCGCTACGCCCTCGCGCGCGCGATCGATGACCACCGCGAACATGTACGCGAGCACCATGACGAGCGCGCGCGTTGTGGACACGTGATGCCCCGCGATCGAGGCGTAGGCGACGACCGCCAGCGCGGCCGCTATCGCGGCGAACTTGTTGGCCCATCCGCGCAGCGCGATCGTCGGGATCATCAGCATCGCGAGGCGCATCAATCCGAAGACCGCCGCACCAACCATGCTCAGATGAAGTCCTGAGATTACCAGCAGATGTGAAAGCCCGGTGCGTCCGAAGGTCTCATGCATCTTCTCGTCGATGCCGCCGCGATCGCCGATGATGAGCGCGCGCATTTCGGCCGCCGCCGGGTCATCGAGGTTGCGATCGATGAAAGTCGCGATGTGAATGCGAATTTCCTCGATCGCACTGGCCGGAAACATCCGCTGATGCGCGAGTACCTCGACCTCGGCGCGCCGATTCCCCTTCACCGCCAGCATCGTCGCGTCGATGCCCTCGCGCCGCATGAAGCCTTCGTAATCGAACTCACCGGGATCGCCGAAGTTGCGCGGGAAGCGAATTCGACCTTGGAACCTTATGTGATCGCCTAGGCGAAACACGCCTGGATGAAGCATCGTAAGCCGAATGACGCCATCCACAGGATGCGCGGCGGCGCCCTCCTCCGATGCGCGATCTACCTCGACATGCAGACGCATCTTGTCGGGAAAGCGCTCGACTTCGCGGATGAGACGGCCCTCTACGATGAGCATCGCGCCTTCGGGGAAGTTGCGGATGCTGAGCGCATCGAACGCCGGCGCCATCATCTGATGAACCGGCGTGGTCGTCGCGATCGCAATCGCGATGGCAGCCATCGCAACTGCGATGGTTGGAAGGCGCATCAAAAATAGGCAGAGGGCGGCCCCAGTCAGGCCGAGGGCTAACGAAATGGAGCCGGTGAATCCGAGATTGCCGAACGCGTCACCGAGGGCGACTGCGATCGCGACGACATAGATCGGTGGACATCGCACGAACCACGGCATCCGCGCGCGCCGAATGGTCTGGGCAGGCGCGGGGATGACGAGACCGGAGACAGGCGCCGCAACCGCCGCCATTGCCGTATAGGGTCCTTCGTTCCGATGCGATCTGGTTCATATATCGGAACGCTAGACTTGATGACAGCGGCCGCGCACTAGCAGTCACGGCACTCATCGCGCCGGGAAGGGTCTTTGCCTAGGCGTGGGCTTCGGCACCCATTCGAGCTTGCTCCGTCCGAGCACCGCTGCTGGAAAAGAGCGGAGCAAATGCATCGCGATGCATCCACGCGAGCGCGATTTCGAGCACCACCACAAACGCCGCTATAGGCAGACCGGCTGGAGCGAGGAACAGGTGGAAAAAGAAAATGTTGACGATGATGGGCGCGAGCAAGACCAGCGCGAAGGGAACCATCATGCCAATTAGCAGAAGCACGCCGGAAATTACTTCGAAGCTGGCTAGGAGCGACAAAAAGTAACCGGTTTTAAATAGCGCGACGAAAAAATCCATTGCGGCCGGCGGCTCGGGTGGATTGGGAATGAAGTGTAAAAACTTGTTGAGTCCGAATACCAAAAAAGTCAGGCCCAGCAAGCTGCGAAGTATCACTTTGGCTATCGACATTTCATGCTTCCTCCCAGTTAGCTTATATAGCGAAGCGCCGGTCCATTTGCACCATAGGGGGTTGTTTGAGTACCGTTGGGGAACTTGCGATTGATCGGAGGCCTGATGGCGCGCGCATTCGATATCCAACCCCTCGACGCCAGCTTCGGTGCCGTCGTGACCGGGCTGAAGCTTGCCGCCCTCGACGACACGACGTGGCGTGAACTCCATGCTACGTGGCTCGGATACGCGCTCCTCATATTCCCCGACCAGCATCTCACTCGCGAGGAACAAATCGCATTCGCCAAGCGCTTCGGACCACTGGAGTTCGAGCTGGCACCGCTAAGCAACGTGAGGAGCGATGGCTCTCTCATCGCAGAAGATAGCGACGTCGCGAAGGTCCTCAAGGGCAACATGGGCTGGCATTGCGACAGCACCTACATGCCGTTGCAGGCAAAGGGCGCAGTGTTCAGCGCCCTGATTGTGCCGAACTCAGGCGGCCGCACAGGGTGGGCCGACATGCGTGCCGCGTATGACGCCCTCGATGACGAGCTCCGCGCGAAGGTGGAGCGCCTCGCGGCGTATCATTCGCTGCGCTACAGCCAGGCGAAGATTGGGCATCTGCCGAAGCCGGGGAGCGACTACAGCGGCTATGGCTTCCATGACGGGCCGGTACCACTCCGTCCGTTGGTGAAGGTTCATCCCGAGACCGGAAGAAAGTCGCTCGTGATCGGTCGCCATGCGCATAACATTCCTGGCATGGAGGCGACCGAGTCAGAGCGATTCCTACAGGAGCTGGCGGATTTCGCTTGTCGCCCGCCGCGCGTCTATCATCATGAATGGACCCCCGGCGATGCGGTGGTGTGGGATAACAGATGCCTGCTCCATCAGGCAACGCCATGGGACATGACCCAGCCTCGCGTGATGTGGCATAGCCGTATCGCCGGTGACCCGATGAGCGAAGCCGCTCTCGCGCCCGACGCAACACTCGCAGCTAACTAGTCATCCTTTCGCGAGTCATCCCTTTGGAAGGCCGAGCACGCGCTCGCCGATGATGTTGTGCTGGATCTCATTGGTGCCCGCGGCGATGGTGCCGCGCCGCGCTGCCAACATACGATGCGACCATTTGCCGCGATCGATCGCGCCCTCGGCCTGATACTCGAAGACGCTATAAGGCCCTAGCAACTCCATCGCGAAGCTCTGGATGCGCAGGTTAAGGTCGGTCGTCCCCAGCTTCATCACCGAGCCCTCAGGTCCCGGCTGCAATCCTCGTAGCTGACGCGTGAGCTGACGATAGCTGGTGTACTTGAGCGCTTCCGCCTCGCACGCGAAGCGAATGATGATCTGGCGGACGTAGTCGTCATCCCACGCAGGATGCCCATTGCGCTGAACCGTCCTGGCGAGCTTGGCGAGCTGGCGCACCTCGACCATCATGTCGGTGCGACCACCGTGGATGGTGCGTTCGAACATCATGTTGGTCATCGCCACCATCCAGCCTTGGTTCTTGTTGCCGACGAGATTGGTCTTCGGGATTTTCACGTCATCGTAAAAAACTTGATTGAAGCCGCGCTCGCCGGTGATCTGCTGAAGCGGCCGGACAGTGACGCCGGGCGTTTTCATATGGACCAGCAGGTAGCTGAGGCCCTTATGCTTGGGCAGCTCGGGATCGGTGCGGCATAGCAGCGTGCTGAAGTCGGCATGATGCGCGTTCGAGGTCCACACCTTCGAACCGTTGACGACGAAGTAGTCGCCCATGTCGACGGCGCGAGTCTCGACCGCCGCCAGATCGGAGCCATGATTCGGCTCGGAGAGGCCCTGACACCAGATTTCCTCCGCGGAAGGGATGCGCGGAATGTAGCGCTTCTTCTGTTCGGGCGTTCCCCATTGCATCAAGGTGGGACCCACTCTCGCTATGCCCTGGAAGTTGACGACGGGCGGCGCCTTGGCGCGGTCGAGTTCCTGACTATAGATGAGCTGCTGCAGCAGCGTCGCGCCGCGGCCGCCGTATTCCTTGGGCCAATGGATGCACATCCAGCCGGCGTCATAGAGCTTGCGATGCCATTCGCGGCGGCGTTCGAATTCGGTTTTATCGTCGGCATCGAGTTCGCTGTCGCCGCGCCAATCGCGCGGCAAATTCTGCTCCAGCCAACTGCGAAACAGGTGGCGAAATTTTTCGTCCTCTTCGCTGTATTTGAAATCCATCGCGCGGCTCCTTTCGATGGCGTATGCGCCGATGCTCGCGCAATTTCACTCGGGTTTGCAAACGTTGCGCGAGCTTTCGGACTGGCCGATGCGCGCGCCGCCTGATAACAATCTGAAAATCGCAGCAACATCGTCAGGAGCCTGAACCATGGACATAGGCATTATGATCGCGGCGACCGCCGAATCAGGAAACATCGCAGAAATCGCGCGCGAAGTCGAAAATCTCGGCTACGAGTCGTTCTTCATCCCTGAACATCCTGTAATTCCGATCGGCTTCAAAACCCCGTTGCCGGGCGGCGGAGGAGGCACATTGCCCGAGCACTACGGGCGCTGGATGGATCCCTTCGTAGCGCTCACGGTCGCCGCTGCGGTTACCAAGCGCGTCAAGCTCGGCACCGGAATTTGCCTCCTACCCGAGCGCGAACCGATCATCACCGCGAAGACTATCGCCACCCTCGATATCGTGTCGGGCGGGCGCGTCATCCTCGGAGTAGGCGGCGGATGGCTTCGCGAGGAGACCGAAGCGCTCGGGACGCGCTTCGAGACTCGATGGAAGCGGCTACGCGAAACCGTCGAGGCGATCCGCGTGCTATGGACTCAGCCCGAGCCCAGCTATCAGGGCGAGCTGGTGAAGTTTCCCGCCGTGCGATGCGATCCGAAACCGATCCAGAAAAACGGTCCACCGATTTTGCTGGGCGCGCGCGGACCGAAGGCGATCGAACGTGTGGTGCGCACCTATGACGGATGGGTTCCCATCGCGGGCAGGCCCGCGAGCTTTAAGCGCGATGTCGATGCGCTTCGGAAAGTTGCAACCGAGCGCGGACGTAATCCAGAGACCGTGAACATCAGCGCCTTTATCGGTCCGGGCGAGGACGGCATCTCCTCGGAAGACCTCAAACTCTACAAAGAGGCGGGCGCAAATCGGCTGGTGCTCTTTTCGCAGGGCGATGCGATCAAGATGGCGGCCGGGAAGACCCTCGACGTCGTGCGCAGGCTGGCGCCGACCGTCGAGCGCGCCGCGAAGCTCAACTAGCGCGAGGGGGCATATCGTAATGGAGCGAAAAAATCGCGGCGCGCTGCTGACGATCTTTGCTATTGGCTTCGCGCTGATGGCCGTGTCCGACTTTTCCAAGCCGCTGAAGATGAGTCCCAACGTCGGGTTCGTCTTCTTCGGAACGAAGTTGACCGGTATGGGCAACACGATCATCGCGCCGCTGTTCGGGATCATGCTTGCGGTCCTTGCTTACGGAATCTGGACGATGCGGAGGTTCGCGATGCCGATCGCGCATTTCTACGCGACCTACGTGATCCTGAATCTCCTGATGTTCACAATCCGCAACTACGGGGCGTTGCCGCCGCTTCTTGGCTGGATCGCCTACATCATCGTGGCGGTCGGCTTTTCATTGGGTGCCGCGATCATTCTGACTCAGCGCAAAGCCGAACTTGCGTGACGGCTTTGAAAAGCTCGATTGTACTTGAATTTTCGGTCGAAATTGTGTTTCGCTAATCATTAAACGATCGTTCAATAATACAACCTCGATTAATTCGCGTGCGGCCACCACACCTATGGAGATTTCTCGATGAGTGATGCTGAAAACGTTTTGTCCACCAACAACGGCGTTCAAGGACTCGATTTCGATCCAGATGCCCTGCGTAACAAGTATCGGGAGGAGCGCGACCGACGCATCCGCTCCGATGGAAATCATCAATACGTCGAGGTGAAGGGCGACTTCAGCCGCTATGTGGACGACCCCTACGTCGAGCCAGGCTTTACCAGAAAGCCGCTTACCGATGAGGTGCAAGTCCTAATCATCGGAGGCGGCTTCGGCGGCCTGCTGGCTGGCGCGCGTTTACGCGAAGCCGGGGTGCAGAGCATCCGTATCATCGAGAAGGGCGGCGACTTCGGCGGGACGTGGTATTGGAATCGTTATCCCGGAGCGCAGTGCGATATCGAGGCGTACATCTATCTGCCGCTGCTCGAAGAGACCGGCTACATCCCCAAGGAGAAGTACTCCTACGCGCCGGAGATCCTGGCCCATGCGCGCCGTATCGGCGAGAAATTCGATCTGTACCGCGACGTATGCTTTCAGACTCAGATCAAAGCGATCACCTGGAACGATGACGAGTGCAGATGGATCATCACCACCAACCGCGATGATCGGATGCGCGCGCGCTTCGTCGTCATGTCCAATGGGCCACTGAACCGCCCGAAGCTTCCCGGGCTCCCCGGCATCGACAGCTTCAAGGGTCACACCTTCCACACCAGCCGATGGGACTACGGATACACCGGCGGCGATACCACCGGAAATTTGCACAAGCTGGCCGACAAGAAGGTAGCCGTCATCGGCACCGGCGCGACTGCGGTGCAATGTGTGCCGTACCTCGCGAAGGACTCGAAGCAACTCTACGTATTCCAGCGGACGCCATCGTCGGTCGATGAGCGCGGGAACCATCCGACTGATCCCGAATGGGTGAAGACGCTCACGCCCGGATGGCAACGGCGACGGATGGACAACTTCAACATCCTCGTCTCGGGCGGCAGCCAGGAAGAGGATCTCGTCAGCGATGGATGGACGGACATCATCCGCAACCTGGGCGCGATCCTGCCGAGAAAAACCGATCCCAACGCTACCGCCTCGCCCCAAGAAATGGCGCGCATGATGGAGCTGGCGGATTTCAAGAAGATGAATCAGATCCGCGGGCGGGTGGACAGGGTGGTGAAGGACAAGAAAACCGCCGATGCGCTGAAGCCGTGGTATCGGCAGTTCTGCAAGCGTCCCACCTTCAATGACGAATATCTGCCCGCATTCAACCGACCGAACGTGACGCTGGTGGACACGATGGGCCGCGGCGTCGATCGCATCACCGAGAAAGGCCTCGTATTCGACGGCGTCGAGTACGAGGTCGATTGCATCATCTTCGCCACCGGATTCGAAGTAGGCACCGCGTACACGCGGCGCGCGGGATTCGAGGTCTACGGTCGTGGCGGTAAGACATTAACAGAGCACTGGACGGGTGGTCTTAAGACGCTCCACGGCTTCTATAGCTCAGGTTTCCCGAACTGCTTCCACATGGGCCTGACGCAAAATGCCATTACGGCGAACTTTCCACACATGCTCGAGGAGCAGGCACGCCACATCGCCGATCTGATTCAGCATGCGCAATCGCAAGAGGCGCGCCGCCTTGAACCTACCGAGGAGGCAGAAGCCGAGTGGGTCGAGACGATCAAGCAGAAGGCGATGAACGCGCGGGAGTTCCTGGAGGCATGCACTCCCGGGTACTACAACAACGAGGGTAGGCTGGATGAGAACGCGGGCTTTGTCGGCGCGCTATACGGCGGCGGCCCGGTCGAGTTCTATGACCTGGTGCGCAAGTGGCGCTCCGACGGCCAGATGAAGGGGCTGCTATTCACCTGACAATTAGTCGTTAGCTTTAGCAATTGGCGCAGCGCGGGGCAGAGGATCTCTGCCTCGCGCTTTCGTAAGTGCCACGCGTTTCAGCGTCCCTTCCACTCCTTATACCCAGCGGGGCATGGTGTCGGGCGCGATACCGAACGCCAACTTCCCCAGCACGCCGAGCGCGTCCCATCCGGCGAGGGGATGGATGATGCCTGCCCTGACATCGCGATAGTGCTGTTCAAGTGGATTCGATCGGGAGATGGCTGCGCCGCCCGCTATGCGCATCGCCTTGTCGACCACGCTGACCGCAGTTTCCGTCACAAAGTGCTCGCAGGCCAACACATCCATCAGCGAAGGATTGGCACGAAGAGCAGGTTCGCTCAGCGCGCCCGCAGTCTGTAGCAACATCGCACGAGCGGCCCTAAGGCCCACCTCCATTTCGGCGGCGAGGAACTGGTTGCCCGGGTAATGGCTCGCCGGGCGGTCGAATGGAAGCTGGGTCCGGCCATTTGCCCAATTGACAACATAGTCCCGGGCGGCCTGCGCGATACCTAAGTAGCAAGCGGAAACCGAAGTCATAAACCACGAGACAAAAACATTGTTGTAAGTATCCCAGGTGCGGGCCGGACGCGCCGTCACACTCTCCTCCGGTACGAAGACATTCTCCCACAAGAGGTCGTGGCTGGCTGAGGCCCGGATGCTCATCGTGTCCCAGTTGTTCTGGATTTTAACGCCGGGAGTGTTGGCGGGCACCCTAAAGTACAAGCATAGGGGTCCTTTCACCGGGTCATCATAGTGAGCAGTCTCTTCAAATACATCCGCGCAGACACACAAGGAGCCGAAGCCGGCGCGGCCATTGACCTGGTAGCCACCCTTCACCTTCTCAGCGCGTCGAGTGGTGTCGTTGAGTCCCGCAAAACCAATGACAGTGTTCATCCGAGGATCACTGGTACCTGAGCATATGATCAGGCGATCGCGGGCGCATGCTTCCAGAAGCGAGCGCTGCTTTTCATCACCCAAGCGCCAGAGGTCGGAGCGTAAACCTACATTGAACACGTGCATGTTGATCGCAACTGCGGTTGGTCCATCGCCTTGGGCCAGCCGCTCCTGTGCCAGCACGAGGTCCATGAGATCGGCCCCACCGCCACCTAGTTCTGCCGGCAGCGTCATGGTGGTGTAACCCGACGCCTTCATCGCTTCGACATTTTCGAAGGGGAAGGAATTCTCACGGTCATGCTGGCTCACACGAGTCTTGAAGTCCTCGGCATGGGCGGCAGCTAACTTGATGAAATGTTGCTGCCGCTCGATTGTGGTCTTCTCCATAAAAGTGTCCCCTCTCGCTTCATTTCGGCAGTTACCGCGCTATGCCGAATATCGGGAATATATACTTCACGTCCCCCTGAGTCGTAAGCCATTGGTGGACGACCTGACAGTGGTGCGGACTAGGCGAGCGCCGACAGGGAGTGTCGCGTTACTCTTCGGGTACGATGATGTCTCCGGGATCGGGCGATGGTCCGACGGGCTGAGGAAGCATGGGTGCAGCGATGACTTCCGGTTCGTCCGCGACCTCCTCGCGATCGAGGAGTGCCGCCATCTCATCGAGGTGCGCGCGAATCTTCGCCGCGAGGTCGCGATTCATCCCCTTCACCTGCGCGATGTCCTCGACGGTCGCTTCCCGAATCCGCCGGAGGCTGCCGAAGTGGCGCAGTAGCGCGCGCCGCTTCACCGGACCGATACCCTCGATATCGTCGATGGCTGAGCGCAGCCGCGCGCGCTTGCGCAGTTCGCGGTTGTAGGTGATCGCGAAGCGATGCGCCTCGTCACGAATGCGCACCAGCAAAAACAGCGCGGTTGAGTTCTTCGGCAGGACGATAGGGTCCTTGCGATTCGGAATGAACACGCGCTCTTCCGACTTCACGACCGTCTGTTCGCGGCCGTCATTGAGGACGTGCTGCTTCGCGAGCGAAACCACATCGATCTGGTCGAGCAGGTTGAATTCGCGCAACACTTCGACCGCGACGTTGAGCTGGCCCTTGCCGCCATCGATGACCCATAGGTCCGGGAACTCATTTTCCGCCACCGCGCGTGTAAGGCGCCGCTTGAGGACCTCATACATGCTCGCGAAGTCGTCCTGACCCTCGAAGCTGCGAATCCGGTAGCGCCGGTAGAGATCCTTGCGCGGCTCGCCCTCGTCGAACGTGACCTGCGAGCCGACCACCATCGTGCCCTGTAGATTGGAGATGTCGTAACACTCCATTCGCTTTGGCGTGTTCTTCAAATGAAGCTTGGTGCGCAGATCGTCGAGCATCTTCTCGCGTGTGACTTCGTTGTCGCGGCGCGAGGCGAAACTCTGGCGCGCATTCTCCATCGCCATCTCGAGCAGGCGCAGCTTGTCGCCGCGTTGAGGCACGAGGAATTCGACTTTCTTGTCGCGCTTCTCGGTCAGCAACTCGGCGCGCACCTCGGCGTCCTCGAGCGCGACCGGCAAGATGACTTCGTCGGGGATATTGCGCGCACCCGAGTAATACTGCGTCAGCAGATCGGCGAACACATCCTGATCGGCGAATTCGAGGTCCTGAAAACCCCAGCTGTGAGTGTTGGTCAGCTTGCCGCCGCGCACCAACAGCACGATCGCCTCGATGAAGCCGCCCTCGCGATAGAGCCCGAACACATCCTGATCGATTCCCCAATGATGGAGCACGGTCTGGCGCTCGACGGTCTTCTCGATTGCGCGGACGCGATCGCGCATGCGCGCGGCCTCCTCGAATTCGAGGCGGTCGGCATGCGCCTTCATCTGGTCGCGCATCTCGCGGAGCAATTCGAGGTTCTTCCCTTCCAGCAGCATCGTTGCGGCGTGCAAATGATGTCCGTATTCCTCGCGATCGACCGGCAGACAACACGGCCCGAGGCATCGTTTGATTTGATATTCGAGGCACGGGCGCGCGCGATTCTTGAACACCGCATCGGAACAGGTACGCAACGGGAAGACCTTGCGGATGACGTCGATGGTTTCGCGCAGGCCATCGGCGGAACCGAACGGGCCGAAGTACTTGCCGCCATCTTTGACGATTTTGCGCGTCACCATGATGCGCGGCCACGCATGATTCGTGACCTTGGCGCTCAGGTAGGACTTGTCGTCCTTCAGGCGGATGTTGTAGCGAGGCTTGTACTGCTTGATCAGGTTGTTTTCGAGGATCAGCGCTTCCTTCTCGCTGCGCGTCACCAGAGTGTCGAAGTCGCGCACGCGCCGCATCAGGAAGCGCACCTGGAAGCGCTCGTCGCCGCCATCGCGGAAATAGGCGCGAACTCGAGAGCGCAGCGACTTCGCCTTTCCGACGTAGAGGACTTTGCCGGCTTTGTCTTTTAGAAGGTAGACGCCGGGTTCGGGCGCAATCGCATCGAGCTTGCGATCGATTTCGTCGGATGACGCATCGGATGGATTTTCGTCGCCGGCTCCGGTCGCTTCGGGATAGCTCACCAACGAGTCGTATTTCGGACCGATGCCGGCATCTGATTCCGCGCGAACTTCGGCGCGCATCTCATGTTTCGATTTCTCCCACTCGAGCTTGTCGAGGAAATCGTCGTGCGGAAGATTTTCCGTCGCACCCGGCTTAGGCGCGCCATGCTCTTCGGCGATCAGCACACCCTTGCCTGCGGCGCGCGTCATCATCTGCGCGCTACGGCTATTATTCGGCGTCAGCTTTGCCATCGAAAAATGGATTATAGCACCGCTGAGGTTTTGCGGATCTATGTCGGAAAGCTGACTACGACGGCACGCACGATCTGCGAATTCACGCACCATATCGGGTAGGTCGGCCCACGCATTATGTGCATTCGGCGATTATTTCGACTGATCTGACACTTTTGCGGCGGCCCATCAATTGCTTTTCCAATCGGTGAGGTAATCCGCTATGGAGCGCATCAGACTTCGCCTCAACCTGCTCGCGCCTCTTGCAGACCGTGGTTCAGATCCGAAAGCGAACGACAGTTACGATGGCGCGCATCCTCGATCGGCCGCAGATATGAAACACGCGTTTGCGTTGCAGCCAATCAATGAAGGCGCTTTTGGCGGCGCGCGAGAGTTTCTCTGTCACTGCATCCGATGCAAATGGACATTTCAGCTAAATCCCGACCGCGCATCGATCGTGGCATTCAACAACGTCGGCGAACCACTCGATGGAGCCGAGGCCACCAAGCGCATCGCTACCTTTGCCGAGGGGCCCTGCCCTGCCTTCGCGGACTTTCCGGAATATGATGAGGTTCGCGAAGCCCACAAGCCGGCAGGCATCTTGAAAAGGTTGCATCCGGTTCGACACCTGCTCGGTATCCTCGGCCTCGACCATGCTGCCTGACTCGCGGACTTCGAACGATCTCTCAGTCGATCGATAACTCTACAATAGCGCTTCCCAAAATCGTTTCTCCCGTACTCCATTCGGGTGACGACAGCGTGAAGACCCAGTCGTTATCTTCTCGTGAAGACTGAACGGGAGAGGAGCAACAATGGAACAATCTTCACGAAAAGGGGACGGGAATATGGTGGGGGCGGTCGACCATCAGGATCAGCGTCGCCGATTGTCGGCTGAGGAAATGCAGCACAGTTTCTCGATGCGGCCGGCACAGGACACGTCCGCAGGACACGCCGGCGAATATCTCTGTCATTGCGTGCGATGCAAATGGACCTTCCAGGTAAATCCGGAGAAAGGCTCTATCCTCGCGCTCGATGACGCCGGTCTCCGCTTGGTGGGCGCCGAGGCGACGAAACGAATCAACTCTTTCACGCGCGGATTATGTCCCGCATACAGCGCCTTTCCCGAATATGCGGAAGCGCTCGCGGTGACTCATCACGGCATCCGCGCGATTTTGCATCCGGTGCTGCGTCTGCTCGGGCTCGATTCGGCGGCTGAATGAGCCATTACCCGTCGCGCGTAATTCCCTGCTATTTCAGAGTCTCAAGTTCGATGAATTCAAGGAGACTCCGATGGGCAAGCTCGATGGAAAAGTTGCAGTCATAACCGGGGCGGCGAGCGGAATGGGGCGCGCGACCGCGATTCGGTTTGCGCAGGAAGGTGCCGCGGTGGTGGTTGCCGACCTCAACTCGCAGGGCGGCGAAATGGTGGTGTCGGAAATCGCGGCAGCGAAAGGGCGCGCCGTTTTTCAGCGCACCGACGTCATTAGCGAAGACGACATCAAGGCCCTCATTAATCGCGCGGTCAAAGAATACGGACGCCTCGATATCACCTACAACAATGCTGGCGTGGGCGGCGCCACCGGCAGGGTCGAGAACATCAAAAGCGAGGACTGGGACAAGACCTTCCACATCCTCACCCGCGCGGTGTTCCTCGGTATCAAGTATTCGATCGAACCGATGCGCAAGGTCGGCGGCGGATCGATCATCTCTACCTCGTCGGTCGCGGGATTGCGCGGAGTGTCAGGTCTGGCTGCGTACAGCGCGGCGAAAGCGGCCGTCATCAGCATCACGGAGTCGGCCGCGATCGATCTCGGCCACGATCGCATCCGCGTCAACTGCATCTGCCCGGGCGGCGTGGTCACTCCACTGACGGTGCGCGGCAATCCAGCGGGCGAGGAAGCGGCGGCGAAGAATATGGCGCGCATGCAGCCGATTCCTCGCGCGGGCCGGCCCGAAGATATCGCGGCGATGGCTTTGTTCCTCGCCAGCGACGATGCGGAATGGATTACAGGCACCGCAATGGTCGTCGATGGCGGGATGAATACCGGCAACTCGCGCATCAGTCAGTTTGGCACGGGCTTCTCGGGGCCGTCATTTGAACGACGCAGCCGCTAGCGAACGGCGCAAGCCGTCACGCGTAATGCATACGGGAGCCGGACGATGCGATATCGTCCGACTCCTTTTTTTCCTAGTGCTGCAGTTGCTTGATGTCGTCGAGCAGAGTCTTTTCGTGGCCTTGCGGGTTCACTTTCTCATAGACTTTTCGCAGCACCCCTTTCGGATCGATCACGAAGCTGGTCCGATTCCAATATTTGGTGCCCTTGAAATCGCTCTGCCCCGCGCCCATTGCATTTAACAGCTCCGCCTTCGGATCGGCCAGCAGATCGATTGTGAAGCTGAACTTGTTGCAGAAGTTCTTGTGCGAATCGACGTCGTCCTGGCTGACCCCGAGTACCTTGATACCGGCCGCATCGAAATCCGCTTTGCTGGCAGTGAAGGATTTACCCTGAATCGTGCATCCCGGCGTGTCATCCTTGGGATAGACGTAAACCACCAGCCACTTGCCGGCAAAATCGCCGAGCTTTATTTCTTTGCCGTCCTGATTCTTCAGAGCGAAACTCGGAAACGGTTTTCCTACTTCGAGCATTGATGCACCTTGGACCTTTCCTCGCGTGTGCGAGGCTTGATGTTACTGTGGAGGCGAACTGACCCGTCCATCATAGTCGAGTCGGACCGCATTCAGCCAGTATAGGTCGCAATCCACCAGATGTTCCCGAAGCTGTCCTTCACCCCGCACGCGCGTTCCTGATAGGGCTTGTTCTCCGGCGGCGTGATGGACATCGCGCCCATCTCGATCGCGCGCTTGTAAGCCGCATCTACATCATCGACGTACACATAGGTGGAGGATTTCGTCAGCGCCGCCGAAGGCGGAAACGACTCTCCAGCTTCGATCACGATCATCGAATCGCCGATCTGCGCTTCGACATGGAATCCTTTTCCGACCGGAAGGCGCTCCACTTCCTTCGCGCCGAAGACCTCGCGCACAAAATCGGGTAAATCGGGTTTGCCATAGAGATATGGGCGAACGGCGCCTTTGCCATGGCGAATATGTTTGCTCATCGATATTTCCTCCTTTTCGCACGGGATGTTATTCGAGCGCCTGGGCAGGCTGCGTTGACGCGACGATTTCCTCATCCGTGCGCGGCGTCGTAGCACGCCATGCGATGATCATCGATACCATCACAATCAAACCCGCCAGCAAGTACGGCGCGCCCGGGAGATGCCAGTCGCGACGCGGTCCGATGAAGCTCGCGAACGTGGTCGTAAAAATCAGCGGCCCGATCATGAAGGCGATCCCGCGAATGCTGCTGAGCGCGCCCTGCAGCTGCCCCTGCTCGGTTTCCTTTACGCGGCGCGTCATCAGACTCTGCATCGGAGGATTGGACAATCCGCCTAGTCCGCCAATCGGAATGCCGGTCCAAAACAGCAAGCCGGTTGACGCGAAGCCATAAATCAGAAATCCCGCAAGGTTGAACCACATACCGCTCAGCATCACGCGGCGGTCGCCGAACCTCGCTACCAGCGGTTGCACCATCCCCGCCCCGACCAGTGCCGAACACACGCCGACGGTGGCGATCGCGAGGCCCACCATTCGCGCGTTCCAGCCGTATCGATACATCGCATACAGCACGAACGTGGTCGGCAGCGCCTCATGCGCGATGCTGCCCAGAAAGCTCACCGCCGACAGCCCGAACAGTTCGGCATGCGAGCGTAGCAGCTTGATCGAACCCATCGGGTTGGCGCGCCGCCAGCTAAACACCTCGCGTCGATCGCGCGGCAACGATTCCGGCAGCACGAAGAGACCGTACATCGCGTTCAGCAGGCTGAGTCCCGAGGCGACCCAAAACGGCAACCGAGGATCGATGTTGCCGAGCACGCCGCCTACCGCGGGACCGAGTACGAAGCCGAGCCCGAACGCCGCGCTGATCATGCCGTAGCCGCCGGCGCGCTTTTCGGGCGGTGTGACATCCGCGATGTAGGCGCTCGCGGTCGAGAAGCTCGCCGTGGTGATGCCGGAAATCACGCGGCCGACGAACAGCCACCATACGGTCGGCGCCAGCGCCATCACGATGTAATCGAAGCCGAGCCCGAAGTTCGACAGCAGGATTATCGGGCGGCGGCCGAAGCGATCTGAAAGTGCGCCGAGCACTGGGGAAAACAGCAACTGCATCGCGGCCCACACCGTCGCGAACAGCCCGAAAATTTCGGCTGCACGCGCCGTGTTGCCATGCAGAAAGTCCTCGACCAGCTTCGGCAGCACCGGCACGATCATGCCGAGCGCGAGCATATCGAGCACCACGGTGATGAAGATGAACGCGAGTGCAGCCCGGCGCGGTTTCGATTGTACCGCCGCGCTTTCTAGTTCATCGCTCATGATGTCGCACGCTCGCGACCTTTTGCGGTTTGCCCACCGCGCGCCGTTTCTTCGCCATGCCCGTTGTGGCCGCGGCTCCATCCATCGCGGATGGTACGCGACCGCCGAGCCGTTTCGGCGCCGACATCAGATAGCCGTCCTTCAGAATTCCCGCGACCTCATCCCAATTGACCTTGTAGTCGAGGCGCACCCCGACCCATCCCTTCGGACCCATGTACGGCGGGACGAAAAAGCGCTTGGCGTCCGAGTTGACGAGGATCTCCTGCACCATCGGCGGCGCCTTCACCCATACCGCGACGTGGCCGCTGTTATGATGGTTGTTGTCCGTCATCGCGAACATGCTGCCGCCGGTGACGCGAAACGTGCATTCTCCCCATGCCTCTTTTTCGAATGCTTCGGGCAGCGCGAGGCACACTTCGCGCAGGCGTTTTAGCGCGGGATTCGAATCGTCGTACATCCGTGGATGCGCCATGTTGTTTTTCTTAGTCTCCCTCGACTACGCTTCGCTCCGCCTCGGGGCGGCTGCGCCGCGGCGCTTCGCGCCCCCTTCGGGCCTGATGTCGATCGTTTCCACTAGTCTTGGGCCTTAACGCTCAGACGCGCGAGCCTTCGATCACACTGACCCGGGCGGGTGTCGGAACTATCTTCGTGAGCTTGAAACCTGCCGTGTCCAGAAGCGAGCGGAACTCGTGCTCGGAGCGTTGCCGGCCTCCGGTGCTGACCAGCATGTTGACGTCATTCGCTGCGCTGCCACGACCGGCGTCCGATTGATCGATGCGCGGAGGATAAACGCCCTCGGCGATCACCAACTTACCGTGCGGCGGCATCGCGCGATGGATATTGCGCAGAATCGCTGTCGCGCGCTCGTCGTTCCAATCGTGGATGACGTGCTTGGTGATGTAGGCGTCGGCGCCCGCCGGCACATCCTTGAAGAAATCGCCACCGATGGCCTCGCATCGCGATTGCAACCCAGCCTCGGCGATCTTGGTGCGCGCCTTCTCTGCGGCATGCGGCAGGTCGAAGACGATCCCATGCAGATTAGGGTTCGCCTTCAAAATGCCGATGAGCAGCGTGCCGTTGCCTCCGCCGACATCGACCAGCGTACGGAATGGCGAGAAATCATACGCCGCGGCGATTGCGGCCGCGGTCACAGGGGCGAAGGTCGTCATCGCCTCGTCGAAGATCCTGGCTTGCTCGGGATTTTGTTCGAACGCGGTAAACGGAGTGGCATCGGGAGAGGTTTTCCGAAACGCGGGCTCTCCCGTTTGGACACAATATTCGAGTTCCTTCCAGGCATCCTGAATGCCGATGCCCGCGAAAAGCAGTACCGATGATCGCATCGACCCCGGCACGCCGGTGCGCAGCAACTCGCCCATCGGTGTGAGCGCGAACTTGCCGCCCTCACGCTCCTCGAAGATGCCGACGCTCGCCAGCAGACGCATCACTCGATTGAGCGAGAGACCGTGCGTCTCGGTAGCCTTCGCGAGGTCTTCGTAATGGCGCGGCCCGTCTTTCAGCAAATCCGCGATGCCCAACTTGGCTGCGAGCGCCATCGCACGCGAGAAATAGTGCCCGACGCCGATTCGATACAGCGCCAGGCCGGGTGGCTCACCGATGCGTTGTATATCTTGCGATTCCATAGTCATCACTCATTTCGAGGGTTTGTGCGTAGCGATCCACCAGGTGTTGCCCGAGGAGTCTTTGACGCCGCCGACGCGATCGCCCCAGGTCTGATCGGATGGTTCCCTCACCGATTTAGCGCCGAGACTGAGCGCTCGTTTGTAGGTCGCGTCTACATCGGGGAGATGCAGGTAGATCGCGGCGGCCATCGAAGGATCGCTGAAGTAGCCGCTGCCAAGCAGAAGATGTGCGTCGCCGATCTTGGCCTCCGCGTGAAAATTCCCCGTGCCGTCAGGCGTCGGAGTATGCGTAACTTCGGCGCCGAACGCGTTCTTCAAAAAGTCAATCAGATCGAGCTTCGCATAGAGGTACGGCGTGATGGCGGTGTAGCCGGGTTGGATGTGTTTGGCGTTGCTCATCGGCTATTCCTCCACTCAGGCCTAGCTCGGATTGATCATTGCGTTGAAACGCTTCTGCATTTCCTCGGGCGACACTTCTTCGATCTGCGTCGAGAGATCCCAACAATGGCCCGATGGATCTCGCACCTGCGCATTGCGTTCGCCATAGAATTGATCCGCGGGCTCACGCAACGAGGTCGCACCGGCGGCCAGCGCCCTTTTTGTACGCCTCGTCGACATTCTCGACATAAAGATGGATCGAGACCGGCGAGCGCGCGCCACCGAGCGACTTGGGCGACAGAATTTCCATCTCGGGAAATTCGTCCGCCAGCATGATGCTCGCGCCGTTGATGGTTAGCTGCGCATGACCGATCCTTCCGTCAGGCTGTTTCAAGCGCATCGTTTCGACCGCGCCGAAAACCTTCTTGTAGAACTCGATCATCTCGGCCGCATTGCTGACGCTGAGGTACGGCGTCACCGCGGATGCCCCTTCGGGAATGGCTTTCACTTTCGCTGGCATGATTTCCTCCTTGCGCGAGATCATCGCGGCAGGGCCGCGGCACGTTTGCGGATTTCATCGAGCGACAGATCTTCTTTGTGCGTGGCGATCTGCCAGGTGTTGCCGAACGGATCCTTCACCATCGCGCGCCGATCGCCGTAAAACATGTCCTGCGGCGCCTCAAGCGATTGCGCGCCCGCCTCGAGCGCGCGCCGATACGCGGCATCGGTGTCTTCCAGGTAGAGATATAGGAATACCGCCGTCACCTCGCGAAACTCCGTCACGCTGACCATGACGATCGAGTCACCGATATGAACGTCGGTTGGGCCGTCATCGCGAAACGTGCCGGACGCGCCGAACGCGTGTTTGAGGAAATCCACCAGCTTCGCCGCGTCCTGAACGAACAGCCGAGGCGTTACGCTGTGCCATCCTTCGGGGACCGCTTTGACAGCCATCGTCGTCGTCCTTTGTTCGGGAGTTAATGCGACGCGTTTTTCAGCGGCGTCGCGATGTACCAGATGTGGCCGAAGGGATCCTGGACCCCGCCGCATCGATCGCCCCACTCTTTGTCTTCCATCGGATCGACGACCTTCGAACCGGAATCGAGCGCGCGTTTGAATGCGGCGTCTGCATCCGCCACGTAGATGTAAAGATGCAGCGGCGTGCCGCCGAAGTCGCGCGGCGTACCGGCGAAACCCTTCGCGCGATATTCCGCCGCATGCGGCGCAGTCGCATCATCGAGCATCACGTGGGTATCGCCGATTGCCATCTGGATGTGGCTCGGCTTGCCATTCGGCTGAGTCACCCGATGCACCTCTCTCGCGCCGAATATCTTCCGGTACAACTTGAACGCCGCCTGCGGATCATCGTTGAACATGAACGGCATGATGGAGCCGGGGCGCTGACGCGGCTCGATTTCTAATGCTTGCGGCTCGGCCGGAATCGTGAAGTCGCGCAGGTGCGTCGCGATGTACCATACGTTGTCGAACGGATCCTTCACGCCCGCATAGCGATCGCCATAACCCGCATCAGATGGCGCGTCGATCGAGGTCGCACCAGCCTCGAGTGCGCGCCGGTACGCCGCATCGGTGTCGGGAACATATAGATGAAGCGCTGGCGGCATCGGTTGATACGGTCCGTGCGCCTCGCCCATCGCGATAATCGAATCGCGGATACGAATCTTCGCATGATACACGGTGCCCTGCGGATCCTGGTGGCGCTCGATCTCCTCGGCATCGAAGGCGCGCTTGAGAAAATCGATCACGGGCGGCGCGCTTTTCGGATGCAGATAGGGGGTGATGCTGTGCAACTCCTTAGGCACCGGTTCCGCATCGGCATTATGGGTCGCGATGTACCAGTAGTTGCCGAACGGATCCTTCACGCCCGCACTGCGCTCGCCGTAATCTTGATCCATCGGCTCGTGAAGTGAGCTCGCGCCGGCCTTGAGCGCGCGCGCGTAGGTCGCGTCCGTATCTTTCACGTGCAGCCAAATCGCGGTGGGATTGGGCTGGTATTTGTCGATCGCATCGGCGGCTTCGATCATCGAGTCTTCGATCTTGAGTTGCGCATGCGCGATGTGATCGCCGCGCGGAACGCGGAAAATCTCTTCGGCGCCGAACGCATCGCGCAAAAACTCGATCAGCTTCGCTGCGCCGGTGACCTGCAGATACGGCGTGATGCTGTGGTAACCCTCGGGCGCGCCGGCAACTTCGATGGCCGGCTTTTCCGGCTCCGCGCTCTGCATGCTTTGCATCCAGGCTTCAGCGCGACGATTCATTTCATCCGGCGTTACATCTTCCTTGTGGGTGGAAACGATCCACATATGACCGAAAGGATCCTCCAGCCGGCCACCCCGGTCGCCATAGAACCAATCAGCGATGGGGAAAATCACCTTCGCGCCCGCCGCGATAGCCTTCTCCGCGAACGCATCGACGTCCTCGACGAACAGCCCCATCGGAACCGTGGATCCTCCGAGCGATTGGGGACTGCGATTGTGAGGCCCGTATTCAGGCGCAATATCGATGGGTGAATCGCCGATTTTGATCTGCGCGTGGATGATGCTCCCGCTGGGATCGTTCAGCCGCATAATCTCAGTCGCGCCGAAAGCTTCCTTGTAGAATTCGATGGCGCGAGGTGCATCGCGCACCACCAGGCATGCATTCGCAGTATGGAAACCCGCCGGAATGTAGCTCGCCTTTTTTGCAGCAGGCGTCGCTCGCGAAACCAGATCCTTTTTGAGCTGCGCCTTGAAGTCTTCGGTGGGAAGATCGCGCAGGTCCGAAGCGATGCGCAGGATCGCGGCGATGCTCGAACTGACCCGCGCCGGCTTGCTCTCGCGATCGCCCATGATCTTCTCGACCGCCTTATCGAGCTGTTGCGCGAGCGGCACGCGTTTGGCGACTCGCCCACTTCGTTTGGTCGCTCGTTTCATCGCTCACCCACCATCGCGCGCAAACTTTGCAGGCCACGAAACTGAAGCTGCTTGATGGCGCCCTCGCTACGCCCAATATCCTTGGCAATCTCCGCGATGCTTTTCTGATGTGCAAACCGCATCGTAACCACGCGGCGCTGATCGCCGGGAAGTTTTTCCACCAGCTTGAACAGCCGCGCGCGATGCTCGACCTCGGCAAAGTCCGCATCACCTGCCGACTCATGGTCCGGGATTTCGCGCAGCTTGATTGCCTCGAGCTGAGCAGTGCGTTTTCCGCGATCGCTGATCGCATTGGCTGCTATGCGAAACAGCCACGCCGCGAATGGAGCGCCGCGCCATTCGAAGCGCGGCAGGTTCTTGAGCGCGCTATGGAAAACGTCGGCGGTGAGATCCTGCGCCTGATCGCGATCGCGGACCCGTCGGGCGATGAACGCGTAGACGCGCTCGAAATTGTTTTCGTAAAGCTGGGCGAAGCACCCTGGGTCGCGTTGTGCGGCCTCGATCAAACGGCGCTCAATGGTATCGCCGTTTGATTTATCCTCGGCAGTAATTCTGCTTCGGACGGCGCTGCGCGCGGCCGGCTGACGCTTCAATGCGGGTTCTCCAGGCACATCTCGCCTCTACCTATATAAACCGCCGGCTCGCGAAAAGGTTACGCGCCAAAATTATCGTCTATGATCGAATGCCTCCTCGCGCGCGGCATCTTCCAGCGCAGCATCTTCCAATGAGAGACCGCGCGTCTCATCGATGGTGAAGCCGAACAGCAACGCGCCTGGTATCGCGAGCAATGCGAGCCAGCCCACGACATTGGACAGCCCGCCCATCGGTTTGGCGAGCGTTGAGATGGATGCCTCTGCGGAGAGCGATGAGCCTGCTCCTATCAGCGCGAACCATCCGATGGTCGTGCCGCGTAACGCGGTCGGATAGAGCTCGGTGAAGGCGGCGTTGGTCGAGACAGTCACCGCGTTGTTCACGATGTTCAAGAGGCAGAACGCTACGCATAACCAAGTCACAGGCCACGCGAATCGCATTGGCGGTCCCCAATAGAAGAGCAATCCACCAACCGCGACCGCGATGCCGAACGCGACAGTGGTTGGCACTCGGCCGAATCTTTCCGACGACCAGGCGCCCGCCGGAAATCCGAGCATCCCCACCCCGCCGCCGAGGAACATCATCACGCTCGCCGCGGCGGCGGAGAGCCCTACCACCGATACCGCATGAAAGTACGCCCAGTTCGTGATGCCTTCGCCGCACATCGTCGCGAACACGGTGCAGATGCTGAGCCCGATCGAGCGCTTGCGATAAATCGGCACGAAGATGTCGTAGAATTTCGCGCGCGCCGTGTCTCCCACTTCGGACGCGTGTTCCCAGCGCGGACTCTCGGGCAGCGCCATCGCGAGGAACGGGCATATCACCATGCCGGCCGCGGCGATCCATAGCAGCCACCGCCAAGAGACTGCGGCGTGGACCAGTATCGGCATGATCACCAAACACAGGCCGGCTCCGGCGGCCATGGCGAGGCCCGCGTAGCTCTGACCTTGCGCGCGCCGCGCGATCGGCAAAACCTCGGCCACGATTACGATTCCGGAGGCAAGGACCGCGCCGCCAAAAGCGTTGAGCAGGATGATGAAGAACACGAACGGCGCGAGGTGGCTCGACATCGCCGCGCCAAATGCGCAAATCGGCATCGCGGTCATCGACCATAGCATCACGCGACGGCGCCCGGCCTTATCCACCATCCGCGCCAGCGCGAGCGCCCCGAGATACGCGAGCGTGAGCCACGCGAACACGCCGGCTATCGCGGGCTGATCGAGGCCGAAGCTCTTCGCGATCCACGGCGACGCGATCGGGACGATGGCGGAGGAGTAGCCTTGGTAGAACAGCATCGCCATCGCGAGCAAAACCACGGGGCGCGCCCGAGCACGCGCTTCTTCGGTATCGTAAAGCGGCGGCGGAATCGGATCGGCGGTTTGAGCCTGCTTCATCTGTACCCTAACAGATGTTAGAGTGCTGCCAGTCCAACCTCAAGGAGATCTCATGGGCAGACTGGATAAAAAAGTCGCGGTCATTACGGGCGCCGCGAGCGGAATCGGACTCGCCACCGCGGCGCGCTTCGCTGGAGAAGGCGCCGCGGTCGTCATCGGCGACCTCAACCAGGAAGGCGGCGAGGCTGCGGTTCGCCAGTGCAAAGAGAACGGCGGGCGCGCGACCTTCCAGAAATGTAACGTGCAGAGCGAGGCCGAGATCAAGGCGCTTATCGATCGCGCGGTCAGCGAGTATGGAAAACTCGACATCATCTTCAACAACGCGGGCCTCGGCGGCGCGGTCGGGACCATCGAGGAAACCACCGTCGAGAACTGGGACAAGACCCAGGCGATCCTGCTGCGCGCCGTCTTCATCGGAATGAAGTATGGGGTGCCCGCAATGAAAAAGTCCGGTGGCGGATCGATCATCTCGACCGCATCGGTGGCGGGACTTCGCGGCGGTGCGGGTCCGCATTCATACAGCGCTGCGAAGGCGGCCGTCATCAATCTGACGCGCTCGGTCGCGCTCGAGGTCGGTGAGCACAAGATTCGCGTCAACTGCATCTGCCCCGGCGGCATCAACACTCCCCTGCTCTCGAATCGGATTCCCGGCGGTGAGCAGACCACCGAAATGTTTCTCTCGCAGATTCAGGCAATGAAGCGCGCGGGTCATCCCGACGATATCGCAAATATGGCGCTCTTCCTCGCGAGCGACGAATCGGAATGGATCACGGGTACCGCGATGGTGGTCGACGGCGGCCTTACAGCGGGCGGATCGATGTTTGGTCAAGGCGGCAATCAGTTGCCCACGATCCCCGGCGGCTTCTCGGGTCCATCATTTGAGAAGGACTAGCGAGACGAAGCTTTAGCCGATCGAACGACATCATCGGCGCTAACTGCCCTGCCCCGCTCATTGCTATAAGAGTTCCGGCGTCGCACGAGGACGCCGGAACTTCTATTCGGGAGCAACGTAATGGCTAGACTAGGCGGAAAAGTCGCGATCATCACTGGAGCGGCGAGCGGCATCGGTCGGGCGACGGCGATTCGTTTCGCCGGCGAAGGCGCCAAAATCGTCATCGCGGATCTCAACCAGGAAGGCGGCGAAGCGACGGCGCGCGATTGCCGCGAGAACGGTAGCGACGCGGTCTTCCAAAAAGCCGACGTCTCGGCCGAGCCTGATGTGAAAGCCCTCGTCGATCGCGCGCTCAAGGAATTCGGCCGCCTCGACGTCATCTACAATAACGCCGGCCTCGGCGGCGCGACCGGACCGCTCGAAAACATCGCGGTCGAAAACTGGGACAAGACGCTCGCGGTTCTGTTGCGCGGCGTTTTCCTTGGGATGAAGCATTCGATTCCCGCGATGCGCGCGGCTGGCGGCGGCTCGATTATCTCGACTGCCTCGGTCGCGGGACTCCAGGGCTATGCGGGCATTCATGCGTACTCGGCGGCGAAAGCCGCGGTCATCAACCTGACGCGCTCGGCGGCGACCGAATTGGCGAAGGATAAAATTCGCGCCAATTGCATTTGCCCGGGCGGCATCAATACGCCGCTGATTTATGGCAACGTAGCCGGCGGCGAAAAAACCTCGGCGCAATTTCTCTCGCTCAGCCAGCCGATTCAGCGCGAGGGGCGGCCGGACGATATCGCTAACATGGCGCTGTTCCTCGCCAGTGACGAATCGGAGTGGATCACGGGAGCCGCGATGGTGGTCGACGGCGGCTATACCGCGGCGGGCAACTTCTTTGCGGGCGGATCGGGCGGCGTGCAAGGACTCCTGCCGGAGGGATTTGCGGGTCCAACATTCGAATACCGAAAGTCATAGACGCATCGTTCGCGCGACATCGAACGCGACCCTCGAAATTGACGACGCCTTGGCGCTCTCGCGTCTATCTTCGAGAGATGTGAGGATCAGTCCGTGCGCCGCATGACCTTCATCATTTTCGCGCGCGAGCCGATTCCGGGGCAAACCAAGACCCGGCTCATCTCGGCGATCGGCAAGGACGACGCGGCGGCGCTCGGCGATGCGTTCAATCGGGACGCGCTCGCCAAGGCAAAACGCCTCGCGCCCGCGGAACTCGTCATCGCCGGCAGCGCTCCCGGCGGTGCGAAGCGCAGCCGCTACTTCAAAGCTCTCGCGAATGAGTTCGGCGCATGGGTTTTCGATCAGGGCACCGGCCATCTGGGCGCGCGGATGGCGACCGCGATGCGCCCCTTCACCAACGCAGGCGGCGCGATGCTGATGGGGACCGACACGCCTTCTCTCCCGGTGAAGTTGCTAATCAAGAGCGCCGATCTCTTCGAGAAAAATCCACTGGTGATCGCGCCCACCCTCGACGGCGGATATTACCTGGTCGCGATGCGCGGCAAACTATCGAACATTTTCAAGCCGATGAGCTGGGGCAGCGCCGACGTGCTCCCCAAAACATTGGCGCGCCTGCGTGACGCCGGCGAGCCCTACTGCCTCGGCCCGTGGTGGTACGACGTCGACAGGCCGATCGACCTGCACTTCCTCGCCTCGCATCTGAAAAATCGATTGCGCGCGTTCGGTGGGCAAGCGATGCCGCTGGGCACACCACATCCGTGTCCAGCAACGGCCGCAGTCTTGAAGCGCATCGAAAAAGAATTCCCGGATCTGATCCCCTGAAGTTTTCGGTGAAGCTATCGGTCATCGTTCCGATGCTGAATGAGGCGCCTGCGATCGCACGGACGCTCGAGGCCATCCGCGCCGGCGCGCGCGATGCGGAGATAATAGTCGTCGATGGGGGCAGCACCGATGGCAGCATCGAGGTGGCTCGGCCTCGATGTGACATAGCAATCAGCGCGGCGCGCGGTCGCGCGCTCCAGATGAATACGGGCGCCGCTCACGCGTCGGGAGGCGTGCTGGTGTTCGTCCACGCCGACACGATTGTGCCCGCGAGCTTTGCACGCGATATCGAAGGCGCGCTCGCGAATCCTGCCGTTGTCGGCGGCCGCTTCGACGTTCGCCTCGACGATAATCATCCGCTGTTGGTGCTGACCGGCGCGCTCATCAACCTTCGCTCGCGCATAAGCAGCACGGGCACGGGCGATCAAGCGATTTTCGTGCGAAGAAAAATCTTCGAAGCGCTCGGTGGCTTTCCCGATCTGCCGATTTGCGAAGACCTCGATTTTGCGCGACGCCTCAAACGCTCCGGCCGTATCGCGTGTCTGCGCAGCAAGGTCGTCACCTCGGCGCGGCGCTGGCGCAAGGGCGGCATCGTGCGCACCGTGCTGAAGATGTGGATGATCAGATCGCTGTATCTCGCCGGAGTCTCGCCGGCGCGACTCGCGCGCATGTACTCTGACGTTCGATAGGCTCAGGCGAGCGCGCCGGAGCAGCTCGAGCCGGCGCCGGCAGTGCATCCGAAGCAATGCGAGCCGGTCGCGATTTTCGCGCCGCTCATTTCGCGGAGATCGTCGATGTCGAAAATCGTCAGCGCGTGCCCACCTCGATCGACAATCGGCATCGAAAGCATCTGGTTGAAATCGCAATCGTAGAGCGTGCCCTCGTAACCGACGCTCACCAGGTCGCGGCACATCAGCGTCGAAACTGTCGCCGGATTGAAGTGATTGACCAGCAGCCCCATGTACTCGCGCTCGCTCCCAGAGCGTCGAAGCTGATCGGCGAAGCGTTTGATCGGCATGTTGGTGATGGTGAGGAGGTGGTTGAACTCGATGCCGAAGCCGTCGCGCAGCTCATCGCGATAGCGCGCCTCGAGTTCGGCTTGCGGCGGCGGCAAAAAAGCGCCGACCGGATTGTAGACGAGATCGAGGATGAGGTCGGTGTCAGGCATTCCGTAGCCGAGATCATTGAGAAGGTGCAGCGCCTCGATGCTTTTCGCGAAGACGCCGCCGCCGCGCTGGCGGTCAGTATTCTCCGGTGTGTAGCACGGGAGCGAGCAAATCAGATGAACGCGATGCTCGCGATAAAACGCGGGCAGCCATTCCATCGCGGGTTGGAAGATCACGGTCAGATTACATCGCACGATGACGGTGCGATTCATCGCGCGCGCGGAGGAAACAAGGAATATAAAGTGTTGGTTTAACTCTGGCGCACCGCCGGTAATATCCACTAATTCGATCGAAGGGCTGTGCGCGAGGAGATCGATCGCGCGCGTCGCGACACGAAGATCCATCTTCTCGGTGCGCGCCGGCCCCGCGTCGACGTGGCAATGATGGCAGGCCTGGTTGCACACCTTGCCGATGTTGATCTGCAGCGTGCGAGGCAACCCGCGCGTCAGCGACGCGAGACCATGCCGATGCAGTTCGGCGTCGAACGCACAGGCTGGCGCAATATCAGAAGCGGCCCCCATCACCCCAAACTTCACTGAAATCGCGCGACACGCAAGAGCAACTTGCTGTGACTTATGCTGCGGGAGGAGGTTTGACAGTCATTCGACTGATCATTAGCCTCATAAGCATAACGGCCCCGAAACCATGGAACGTACTGAACGCCGCGCCCAGGTCCTGCGCCACGCGAAGCGAATCTTCGCGCGCAAGGGATATCATCGCACCAATGTCGCCGACATTATTGCGCGCGCGCGCATCGCACGGGGCACCTTCTACCTTTATTTTCAGAACAAAAAGGATCTTTTCGAGGAGTTGCTGGAGCAGGTGGTTTCGGAACTCTCGACGCGAATTTTGCGCCTCAAAGTAGGCCCCGATGAGACGAGCCCGGTCGATCAGCTCCGTGACAACCTGCGCCGCGTGGTCAGCTTCGTGCTTCATGAGCGCGAATTGACCGACATCCTGCTCAATCATTCAGTTGGTTTCGATCGCGAGCTCGATGCGAAGATTCGCGAGTTCTACGATCGCATCGCGCAAATGATCCAGCGCTCGCTCGATTTGGGTATCGAGATGAATCTGGTGCGCAAATGCGACACGCGCGCGGTTTCCTACTGCATCCTCGGCGGCATCAAGGAGGTCGTCGGGGTGCTCTCGCGCACCCGTTCGCGCGATTCGGAAACCCTGGTGCAGGAGATTCTGGATTTCGGGTTGCGTGGAGTCGCGCGCGCGGAACTCCTTGAAGCAATCGATCGTAATTCCAAAGACGCGCGTAATTCCAAAAATGAGAAGCCTGAGGGGCGAGCTTTTTTTATTGCCCCCAACTAGAATGACATGTCAGTTCAACGCGCAAAATCTTCCCGCAATGGCCGCCCGCAAATTCGCCGCGCCGCGTTCTACGATCTCGATGGTACGCTGGTCGATCTCAACCTCGTCCACATCACCCTGTTTGTGCTTGCCAACCTCGGCGAATGGACCAATCGCCTGAGCTACATCGCAGCCTTTGCCGCTCGCGCGCCGAGGCTGTACATCGCGGAGCAGCAGGACCGCCGCAAGCTCAACATTCTGATGTTCGAGGCGTTCAAGGGAATCTCGCGCGACCGCCTCGTCGAGCTTGGCCGCGAGTACTGCGAGCGCGTGCTCATCGATCATCTATATCCAAAGGGCATCGAGCTCGTGGAGGCGAATCGCCGCGCTGGGTTGGAGCCTGTGCTCGTCACCGGCTCGCCCGATTGGGTCGTCAGGCCGCTGGCCGAGCATCTCAACATCGCGGATTTTTCCGCGAATCGGATGTCGATTAGCCGAGGCCGCGCGACCGGCCGCCTCCTCGAACCCATCATGGCGACGGCAGAGAAAGCCACCTGGTGCGAGCATTACGCGGCCGAGCACGCGATGAAGCTGGCCGATTGCTGGGGCTATGCCGACTCGCACTACGACCTGCCCTTTCTCACCGCGCTCGGCCATCCGGTTGCGGTGAATCCTGACAAGCGGCTGCGCGCGACGGCGATGAGCCGGCAGTGGCCGATCATTCACCTCGAAAAAAATCGTAACGGCAATATCATCGCCGACAATGTGCGACGGCTGGTTGAGGCCTGAGGAGATCGGATGGCTCGTCCGGAAGCCAAACTAAAAGAACTAAAAACCGCCGAATTGAAGCATGAGATCGGCGCGCGCAAGGATCTGGTCATCACCACCAATCGCCGCTCCGAGCGCCGCCTCATCGCGTATGGCGACGATTTCCTGTTCGAGAAGCTGCCGGTCGGCACCCGCGTGATCTATCCGCCGCCGCCGCTCGAGTCGCTCGCCGATCCCGATCAGGCGATTCGCTACGCCCTGCTTCATCCTGAGAATGCCGATCCGTTATTCGCGCAGCTCAACCCCAACATGCGCGTGACGATCGCCATCGATGACATCAGTTTACCGCTGCCGCCGATGCGCCGTCCTGACATTCGCGAGCGGCTGCTCAATCAGGTGATGCAGACCCTCGCCGACTACGGCGTCGACGACGTGCATCTCATCGTCGCGACCTCGCTGCATCGGCGCATGACGGAATCAGAAATTCGCCGCATGGTTGGCGAGAAAGCCTTCAAACAGTTTTGGCCCGATCGTCTCTACAACTTCGACGCCGAAAATCGCGCCGAACTCACGATGATGGGCAAGACCGATCACGGCGAGGAAGTGTGGCTGAGCAAGCGCGCCGCCGATTCCGACTTGGTCATCTATCTCAACATCAATCTGGTGCCGATGGATGGCGGGCACAAATCGGTTGCGGTCGGCCTCTCGCCTTACGCGAGTCTGCGCCATCATCATAATCCGACCACATTGCGCGATTCGCATTCCTATATGGATCCGAATCATTCGGCGCTGCATCGCTCCGCCGATCGGATGGGGCGCGTGATCAATTCGCAGCTCAATGTGTTCACTCTCGAAACCGCGGTGAACAACAACATGTACGGCGGCATGCTCGACTTCCTGCATAAGAACGAAGACCGCTTCACCGATTTCGATCACCTTCGGTTGAAGGGCTTCCAGTGGACGATGCGCAACCTGTCCGATGATTTGCGCCGTCAGATGCTACGCAACTACGCGTCGCCCTATGGCATGACGGGAATCTGGGCGGGCGAGACCGAGGCCGTGCATCGCAAGGCGCTCGCGAAAGTTTTTCAGCAGTACGCGGTGCCGGTGAAGGGTCAGGCCGACATTTTAATCGTCGGGGTGCCTTTCATTTCCCCCTACAACGTCAACTCGATCATGAATCCGATCCTCGTGCAGTGCACCGGGCTCGGCTACTTGTTCAACATGTATCGAGGAAAGCCGCTGGTGCGCGAAGGTGGAACGATCATCGTCAGCCATCCGCTGCGCGACGAGTTTCATCCCGAGCATCATCCGAGTTACATCGAATTTTTCCATCGGTGCCTCGCGCAGACGACCGATGCAATCGAGCTTGCCGATCAATTCGAGCACGAGTTCGCGCATAACCCGACGTACATCCACATGTATCGCTACGGCAATGCCTATCACGGAGTACATCCTTTCTACATGTGGTATTGGGGCGAGCCCGCGCGTCAGCATTGCGGGCGCGTCATCGCGGCCGGATGCGAGGAGCCCGAGGTCGCGGCGCGCCTCGGATGGGAAGCCGCCGACAGCCTCGATGAGGCGATCGCGATGGCTACCTCGGAGCAAGGACGCTCCGCGAGCATCACCTATTTACATCTGCCGCCACTGGTTATTGCCGATGTTGAATAGCAACGGAAAACTCAATGGCAAGCCGCACGCGACGGCTCCGATGCCGCCGCTGGAACAAGTGTTACGCAAACGGACCATCCTGCTGACCGGCGCAACCGGCTTCCTCGGCAAGGTTTTTCTGTACCTTCTGCTCCGATGGCACCCCGAGATCGAGCGCGTCTACCTGCTGATTCGCGGCGACAAGAAATCCAGCCTCAACCGCTTTCGACGCGAGGTCCTCGACTCGCCGGTGATGGCTCCGTTGCGCGAGCGGCTCGGGACGCGCTTCGACAAATTCATCGAAGAACGAATTCTCGTCATCCCCGGCGACATCACCATCGAGGGTCTCGTCGGCGATGGTATCGATCCGATCAAAGCCGGCGCGCTCGATGCAGTCGTGCATTGCGCCGGGATGGTGAACTTCGAGGCCTCGCTGGAGAAAGCGATTTCCGTCAACACCCTCGGTGTCGCCAACGTGATCGAGTTCTGCAAGAAGCACGACGCCGCGATGATGCACGTCTCGACCTGCTACGCGGCCGGGGTCGCCGATGGCCACCGCTACGAGAACGACATCGCAGAGAACTGGTGCCCGATCGGCAAGCGCAACTTCAACGTGCAGCGCGAGATTCGGGAAGCGCAGGCGGCCGTCGCGCGCATCGAATCCGATTCGCGCGATCAGCTTCGCCAGGCCGAGCTGTCGGGTGACGACGATCTCGAAGCGGTGAGCGACGATGAATCGCAAAATGGCGACATCCATCCGGTCGCCGATGGCCGGCGCAAGCGATGGGTCGAGGAGCGCCTCAAGGAAGTCGGCAAGGCGCGCGCTCTCAGTTGGGGATGGCCCAATACCTACAGCTATACCAAGAGCCTCGGCGAGCAGTTGGTGTTTGCGGAACGCAACCACCTCGATGTCACGGTGGTGCGGCCCGCCGTAATCGAAAGCGCGCTCGCCGATCCATTCCCCGGATGGAATCAGGGCGTGAACACCAGCGCCCCGCTCCTCTATCTCTCGGGACGCGGCTATCGCTTCTATCCGGCGAGTGCCGAGTTAGTGCTTGATATCATCCCGGTGGACCTCGCTGCGCACGCGATGATTCCGATTCTCGCCGCGCTCATCACCAAGCGACATCGCCCTGTCTACCAGATCTGCACCTCGGACGTGAATCCCCTTCCGATGCGCCGGCTCATCGAGCTGACCGGGCTCAGCAATCGCCGCGAGCATCGCAAGGAAGGCGGCGCGATGGCGAAGATCGGCCCGCACATCGAGGCTGTGGTGGCTTCGCAGAGCACCTATGATCTCACCAGCGACACGATGCCACGCATTTTGAAGTACGCGGCGTCGTTCGCGCGCAGTGTGCTGGGCGAGGACTCGGAGCGGACGCGCAAGCTCGAGAGCACCGTCGACTGGATCGCGGAGGACATGGACCTCGCGCGCGAGATGATCGAGGTCTATCGCCCCTACATTCAGGAGCTTATTTATACTTTTCACGGGGTCAACATTCGCGAGCTTTATGCGGCGTTGAAACCGGCTGATGCGGCGCGGCATCCGTTTCGACCGGACAAAATCGACTGGGCCGATTACTGGATCAATGTCCACCTTCCCGGTTTACGGCGGCACATCTTTCCGCAACTCGACTTGCACACAAGGGGCCGGCCGAATCTGCTCAAGCGCCATGGCTCGTTGGTCGCGATGCTGGAGAATGCCGCCGATCGATATGGTTCAAGTGTGGCGCTGATCGCGCGTCAGGTCTCCGGGCAGAAAACCAGCGTGACGTATCGCGAGTTGCGCGACAGCTCGCATCGTGCCGCGCTGCTCCTAGCAAGTCGGGGTGTGAAGCCGGGAGATCGCGTGCTGCTGATCGGCGAGAACTCACCCGATTGGGTGCTGGCGTATTTTGCGATTATATGCGCGGGTGCTGTCGCGGTTCCGCTCGATCATCTGATTTCAGCGGATGAGCTCGCGCCGATTTGCGCAATCGCGCAGCCAACCGCAGCACTTCGTTCGAACGCAGTCGCGCAACGTCTCGGAGACGGAATCGCCGCGGTGGCGCCGGGAATTATCGAGATCGAATTCTCCGAGCTGACGCGTCCGTTCATCTTGAAGAAGGCCGTCACGCCGCCGCCCGAGCCCGATCGCAAATCGCTCGCGTCGATCGTTTTCACATCAGGCACGACGGGCGCGCCCAAAGGCGTGATGCTGACGCACGGCAATTTCACCGCCGAGATCCAGATGCTCGGTCGTGTGTTCGCGCTTTCCGGCGACGACCTCGTGCTATCGCTGCTCCCGCTGCATCACACCTTCGAATTCACGTGCGGAATGTTGCTGCCGCTGGCGAGCGGCGCCACGATCGCGCATCCGATCGGCGTCGATGCCAAGAACCTTTCGCGCACCTTGGCGGACCTCCGGCCCACCGCGGTCATTGGAGTTCCCGCCTTGTGGGAAGCAATTCACCGGCGCATCGTTGACGAGATCGAATCGCGCGGGCCGTTCTTCCATGCCGCCTTCAACCAGCTTCGCGAACTCAGTCAGCGTCTCATTCGCGATTCCGGGATTAATCTCGGCTCAATCGTTTTTCGTCAGGCGCATGGCGCGCTCGGTGGCCGTTTGAAGCTGGCCGTGAGCGGAGGTTCGGCGCTGCCCAAACGCGTCGCGGATTTCTTCAATGACATCGGAATGCCGCTGCTCGAAGGTTACGGCCTCACCGAGGCGGCGCCGGTCGTCAGCGTCGCGCATCCGGGCGAGACCGCGATAGCGGGCTCCGTCGGCAAGCCGCTTTCGAAGCTCGAGGTGAAGCTCGACGGCGACGGTGATGTCGGAGAGCTGTTGGTTCAGGGCCCCAACGTGATGACAGGTTACTATCGCAATCAAACCGCGACCGACGAAGTTCTGAAGGACGGGTGGCTGCACACCGGAGACCTCGGGCGCTTCGACGGCGACGGGCGGCTCTACATCGTCGGGCGGGCGAAGGACGTCATCGTCGATGCGGGCGGCAATAACATCTATATCGACGAAGTCGAGGAAATTTACGGCCACAATTCCGATATCAAAGAAATGGCGGTGGTCGGGATGAAGCTCGGCGGTGGCGAGCAGTCGGCCGCGCTGGTGGTTCCTGCGTATGGTCGTGGGACCAGCCGCCGGACCCTCGAAGATCGCCTGCGCGCGCACTTCGATAAAGTCAGCGCCGGGATCAGCCCGCATAAGCGGGTCAGAATTCTGCGCTTCACCGACCTCGACTTGCCGCGCACCCGCACGCGCAAGGTCAAACGCATCGAGGTCGTCGCGATCCTCCGCAAAATGTTCGATGCGCGCGCTGAAGAACACGCCGCAGCTGCGAGTACCGAGGTCGAGAAGTGGCTCGCGCACGCAATCGCGCAGGTCTCCAATGAAGCTACGCACATCACCCCGGCGACGCGGCTCATCGAGGATCTCAGCCTCGACTCGCTCGCGCTAGCGGAGCTGGCGGAGCACATCGGCGAGCATCTCGGCCGCGATATCGGCGCCGAGGAATTGGGCGATCTTCGCACCGTAGACGATCTGCAGAAGCTCGCGGCCAACGGCAACGCTGCCTCGCGCGTGCCGATGCCGTCGTATGCGAAATTCGCCGAGCCCTATACTCCGTTGCTTCCCGGACCACTCAAGAGCCTCGGCCGTGCGCTCTTCCGCCGAACGCAGGGCGCGGTTTTCGATTCATGGCTGAAGCCGCAGATTCTCGGGCGCGGCAACATCCCCGCGAACTCCAATGTGCTGGTGGTCGCCAATCATTCCAGCCACGTCGATTTCGCGCTCATCAGTCATGCACTTGGCGAAATGGGCAAACGGCTCGTCGTGCTCGCGGCGAAGGATTATTTCTTCAACACTCCGACCCGGCGCTTCGTGGTGTCGAATCTCACCACGCTGATTCCATTCGATCGCGAGCGCGCGCAACTAGAATCGCTCGACGACGCGCTGGCCGAGCTCGCAGCCGGCCGCAGCGTGCTGATGTTCCCGGAAGGCACGCGCTCGCCCGACGGCACGATGCAGGAATTCAAGAGCGGCGCGGGATACCTGGCGCTTCGCAGCGGATGCGACGTGTTGCCGATTCACATCAGCGGCACTTACGACGTACTCGGCAAGGGCAAGCTGATTCCGAAGCACAGTCCAGTGGAGATGCGCATCGGTCGCGTCGTTTCGAATGCCGAGCTGCGCGTCGTCGCGGAAAGTTCGGAGGGCGCGGGTGCGTATCGCAAGGCGGCGGACTTCCTGCGCAAAACAGTCGAGGGGCTCGTTCCGCAGCCGCGCCGCGCGACCGCGAGAAATTCGCGCAAGCGCCCAAGCGCGGCAACTGAAGAAGCGGCGTCGAACGAAAAGACCTCGCGCTCGCGAAGCCACGCCAAGGGATAGCTTCCTGAGATATCGGCGCCACACCGCGCTCGCGTTTTGGGTGCTATCGATCGCGCTGCTCGCGTGGGCAACATCAGCCCGAGCGTGGGACAGCGCGACGCATAGGGAGATCGCGCGGCTCGCGGTCGAGGCGCTTCCACCCTCGCCTCTTAAGTCGACGCTCTCGCGCAATGAATCCACGCTGGAGACGCATTCCGTCGAACCCGATTCTGTCCTCAAGAAGGAGTACGGCAAAGCGGAGGAGCGGCGGCACTACATCAACATCGAATGGTTCGGGAGCGATCCATGGTCGGCGCTCAATCCGGACATCAACAAGATGCGACGCCGCTTCACCGATCGCACGATCGAACGCGCGGGCACGCTGCCGTGGACTATCGAGGGGGTCAGCGATCAGCTCGAGCGCGCATGGCGGAGCGGCGATTGCGATGCGGTGCTTCGGCTTTCAGGCTACCTCGCGCACTATGTCGGCGATGCGAGCCAGCCGCTTCATTCGACCATCAACTATGACGGCTACGCCCGCGACCGCGGTATCCATGCGCGGATCGAGCTCGCGGTCGACCATTCGCTTCGCGAGTTGGAACCGATGACGGCGCGCGAGGTCCACATCGAGGACATCAATGATGTATGGACACCAACAATCGCCGAGATTCGCGACGCCAACGGGCTCGTCGGAGAACTGATCCGCGATGATCGAGCCGCGCGCGACGCTGGTGCCTACGGTGGCCGCGACTATCAGCATGCGGTGATGAACGAAGACGGCGCGATGTTCGCACATCAAATCGCGCGGGCAGCGTCGGTCCTCGCATCGATATGGCTTTACGAATGGCATCGCGCGGGCTCTCCCGCGGGGTGCGCTGTAACGGTTCAGTAACATCGGCATTCATGGTTAGATGACAGCGTGGATTGGTGGCAAAACCGGCCGCAAAACGAAGTGCGCGCGCATCGCGCCGGGCGCCCCTCGGTTGCCGAGATCACCCGCCACCTACTCATCGGTGAATACCCGCGGCCGGACGACATCGGATGGCTCAAGGACTCCTTCCACATCACCGCGGTTCACAATCTCCAGGACGATGACGACGTGAGGTTGCACGGCCTCGATCTGAAGGCGGTGCGCGCCGAATGCGACGCCAACGGCATCCGGTTCGTGCGCACTCCAATTCAGGACGGCAGCGCTGATGCGATGGGCGAGCGCCTCCGGGTTGCCCTCGACGATCTCCATTCGCTGATCGCCGACGGCAAGCGCGTCTATCTTCATTGCAATGCGGGACTCAATCGCGCGCCTACGCTAGCGATCGGATACCTGCGCGCGCATGGAAAAATGTCGCTCGATGAAGCCGTCGCGCACGTCAAAAAGCATCGCGCATGCGGCCCGTTCATGACGATTCTCGAAGACTACTTCGGCCCACGCCACATCAAACCGAAATGAAAGCGCGCGCAGTGCATGCAACGGCGATCGCCGAAACCAATGGCAGCCGCTTGTTTCTGCTCGCGTGCGCGTGGGGAGTACATCTGTACACCGCGCTGGGTGCGGTCTTCGGCGTGCTCGCGATCCATTATGCCGCGATCGGCGAATATCGCGCCTCGTTCATCGCGATGGCGGTGACGGTCGTAATCGATTCGAGCGACGGGACCCTTGCGCGATTTTTCAATGTCAAAAAACGCGTGCCCGGCTTCGATGGTGCCCTGCTCGACAACATCGTCGATTACCTGACCTACGTGGTCGCGCCCGTGTTCCTGATGATCCGCGCCGGCCTCGTAGTCGGCACCATCGGCTTCGCGGTCGCGGGCCTGGTGCTGATCGCGAGCGCGTATCAGTTCTGTCAGACCGAAGCGAAGACGCCCGACAATTTTTTCCTCGGCTTTCCTTCTTACTGGAACCTGGTGGTCTTTTATTTGTACTGCCTGCATTGGAGTGCGACGGTTAACGAACTGATCCTGACGCTGTTCGGCGTGATGGTTTTCGTCCCGATCAAGTACATCTATCCGAGCCGCACCAAGCCGTTGCGCCCGCTGACTCTCACGCTCGGAATGATTTGGGGGGTAATCACGATTGCGATGATGCCATCGCTTCCGTCGCCCAACCCGGTATTGCTGTATTTATCGCTCGCCTACATCGCGTACTACCTCATCGCATCGTTCGCGCTGCACGCGCGCGCACTGATCGCGCATCACGCCTCATGAGCGAGATCGATAAATCAACTGACGCAGCGGCCGCGCCGTGGCTGGAAATCATCGAGGGCGATGCTCCCCTTCTCCTGATAGCGCCGCATGGCGGCCGCGCCGGTCACGCCACTCGTTCGCTGCTCAATCCAAAGGTGAACGATCTCCATACCGCGGCGATCACGCGCGAGTTGTCGAAGCTCCTTGGCGCGCCTGCGCTGATCAATGCGGCCATGGATCGCAATCATCTCGATCTCAATCGACTTTCGCAGGTAAGCGCGAACGCGCCATGGTTTTTGGAAGTGATCCTGGAGCGCCTGACCGCCATCGTCGCTCGCCATCGTCATGCAACGATCCTGGTAGTCCATGGATGGAATATCATCCAACCGCGAGTCGATCTCGGCCTGGGCCTGCGCCGTCATGGTGATCAGTTGCGACCACCCGGCGCCGCGCGCGTCTCCGCATCCGACTCGTTCATTCATGGGCCGCTCGGCGACCTGGTCGAGCGACTTGGTACGCATGGCATCCTCGCTAGCTTCGGGCTGCGATATCCCGGCGGTGGCGCGCAGAACCTTTTGCAGGCATTTACCGATCGCCATCTCGAAAATCCGGTTGCGGCTTTGCGTGAACTTTCGGCGATGGCGATGCGCGAGCAGATCGATGCGGTCCAACTTGAGCTTTCGGTCGCGGTCAGAATGCCCGGCGAGTTGCGCCGGCAATGCATCGCGGCACTCGGCGAGGTCTTCGGCGATGGTACACGCTCAAACCGAAACAGCGCACGTGCCGACAAGTTCGTGGTGGTTCGAACTGCGGCGGCAAAGAAACCAGCGCCGGCAAAACTTGTAGCGACGCCTGCGACGCCGACCCGCGTTGGCATCGAGTTATTCGATCCGTCCTCCAAAATCGGCGCGATGGCGAGTTTTGACCTCGGTGCGGGCGGCGTCGGTGCGCGAATCATGATGCTGCTTTCCGGCGGTCGCGTGGCGCTCTTCACCGGCGAGGGCAAACCGAAACGCGACGGCAATCGGCTCAGCCTCGGATCGCTCGCGCTCGAGTCGGACCGCGGCGAACTGCTCCTCAGCTTCCATGGGCATGCGGTGATCGTGCCCGATGCGACGCACTACCTCAGCATCGAGCGCGCGCTGTCATCGGGGTGGCTCGATGAATCGATGGACGTTGCAATCCGCTTGCGTCCGAGCGCAGGCAACGCCGGGTTCGACCTCGAGCAACTTTTCGATGCGCGCGACGATAGCAATCGCGACGGCTCCACGGCGACATTCGGAGAGCTCGGCGGATCGGTTTGCATCGATGGCGTCGCATCCGAGATCGCCGGAGTCGGGCGTAGCGGGCTCTCCTTCACCGGGCTCGGTCCGCAGCGATTCAATTCGCGCAGAATGATCTGGGCCTGCTTTGACGACGCCTCGGCGCCGATTGCAATCGAAATGCGCGCGGTTTCCGGCGACGACGACGAACAGCGCAGCGGCCGAATTTTGCGTGTCGAAGGATGGACGTCATGCGGAGTCGATCATCTGGAGGTCCATGCTCCGTCGGTTTCGGCGGCCCCTACGCGCTTGTCGGGCAGACTGGCGGAGGCTGATACACCGCATCACACGCTCACCGGCAACGTCGAAAATTTCATTCCCCTTTCGCGCCCCGGTCCCGACGGTACGCGAATCTTCACCGCGCTCGGGTTCGCGCGCTTCAAACTTGGCGAAGTTGAGGGCGCGGGAATGTTCGAATGCTCGCGCCGCGCCGACGAGTTGCCTCATTCGTCCGGCGACGACGACACGGAAGACTGACACTGTCCGAACGGGCGACTTTGTTGGTATTGACAAGACGCTCAGCGAGAAGCAGCGCGCAAGCGACGAGAAATTGCGCGAGGAACTGCGCCATTTCGACGTAAAGAAACTTGATCAGGCGCTGGAGAAGACCGTCAAGCCTACTCGGTAGGCCCGCGAAAGATCAGACCTTGCCAAGACGAGACGCAACTTTCGCCTTCGCCTTAGCTTGTAGTTTTTCAAACTGCCCGAGCATGGAGATGGTCTGTCCGCCCAGCCGCCTCCCGTCCTTTTCCATCCGAGCCAGAATTTTGAGTGAAGCGTTTAGCGATTTATTCAGTTTGCTATAATCAAGTTGTCTGTTCCCTGGTTCTCGGCTTAGCGAGTCCATCATCGACTTATTACTTTGTCGCATCCTACGGAGCAGGGTCTTGTGAGTACGGTTCATCGTTCGCACCAAATCCTTCAACTGAAAGACATGGGTCCGAAACGCTTCGATCTCTGCGATATCTGTCGCGGGCGATGCCCGTCCCGCTGTTGGAATTGAGTGGCGGCCTCATTGTCAGTTAAGCGGCTTTTTCAGTTTCGTCAACTGCCGGTCGGGCACGATTAGTATCGTGAACGCGGAGCGCGGCGACCA